>ERZ1026872.466-NODE-466-length-11459-cov-5.021571_pt1 | contig 11459 bp, 12 predicted proteins | sample MGYA00380166_ERZ1026872 | MGnify/ENA primary metagenome ERZ1026872 (study PRJEB33269, sample SAMEA4719802) | human gut metagenome | biome: human-associated habitat; feature: organic feature; material: feces | place: Cameroon | collected 2013-10 ... | reverse complement strand
GGCCCTTATCAGGGCCTAATGTAAACCACCAGTTGAACTGGTGGTTGTGACTTAGTGTAGAGGATCTGGACCGTATAATAGATGGCGTTTCAGATCCTTTTCTTTTAGGTTCGGCTATCTTTTCGGAATGGAGATACATTACACACTGGGCCATGGGAGAAGAGGATGCGGACCTCCTAAGTGTAGAACACAGAAAATGGTTCATCATTGCTTTTGCTAGGCTTGCCGCAATCACAACCGAAAAAGAAGAAAATCCTTTTATCTTTGAAGGGACTTTACAAAAATTTCGGCTTGTTTCCAATAATATCGGTTATGGGCCTCGGCCAGCACCCGATGATGAAATAGAGCAGCATTTATCAATAAAACGAGACGGCGGGGTGTGGCTGACCAGGTACTGTTACGGCGAGAATGGCGATGTACCGAAGCTAATTCAAAAAGAAAAAATCGTTGCCGATGCAAAAACTATAGAGCAGATTCTTGATGCCATAGGTCGCAACTTTGAGGAATATGATAATGTCTTTGTAACAGATGTTGGCGTTTGGAATGCAGAATTAACAAATACTGAGGGAAAAACTATAAGGCTTAATGGCTCACTTGATCAGGAGTCTTTCCATGGGTTGTCGGATTTTATTAGAGAACAGCTTAAGCGAGAAGATCTATTTCTTTTTGATGGAAATCCAGACCGAGTAGAACAAATAGAAGTTACTTATGACAGACACACTGAAATAGAAATGGAGAAGCCCATAAATTCCGAGCATCCATATGCCTTGTGGGACTATCATGAAGAAATAATAATAGATAGAGCCACGGAATCAATTGTCCATTTCAGAAAAATATTTGATGAGTGTGATGTCAAGAATATTTACCATATTGCAGAGGGCGTGCCTGATTTTTTGGATGATGTAGATACAGATGTTTTCACATCCGTAGTAGGGAATCCACCTGACGTGTTTATTGATCCGCATCAGACGACAAAATATAGAATTACTGTCACAACAAAATTAGGTGGGTCAAGAATAACAGAAGGTACGTATGATAAGAATGGGTTGCCTGAAGACTGGCCGGAATTTATAGAGCGTCTCTACGAATTTCTGACATTTTATGGTATAGGAGAGATATTCGATGAACGCATCTATGGGAAGCCTCGCCGCAGAAAAAACGATTTGATATTCTGTAATGTTGTATTTACAGATGGCGGTAAGGAATATTGCTATTTAGCTGATGAAGATTACAACGTTGGTGATTTGGTTATTGTACCAGCAGGAAGCGATAACCATGACGCTGTAGTAAGGATAGAATCTATTGAATATCACCCTGAGAATGAAGCACCGTTCCCTGTTGAAAAAATCAAGCGCATCATCAGGAAGTTTGATAAAGAAAAGGATAAAGAGCTTTTACAGTAACTTGGAGGTTAATTATTAATGGCATCTGGAAAATTGCAAGAGATAATTGAGCAGCTGAAAAAGAAAGGGAAAATGCATTTTCTCGAGGCTGCTACACAAGAACAGATTGAGAAATTTGAAAAAGAAAACGAAGTTGTTCTCCCATCGGGATATAAAGAATGGTTGCTTTTCTCTGATGGAGGCGAGCTCTATCTACCGGCAGGAGTTCAATTTTATGGTGTTGCTCATAAGCCGGTAATTGATGTAAATGACAATGACAGACCTAGTGAAAACTATATTGTCATTGGAGCTTTTGCTTCAGGAGATCCGGTGCTATGTGAAAAGTCGGGGGAGAAGATATCGATCTATGATCATGAAACCGGTAATGTAGATGAAGAACTGGTCTATGATGATTTTTTTGCTTTTTTGAATGACCTTTATGACTTGCTTGGAATAGGAGAGTGATCCTATGTCAAAAGCGAGCTTTAAGGAAAGAAACAAGGCAATAAGACTTGCTTGGGAAAGAGAACAGGAATTAGTTGCAGAGGGGAAAGGAACACGAGACTGGTCGCCTGATCAGCAAAAGGATATTCTTGATCCCGAAAAGGGTAAGGCATATGACGAAAACGGACGCGCTTATGAAGGCCAGCATATGAAGAGTGCTGCCGAGTATCCGGAATATCAAGGCAATCCAGATAACATTCAGTTCCTTACAAGAAATGAGCATTTAGAGGCTCATAAGGGCAGCTGGCAAAATCCTACCAACTGGTATTATGACTCTGTTACCAAGGAATTTATAGATTTTGGAGATGGAGATATTATTCCTTGTAAGGCCATAGAACTTAGCAGTCCAATATCGCCAAGGCAACATGATATAGAAAATAAGGAAGCGGAACAGACGGAAAAATCATCTGAAGGTAAGGATGAAGATTCAGCACGAGATTCGGCTGATGTAAACGGAGAAAATGCTTCGCCAGATGACACGTTGCATTCTGACAAAGCCGACAAAGTAATTGAGGCAGCGGCAGAGCATCTTCCTATAAAAGAGAACCCCATAATAAGAGGGATAAAGTCAGTCGGCAGATTTATTGTAAATCACCCTGTTGAATCATTGGAAATTGCGGCAGTGGCGGTTAAGGGTGTGTATGACATTGTCTCCTCAGTTAGTAGAAGCGGAGGAGGAAATAGTGGTGGTACCCCATCGGTACCTAGTTCAGATAAATCCGAAAATGTAAACCCTCCGGCTAAGCAAGACATTTCATCTCAGATAGCGGATATCGTAGAAAAGGCAAACCGTGCTACACCTCATGAAAATGATGTGCCAGCGCATAAGCAACGTTATCATACGAAAGATGGAGTCGTATGGAAAGAAAAGGCGCCATACCATCGGGGTGGTAAAGAAGAATAAAAGATCCTCGGGTCCAGTAAATTCTGGATACCGAGGATCTTTTTTATGCCTGTATCTCCGTCCCGTCCTTCATGGTGAAGCGGATGTCGTCCTTTGCGTAGACTGTGACGTGATCAACCATGCCGTGCCAGAGCTGGGCATCGTACTTTGTGATCGGTTCTTTCTGCTTTTCTAGAAGCTCAAGGTAGTATTCGATCTGCTGGCAGCGGGAAGTCTTGTCATGAATGGCAGTAGTCACCTCGTCGAGGCGGGTCTTGACTTTTTCGTAGCGCGTGGTCAGGGCCTCGTAGGTCTTCCCGTATTCGGCCTGGTTCTGGGCCACGTGGGCGTTCTTGTAAATGCCGTCCTGGATCTGCCCGGCGATGAGGTTCACCTCGGCGGTTAGCTCGTCCTGTTCCTTTTCAAGCGGAGCAGTGTTAAAGGTAGAATCCTTGATGACACGGAATGCATCGAGAACTCTCTGTCTGCCGGAGATTACTTTGTTTGCGGCGCTCACAAAGGCTGCTTTGATTTCCTCATCAGTCAGGTGTGGGGTAGTGCATTTCTCTCCGTTATCATATTTGTGGTTGCACTGCCAGATGACCTTCCTGTATTTGTCATTGGAGTGCCAGATCTTGGAGCCATAAAGCCCGCCGCACTGGCCACACCGGATCATCCCGGAGAAGTCCCGGACACCACTGTGCCGGTTTCTGCCGGGGCAGCGGCGCTCCAGCTCGATTTGCACCTCGTCAAAGACAGCAGGCTCTATGATTGCCTCATGATCGCCGGTCACATAGTATTGGGGAATCTCGCCTTCATTGACCTTGGTTTTCTTTGTCAGGTAGTCGACCGTGTAGGTCTTCTGAAGCAGGGCGTCTCCCTTGTACTTCTCGTTACCGAGCATCCGCTTGACCGTGCCTGCATTCCATCTCGGATTTCCTGCTGGACTGAGGTCTCCATCAGCCATGAGCTGTTTGCTGATGCCATATGGTGTCATGCCTTGCAGGAAAAGCCGGAAAATCTTCCTTACCGTCTTTGCTTCCTCCTTATTGACGATCAATTCCCCGTTTGGTCCTCTGTCGTAGCCTAAGAATCTGCCAAAGGGAACGGTGACCTTTCCATCTGCGAACCGCTTTCTCTGTCCCCAGGTGCAGTTTTCTGAGATCGACCGGGATTCCTCTTGGGCCAGTGAGCTCATAATTGTGATCAGCAGCTCGCCCTTGGAGTCGAATGTCCAGATGTTTTCTTTTTCAAAGTAGCATTCTGTGCCATTTTCCTTGAGCTTTCGGATGGTGGTCAGGGAATCGACCGTGTTCCGGGCAAAGCGGCTCACGCTCTTTGTAACGATCAGATCGATTTTCCCGGCCAGAGCGTCCTCAATCATTTTCTGGAATCCGGCACGCTTTTTGATGCCGGTGCCGGAGATGCCCTCGTCAGTGTAGACGTTTACAAATTCCCAGTCATCCCGGCTCTTTATGTACTTGGTGTAGTAATCAATCTGTGCCTCGTAGCTGGTGAACTGCTCATCGTGATCCGTGGAAACGCGGGCATACCCAGCTACTTTCCTCTTCTTCGGCTTATCGATAGGCGAGGCCGTATACCGGCTGATGGAAGCCGGAATGGTAGTTACTTTTTTCTGCTGTTCCAATATTTCTCACTCCTTAACTTCTTCATGCGCTCACTGCAGGCTTTTCGGTTTTCCGGTGTGCCTTTCTGCTTCTTCATGACATCGCTCATGTAGGCTTTGTACTCGTCGGTATGGGGAGTCCCATACTTTTTCTTCTTGTAGGTTCTGGTCTCTGTGTGGCCATCCCGGAAGTGGAAGGTGACTGTCTCGTGGTCGACCGTAGCGTAGTCCATTGCCGCGTCCATGGCAGCCTCGTCAAAAGAATCGAGGTTGAGGATGTCGCAGACCATTCCCCTGACGATGGAGTCCTTGATGGAGAGGTTTTCACAAGCAGGCTTCACTTTTGGGCAGTGCCAGTAGGAACCGTCTGTCCCGTCCTTGCGGATGATGGCCTGATGCCGGTAGTTGCTTCCACAGCAGGCGCATTTAATGAAGCCTGTGAACGGTTTGAAGTCTGACCGCTTTAGCTGGGTATCCTTCTGGCGGCGCTTTTTGCCGACCGCTGCCTTTACCTCCGGTGTCCAGAAGTCCTTCTTGAAATTCCGTTCCCAGTGATGTTCCAGCGTGGTACCATCTGTGAATTCGAAGATCATCGTACCGGTCGCAGGTATGGTGATCTGCTTTACCTTCTCCGCGAAAACCTCCTCGTCAAATTCTGTAAGGCCCAGCACCTTGGCGCATTCTTCCTTCAGGACCTGCTCCCGAAGTATTCCGGTCTTGCAGGTGCTTACTCCTTTCTTGTGACTGGTACACATCCAGAAGATGTCCTCCTCGCCGAACTGACTATTCTTGGCCCGGTTCCTGCGTTTGCTCCGGACAAAGCTTCGACCACAATCGCCGCATTTGATCTTGGCCGAGAAGCAGTTCAGAGTTAGAGCCTTATTGGCAAAGCAGCCCAGTTCCTTTCTTCGGGCCATTTCCTTCTGGACGTAGTCGAAGGTCCCTTTGTCAATGATGGCCGGGTGAGTATTCTCCACATAATACTGTGGCAGCTCGCCATGATTCTTTTTCACTTTCTTCGTTAACGGATCGGCGATAAATTCCTTCTGATAGAGCATGTTTCCGGTGTAAGTCACATTTTGGAGGATCTTGCTGATGTTGGAATCTTCCCATCGGTATCCAAGACGGGTCTTTATGCCCTCAGCTTCCAGCTCGCGTTCCGTCTCGAGGCGGGACTTTCCATCGAGAAAATTTTGGAAGATGCGCCGGACTACGGCAGCCTCCTCTGGGACGATGACCATTTCATCGCCTTCCCAGCGATAGCCATAAACCTGCATATGTCCGTTTGCATAGGGAATCCCGGCTTGCATCCTTTTCCGGATACCCCATTTCACATTGTTGGAGATACTGATCGTTTCTTCCTGCGCGAAGGAGGCGAGGAGAGTCAGCATGACCTCCCCGTCGCCGGAGAGGGAATTGATATTTTCCTTCTCAAACCTGACCTCTATTCCCAGCTCCTTTAAGTGCCGGACGACTTCCAGCAGGTCTACTGTATTTCGAGCGAACCGGGAGATACTCTTTGTCAACACGATGTCGATCTTTCCGGCTTCGCAGTCTGCGATTAGCCGCTGGAACTCCGGCCTCTTGTCAGCGGAGGTGCCGCTGATACCTTCATCCGCATAGACTCCTGCATATTCCCATTCAGGATTCTTCTGGATAAGTTCCGAGTAGTAGCTCACCTGGGCTGAGAGTGAATGATGCAGGCGCTCTGTTTCCATTGAGACACGGGCGTAAGCTGCAACCTTTTTCCTTGCCGGAAGAGCCTTGATAACAGGCTCGATTTTCTTGATTTTCCGCATATTGTCAGCTCCTTTCCACGTCCATACATCCCTCTGTGGCGCACACACATCAAGTTTTTTCGGTCAATAATGTGCCGAATTTCGGCTGGTATTTTTCCTTGAGCTTTGTATCAATCTCACGATATTCTTCCGGGGTGAGAAGGCCTTTTTCCCGGAGATTCTGGGCAATCCGGATGGAGATCATGTAGCCTGTTTCGTTCTGAAATTCTTTATGACTCATGATGCTCACCTCCAAACCGGGCCTTGATGTAGCAGGCATGGCTGCAGTATTTTCTTCCCCTGTTTCCATATGCCGTGAACTGTCTTCCGCAGCAGGAACAAATGAAAGAATAGACCGCCCTCCGTGTGATCTTCTCGGGATGGCTGTTCCACCATTTCAGTCTGCATGCATCTGAGCAGAATTTCTTCTCGCGCTTCCCGGGAGTCTGGTGAACCTCTTTACCACAGACCGGACAGAATACCATGGGAAGTGCTGGAGCCTCATCTGATGCAGTCATTTCTGAACTGGAGAGATGATTTCTTCGGCACCATGATTTGATTGTGTTCTTTGATAGGCCTAGTGCCTGAGCAATGCGGTCATAGCCATAGCCCTGCTGGCGTAAAGACGTGATCTGGTTTTTCTGTGTGGTGTTCATGTTGACCACCTCCTTCACGTCATCCGTCAAAGAAAAAGAGGGCAATCCGTACCCTCAGCGTTAAAAGGTAGGATTGCCGTGAAATCAGTCTTTCTGATAGAAATCGCAGGTGTAGCCATCTGCCCGGAGCACAAGACCGGGAGCCCAGGATGGTGTGCGTCCCATCTGCTCGCAGAGAACCGGAAGGGATACGGCAGGATCAGCTTCAATGATCAGCTCATCATGCACGTGCATGACAATGGAGCAGTTTCGCAGAGTCTTCATGGAGTTGCAGAGGATATCGCGAGATGTAGCTTGTACAATGTTCTCCACGAACTTTGGCCCATAGGAATCGATGCGCTCCCACTTCTTCGTGGCACCGACTCCTTCGTAGGTGATGCATTCGCCGCCAAACTTGTTCGTTCCGATCCGGGGCTTTACATAGCAGAGCCGCCGCCCGGAGGGAAGGGTGATGAACAGGCATCCGCTCTGGTAAGTAAAGGTCAGACCATTGCAGTGAGTGACTTCCTTTGTTTTCACAGCAGTGGTTACTGCCCGGTCTACACTCCACCAGAACTTCACAATATGAGGATTGGTCTGTCGCCACATGTCGACCAGTGGCTTCAGTTCCTCCTCCGACAGACCCATTTCGAGAGCACCCATTGCCTTCAGTGCACCAACAGACCCGCCATAGCCAAGAGCCAATTCTGCGATCTTACCCTTCTGCCGGAGATGGCCATTGATGCCGTGCTTCACCACCGGGACATGGAACATCTGAGAAGCAGAAGCGCAGTAGATGTCGCCACCTTCTTCAAAGACTTTCTGGCACCATTTCTCACCGGCATACCAGGCGATAACCCTCGCCTCGATTGCCGAGAAATCAGCCACATAGAATTTCTGGCCTTCCCTTGGAATGAAGGCTGTCCGGATGAGCTGGGAGAGGGTATCTGGGACATCTTCGTAGAGGAGCTTCACGGATTCATAATCACCGGACTTTACCAGAGCTCTTGCCTCAGCAAGGTCTGGCAGATGGTTCTGGGGAAGGTTCTGCAACTGCACAAGCCGCCCGGCCCAGCGACCGGTACGATTGGCACCGTAAAACATGAACATGCCTCTGGCCCGTCCATCATTGCAGACTGCCCGCTGCATGGTCTGGTATTTTTTAACGGATGATTTGGCCAGCATCTGCCGAAGCTCCAGTACCTCCTTCAGACTATCCGGAGCATCCTCTATCATCCGCGTCACCTCCTTCTTTCCAAGGCTGTCTGTTTCCAGCCCGTTGTCCAAGAGCCAGAGCTTCATCTGCTGGACACTGTTTGGATTATCGAGGGAAGTGAGCTCTGTGAGTTTCTTTGTCAGTTCTTCTTTGGACAGAGCATCCATCTGGATTGCCTGCCGGACGAGATCCATATCGAGCCTTACGCCTCGGTCATTGATCTCCTGATCAATCGTATATTCATCCCAGACAAAGTCCGGTACCGGGAACTTTTGCAGGCGGTTCTGGATGGCCATTTCGACTTCCACATCACGCTTGTTGTAACGCTTGAAGGTAGCCCACTTCTTAGGATCATCGGAAGGAAGGTTTCTGGTCCTGCCACCATTTACCTTGGTCGGAGCACAGGGAACAGAGAAGTATTTGATGAGAGCCTTTCCTTCATCCATCTTCTGGTTTTCGAGCCTCAAGATGGCGCCGACATCTTTCAGGGAGAGAGGCAGTCCCAGCGTTGCTGCCCAGACCATAGAACAGTGCCAGCCTGCCGGGTCCAGAAACTGGGCCGGAGCAGTAGAGAGGGGATGATTATCACGAAAAGGATCAAGGCTTCTTCCAAGACGATCCAGGTATCTGGACAGACAGATCCGCTCAAAGTTTGCATTGAATGCCCATTTCGTCACAGAATCATCGGTCAGTGCATCGAGGATTTCCTCAGGGATCTGTTCGCCGGAAGAGAGATCAACGACATGCACTTCGCCGCCATCGACGGCGTAGCCAAAGAGTAAAATTTCGAAGGCAGGAGACTCAGAGTACTTGTAAACACCGCTTTTGCCAAGATCAATGTCCGAATAGGTCTCGATATCGATAGAGATATTTTTCACGGTTTCACCTCGTTTCAAAAAGGCAGCAGGGATGCTGCTCCCTGCCGCCTTCCATCTGTCGCTTTTATTCTTCCGTTTTGTCTTTTTCCTGCTTGTCTTTCTTTTCCAGTCGGCGATCATTGATCTTCGCAGTGATCCGCCAGATGATGCAGGCAAAAATGATAATTACATTGATTGTGGTGCAGATCAGGATGACCTGCTCATAGACTTCCCGCATATCACACCTCCATCAGTTCAGAAAATCATCATCGGAGCTATCTTCGATAGCCGTGAAGTCGTCAGCTGCAGAGCTTCTGTTGCCGAGAGGCTGCCCGTCCCTTACCTTCTGGATATTGCCGAGACCGCATGCCACGCCTTTATTGCCGTTCGAATTGAATGCATAGAAGTTGATAGACACTCTCGCATAGACACCGCTGTAGACCTCACTTCTGTCCAGAATCGGATTCACGTTCTGATCTACGATCTGCGGAGGAGTGGTGCTGTTCGCATTCAGGAAGAATGCATTCTTATAAGCCTCGTCATCCCTCTCAACATCCCCGTCACGAAGCGGGAGCTTGATGGCTGCCTTGTTCGGCTTCTTCCCACCGAACTTGCCGATGCCTTCCTCGATGGCAGCATCCACAGCCTTGTTGATCGCATCGAGGGTCTTCTTGTCGCTCTTCGGAATAATCAAGGAGACGGAATACTTCTCCGTGCCTCCGTTGATGGATTTCGGCTCCCAGACATTCGCATAGGAAAGTCTTACCGTACCTGTAACAACCTTAGTTTTCTGATTTGCCATAATTGGCCTCCTTAATCTGTGTAAACTCTGTTTTTGCATCATTCCCGGTGATCGCCGGGCGCTTGTCTGTGATCGGCACCAGTGTGGGTTTCCCCTGTGGCTTGATCACAAGAGAGCCAAGGATCTCCTGAAATTTCTTCTTGCCCATCAGCTTTTCCATCTCGGAGAGTGTGATGAGACTCTTTCGGAAGATATCCGTATACCCGGCATTCTCAGCTGCTTTAATGACGGCATCCTCATCCTTGAACTTTCGGTTACTTCTGCCTGCGACAACCTTGAAGGATTTCCACTGCTTTCCGTGGTTTACCGCCTCATCGGTTGCATAGGCCATGATGTCATTTGCCCATTTGGTCAGGTCGGGCATTACCTTTAAGATGTCCTCAATCTCGTCATCGGACAGAAGCGGCGGGAGAGCAAATTCCTTCTTGGCAAGTTCCAGCTTTGCCTCTGCTCTGGCCCGGCACTTGACGGCTGCCTTGCAGAAGATGCACCAGTCACCGGAACAGAAGTTTCCCTCGCCTTCATCCGCTAGTTTCGCTGTCGGCTTCAGGACTTCACTGGCCCATTTCTTTAGCGTCTCGACTGATTCTGACCAGGTGCTGACGTTTTCCCGTCTTGGCTGGAAGATCGTCATCTCGACAGTATCGAAGTCATACAGCCCGTCGTAGATATCCAGAGCACCGAGGGCGTAGAGCTTCATCTGCGGGTTCTCCTTCGCATCGACTACGACTCCCTGTCCGTACTTAAGGTCAATCACGTGGAGCGTTCTGTCCGAGACGATGATGCAGTCTGATGTGCCAAAGGATCCGGGGACGTAGGATGTAAGGTCGAGTCTGGTTTCAACGAAGGCTTTTGCGTCCGGGCAGGTCTGGCGCTCAATCGAAAGCTGCTCCATCACATAATCCCGGTAGGCATCCGTGCATTCCTCCATTTCATCGGAGTCATATTCGGATACGGGTCGGTGGCTCCTCATCTTGAGGGCCTTCCGGAGCTTGTGCTCTGCGAGCGCATGGGCGGCGGTTCCTTCTGCGGATGCGTCAGTCGGCTGATCGGTGAATTCCTGTTCAAGCCTTGCAGACCTGGTGCAGTGCAGCCATCTGGCAGCGCTTGACGGAGAGAGGACAGCATGCATGTTAGGTGGCATTTCCGAATTCCTCCGCTTCTTTTAGCATTGCGCTGTACTTTGCCGGATCGACATCCGACAGCTTGGACCCGCCGTACTTCCGGATGAGTTCACGGACCTTGTCGCCATAGCCTTCACGGCTTTTGGCAGCCAGTACAGCCCGGACATCCTCGAGGCGGATGGTCTTTGCTTGCTCAGGGGCGGGTGCTTCCATCGTCGGTGTCGGTTCTGTCTTAGGTTTTTCTTTGTTTTCCGGCTCATCCGAGGACAGGGCATCCGCAAGTGTCTGAAGATCGTCAGCGACGCTTCTCACATCATTCACGAGATCCAGCAGTAACTTGATTCTGCTCATAGAGCTTTCCTCCTTTCTTGGTGAGGTATATAGGTTTCTGTAAGGACTTCTCCCTTACAAGTCATCCGTCAAAGTAATCTGCCGGAATCCGTACCCTCTGCTAAAAAATTTCTTTCCGGGGCGGGGAGCTCTTGTTCCTTACAGGTCCTCCGTCAAAGAAAGGAAGGGCAAACCGTACCCTGAAAATAAAAAAATGCAGAGCATTTTGCTCCGCAGGACCTTGTTCCAGATGTTCCAAAAGTGCCAGGTTTTCCTATAGACCTATAAACGATATATATCTATATGTATATGGTTTTATAT
>ERZ1026872.465-NODE-465-length-11486-cov-5.269180_pt1 | contig 11486 bp, 10 predicted proteins | sample MGYA00380166_ERZ1026872 | MGnify/ENA primary metagenome ERZ1026872 (study PRJEB33269, sample SAMEA4719802) | human gut metagenome | biome: human-associated habitat; feature: organic feature; material: feces | place: Cameroon | collected 2013-10 ... | reverse complement strand
TCGAGGATAAAATAATTATACTGATATTTTAAGATGAGGGAAATGCCATGAAAAAAGAAAAACTTGTTAAAATTTCAAGAGAATTGGTATCAGATGGTAAGACTCCTATACAGAACCTCAGAAGGAACCTTTCTATGTACATATCTTCCCCGGACATTACGCTGAAAGACATTTCTGACGGGGCGGATATTTCGTTTGACACACTTAAGAATTTGATATACCAGAACACCAGAGATTGCAAATTGTCCACAGTCGTATCTATCGCCAAGGCGCTTGAAGTAACTGTGGATGAGTTGGTCGGCGCGAACACTTTTTCAGAAGAAGACAAAGAATGTATAGATATGTTTCGAGACATGCCAGAATATTACCAGCATTTTATCAGATGGTTTATCAAGAGACAATACCAGCTGCTGCACAATAATTTTCGGGACTATGTGAAAGCAATCCCTGTCGTTTCTTTGGAGGAAGATAACGACGGAACATTGCACATTTCCAAGCAGTTTGCGACGCTGGATATAACCACTGTTCCTAAGAATTTAAAGGCTCAAATATTTATGGGGATATCCTTGAACACAAACAACTATATGCCGTTTTACAGCGATTATGACACCGTTTTGATTGCCAATGATCGCCCGCCAAAAGCAAACGAAAATAGTGTGATCATTTATGGGAATAATGTATTCATCGCGCGCAGAAATACTTGTAAAAACAAAAATGGAAAATACGAATACGCAAGCATACGCGACAAAAGATTCCTCTGTTCAGAAGAAGATATCGATGACATTATCGGGTATATCGTTTATGTTTTACCTCCCACAAGAAGTAGTCAAAACTGACTACTTCTTGTAAACCATGTGTATTTCGGATACTGTTCTCCAAATAATTTGTGTCTAAGGAAATCGTCAGCTATTATGCACAGAACGCTCAAAAAAGACCACAGAACGCTATACGGCAGGCATATTTGCCCCATGATGTTAAATGGCATTCCGGAATAATCCCATACATTCCACCCCAATGCCAGATTCACAATGCATCCTGTTATGAATTCGAGAGATGTGATTATGGCAGATCCTATTAAAGCCTGCTCCCATATCGGCATGTCCCAAGGAATCACTTCGTTTATTGCCCCGACACTTACAAAGCAGATTCCTCCAAGGATAAACATCGTCCAATGTGTTTTTCCTCTCCATGCCAATTCAATGCATATGTATAACCATCCACCAATTCCACATAATATTAAATTTCTAACCAGCTGCTTCAACGGAATTCTTGATATTTTCAATGTAATCTTTCAGTACCTCTGATTGATATTGCTCCGGCACGTCCGCGCCGTAATAGATTTCCTGCAAGGCTTCTTTGTCGGATACCGCCCGGATCCACATATTAATGCTGTTGCAGTATGTCCGGTGGTAACCGATCCAAAACATGGTCTGCTGCACGATAAGGCCGATCTCATCCGGCGTGTAATACCGGCACGGTTTGCCGTCCTCATGATATGCAATCTTCTGCTCCCCTGCGGTGACCGCGGCCTGGCTCCCGATCAGGTTAATCTGGTCGTTGGCCGTCAGGGAAAAATGTTCCACGCCACCCGGAAGCTGCACATCAACACCCTTGGCAATGGTCTGCTCACAGGCAGCGCTTACCTCTTGCTTCTTGGCCATTTTAAGCTCATCAAGGGTAGGTTCATAGACCGGCTCTGGTTCTGGTTCTGCAGGCGGTTCGTACACGCTGCCGTCATTTGACAGGATGTACCCATTTTCAAGCGTCTGATATACAGTTCCGTAACCACTGTAGGAACCAAACACATTACCAGCATCGTTGGTAAGTTTAAACTCCGCCAGCTGCTCTGCTGCTGGAACGTCTCCGTCAAAAGTGAGCACCACCCTATTGGAGCCATCTGGATAACATCTGCCTGTTGTAATCTCTTCATTCTTTAAAATAATATTCAAAATCCGGCTCTCCTTTTTATTTTATTGTGACATTTTCATTTTTTGCGTACAAAACATCCACTGTCGGCGTACATTTATATGCAGCCGACGATGTGTTCCTTATTTTTATAGTCAACTTTCCACTCCCTGGGTTGAACCTAGCGGCCTGTATCACAACTGGTCCATCTGTTCCTCCGAAACCACTTATTCCAATGCATGTATATCCGTCATGCGTTGTAGGGGCCATGGTTAATGTTGTACTAGTGTTAGCTCCCACATTTGTTTCCGGGAAAGATTTTCCTGTTTCTTTTATTACTATTTTTTTTGAATCTGTTTTTTCGAACCCATCTTTTATACCAGTAGCAGACGCCCAAAACTCATCATCAGTAGTTGCCATTATCTCATCATAAGTCTTTACTCTTTTTCCCTTTATCTTGTTCCATATAACAGAAAACAATGTGGCAAATGTTACTTTTTTTGTTGATGCAGGGGAAGATTCCGCTTCTGCAAACATGCTACTGTCAGACAAAGTTGTGTTTTCTTCAAGCTTTGATATCGGTATTCCAGCCATTAATTCTTCACATCCTTTCTCGATTTTACATCTTCTTCGTATTGCGCCTTTTCGGCTTCAATAATACGCTTTGCCACAAGTGACACATCATCGTGCAGATTTTTTACTATCGGCTCCATCAAATATGCTGGAAGCGCAGAATTCTGACATATGGAATATAAGGCGTTCTTAAAATCATCCATAACCACAGAAATCGGTTTTTCTGGTATCTTTTCTCTTCCATTCATCATTTACCCTCCCCTTCATACAACTTCTTCCAAACACGATTTAACATTCCGTCCATTCTACGAACATTTTTATTCATGTATTGCAAAGTTCCTACAACGTCTGATATTAAGTCTATATATGACATTGAAAAATATCCGCGATCATCTTCTCTTACGAGGCCCCAATCGGCAGCAAGCGGCCTAGAGTCTTGTGCAATAAATCCATGATGTATTTCTTCATCATTGCTTGATCGCCACCGAAATTGAACCGGTTTAAGATTCATGCAGAGATCATACGACTTTTTCAATTCCAATTTGGAAATGTCTTTTTTCATTCTCTTGTCTGACGCATCTTCAAACGTGCACCAGACCTTACAGTAATTGGTCTGATATTGCCCTATGTTAATCATGTTTCCTCCAGCATTTAGCATTATGTTCGATGAATTTTCATAATGCTGCAAAATGCCATAACTGAGGCTTTTATCATAAGCAAGACCAATTCCTCCTGCGTTCGGCAGGTATACACCGTGCGTGGTATCTCCGAGCGTTATTCCGTCTGCAGCAACCGTCATTCCGCCGATGACAGCGTTTGATGCATTCAGTGATATGACAACCCTGTTATTACTATCCAGAAGGCGCATAGACGTTCCCGTGCTTCCACCGAGCGTCAACTGATTTCCGATGATTTGGTTTGCTTTTATTACGGCAGTAGATATCGTATTCTCAGTTATCGTAGTAATCTCATTTTCCGTTGGAATTTGGCTAATAACCTCATTCTTAGCACTCGATACATCGCTTTTGCTGGCCACATTCCCAGTTCCGGTAACATCGCTCCATGCAATTTTGGTTCCTGGTGGGAGTGTGACTCCATCTTTCGTCCACGCTCCAATCACATTTCCATCAGAATCCAGCACGTTCAGAATCCCATACCCATTTCCAGGTCCGCCAAGTTTTAAAACTCCTCCTTTGGCGTATGTGAAACTGATGAACAGTTGATCTCCTTCTTTGTATATTCCTTTAACGGTTCCATTCCCGGTCAGAAGATCAAAAACCTCATCTGATGTAAGCGCCGTTGTGTCATTTACGACCGCAACAGAAGCCGTATCCATTTGGTATACAGTTCCACCAGACGCATAAAGCGTACACCTAAAAGATGTTACCTTTGATGCGAAGCCAATGTAATTACCATCTTCTGTTAAAATGGACTGCCCATCCTCTGTCGTCAATGCACTATATGGATAATTTACAACGCTTGTCTCATCGTCTTGGCTGACATAAACTGTTGAATAATTGGATCCATCAGATGTCTCTTCAATTACAAATCTACCGGCATATGGCATTCTTTGTTCCGAAGCCCCGTCTCTATAAAAAGCGGAAAATTTAACTTCCGATGGGGAAAAATTTCCATCCGTCTGTCTGCTGATTACTACAGCTGACTGCTCAATGAAATATGTCCTTCCTGTGGATGTAAGACCTTGCTTTGCTTTGGATACACTAAATCTCTTGGCTGCCGTCTCTATACCCAGATAGTTTGCCGTGATATCAACCCATCCAGTATCTTCTGTTAGCCCAGTTATTGTGTATATCTTTTTTGTACTATCCCAGTTTCCGGAAACACCATCTGATTTTGCAAATGTAAATGTGCAAATAGATGTTACATCTGAGCTTCCATAAACGACAGTTACACCAGTTTGGCAATCAGTCAAATCCGGGTCGCTTCCATCGGAATTTGACGGCACACCCTGAAACTCATTAGATAATGTAACGGCCAGCGCTTTGGCTTTTTCAACATCTTCTTTTGTAGCTACCGACTGACCGCCAATACTTATGCTTTGCGCATTTATAACCACGTTGCCGGTATCAAAATCCACAAGGAAAATAACATTTCCCAAGCTATCTTTCACTTGTATAGATCCAGCATCAATATAATCCGCGTTAATCCCTTCCGCATAAAGCAATCTCGTTATTGTTGTGCCGTCCAAAGTGAACCCATACGGATATGTCTTTCCTCCATCATTCGATACCCCGATGGCATCCGATGTAAGCTTTATCACGTTTTTAGATTCTTTAAGCGTTGGCTTGTCATGCAGATATGATATCGTACTACCATCCGGCTGAATTTCTGGAGTAGAATACATGCCGGAGCTATCCGCAAGCTTTCCGGCAAGATCCTCTACCGCTTTTTCTCTTTCTGTTTTTTCTTCCTTTAGAGCTTTTTTAATAGCAATATAGTTCTTGGTCGTTTCGGAATATTGTACACTTTTCTTTTCCCCTGGAGATTGTGCCCCGCACGTCAATGTTTGTGAGTTCCCCAGGGAAAAAACTGTGCTCGTAATGATCCCCCGGTATACAGAACCTTTTCTGTTTGTGACGATCATAATGTCGCCCGCCTCTATGGCCGGATTGCTCAATGAAGATGCATCCATTGGACGAAACTTTAACCCGACCAGTTTTTGCCCGAGTGCAGACGCTATTGTATGTACATCCGATTCTTCTATCAAATCATTCTGTTCCACCGATAAGACATACCCTGTCTCTCCGTAAAAACCAACAGAATCTCCTTCCGTCGGAATCACTTTTACTCCCGTGATTTCAACGTCAGATTCTTCCACGGATGGCGCTCCTATCAAATGTGACGCATCAATGTTGTGATATGATTTCTCTTCCGGAACGTCGGCAAGTAAATTTTCCTGATCGCACCAAATCAATTCCAGCTGTCCGTCTTTATCGCACCTTGCCCATTTGCAAGACAGCTGCGCCACCCATGCTACAACCTGCTGAAAAGTCAGTGCCTCGTCAGATGGCCTGGACTGCACCACCAGTTCGCTTCCGTCAAAGGTTACTGTTTTCAAGATTACGCCGCAGTTTTCGCAAGCATCTCTCAAAATTGCCGCTCTAGTAGCCGGGTATTGCAGTTTGCTTTCAGAATATTCTTTCTGAAATTTTCCCATGTTGTCGAGATATGTAAGAGATACAAGCTCCCCGTTGTGTTTTACCTCATCTGCATTAAACACACCTTTTTTGATCTTTTCAATCGTCCCATCTTCGAATTCCATTCCGATGTAGACTGCCGCTTTCGAATCATAAAAATCATATTCGGAAAACTTTTCCTCTATATTGTTCAAACTTACCGAGAATTTGTTTATGATCGCCGATCCTATTTGAAACTCTGAATCACCAGAAACGGAATCCTCGATAGAAAAAGAACCTTGCCATATATCTGAGTTGGTTATATTTAAAACTGTCCCATCTGACAGAGTAATATCTACATAGGCATTATAATTTCTGTTACCTTTATTCAATTGCTCTTTGAATTTATCGGAAATGTTCTGCATATCATACCTCTATCACATCAAATGATATAGATTCAATCAGTTTTTTACCAACCCACCAAAGTTTTACCGGCGCCGATCTGTCCCCTACGTAAAACTTTCTTGTTTCGTATGTTCCAGAAAGCATGTCTGGGTATGTCACCATAATATACTCTGGGTTGAACGCCTGCAGAATTTCCGAAGTTGTTTTCCAATCTTTCGATGCCCATGAAAGGCTTAATTTCCTTTTTTGCCCAACACGGTTCTTATGCATTGTGGTATCCTCTGTTCTTCCCGATTCCGAAGCCGATACGTCCTGTAGTCCATATGTAAATGATGATGGACATGGTATGTTTTTCCCATCAACAATAATCATCACCTCTGCCATGTAAAACCTCCATAAAAACAGCAGAAACCTCTACAGATAAAAAGGGCGAGGTTTCCCTCGCCCTTATCCAAACTGCGGTGTTGGATTATATCTTCTATTTATACTTCTCTGACCCTTTGACACTGCCCTTGCCAACACCTCGTTGTCTTCTGTTTTCAATTCTGCGTACAAATTTATCGGCCGATCCCCATATTGATTGTTCATCAACGCCATTGCCACGCCGCGCTCCACAGCCTCTGCAAGCTTATCTTCATCCATTCCGTATCCATAGTTACCCATGATGCTGTCAGCAATCATGGACATGGTCCTTCTGTTTTCCAGTGGAAGGACAGCCTCTGAACCGGCCTCTCCGACACCGATAACTGATGCGTCACTGAACAAACCGCCTGTTTTGTACCAGTCAACAGAGAACGACGGAACTCTTGGTGGCCTTAAGGAAAACGAACCACTAATGTTGAAATGCGGCAACTTGATTTTCGGGAGTTCCCAATGGAAATTGAAGAATCCTTTCATTCTGTCAATTCCGTCCTTTACCGCATCTCGCGCCTTTCCTATGTTGTCCGATATCTTTTCTTTTATATCTCCAAAAGCACCAGAGGCATTACTCTTCATCGTATCCCATTTGCTTTTTACACTGTCAACCAGTCCAGACCAGACGCTGCTCGTGTTGGATTTGATATCCCCCCACTTTGCAGATATAGTACTCTTCAAATTGTTCCAAGTGTTTCCGGCATTGTTCTTTAAGGTGTTCCACGATGTTCCAAGATCAGATTTAATATCCGCCCAAGAGGACGCAGTATTGTTCTTTGTTTCCTGCCATTTCTCTGATATAGAAGCTTTGATTCCTTCAAATGAAGCCTTTGCATTTTCGCTGATTTCTTTCCATTTTTGGGAATTTTCATCTTCCATTGCCTGTATTTTTTCGCTGTTCAGGTGATTGAGATCATCCCATGCGTTCTGCGCCTTTTCTTTAATACCTCCAAAGACCTTTTCCGCCATTTCTTTTCCAGATTTTTTCAAGTCTTCCCAGGAATCTTTACCAGACATTGCCAGAACAAGGTGTGATGTGAAATGATCCCAAACCCATTGGCCGATAGCATTGGGGGAAAAACCTTTTCCGATAGCAGTGAGCAAATTGGCCGCAGTTTCCAACCAATTTTCTCCTTTGATATCCTTATCGAACCACTCCTTGATATCATGCCCTATTCCTCCAAGGAATCCCCCGATAAACTGGAAAACTGATCTTATCGCAGTCCCCAAATACCTCGCAAAACTTTCTGCTATCCCCGCAAAATCTATATTTGCAATAGCGTCTTTCAGTTTCTGCCATAGTGTATTTCCGAGTTCCGACCAATCGTAACTATTAAGCCATTTCTTGGCCTCATCATATACTCCGATCAGCCAATCTGACAGGCTTTTTGCTACAAGCCCCCAGTCAAGTCCTGACAAAAACCCGATTATAAGATCTGGTATTATTTCAAGGCCTTTTACCATTAGCCCGCCAAGATACCAAAAATCAATCTCCTCAAATGCGCCGTTCAGAAATTCTGCAATTCGTGTTCCAATATTTGTAAAATTCGTTGCATCCAGTAGCCAGTATCCGATCTGGATTGCTGCATTCAATCCATATCCGATCTTGTGCCCGGCCCCGTTCCAGTCAATAGAGTCCACCATCTCATTGACCTTTTCGCCAAGCATGGTTCCAACCGTTTTCCAGTCCGCATTATTAAATGCATCTTTTAACCGTTGGGCAAAATCTGAAATTTCTTCATCAATCGGAACAGTTTCGAACATTCCTGCCCCGCCAGCGCCGCCTCCAGAACCACCGCTTCCTGAATCTTCATTATCTTTATTGGAAGTAAGCTGGTTTAATTCATCAAAAGCCAGTACACTCAGCTTAATGTCCTTTGCTGCTTTTTTTGCAGATGATCCAGCTTTCTTCAACCCCGCCGCATAGTTTTTTGTCTGTTTTTTCGCTCGGATCCATGTACCTTTTCCGGTAAGTGCGGATATCAGCTGGTTAATCGCATTTGCAGCACTTATACAAAGCTGTATGATCTGATTCAGCGCAGGAGCGATTGCATTTAACAGAGGTGCCGCCATTGCTGCTGCTGAATTTTTCAGTTGCAACATGGAATTTGAAAGAAGCGATACACTGGAATTTGTTTCAGAGCTATACTGAACAAGATTGTTCATCCCGGCTACAATAGCACTGCGCAGCTTGTTAAAAAGAACGTACAGGCTCCTGATGCCGAGTCCGTATTTTAATAAGGTCTTTATTCCGCCAGAAAAAGAATTTGTCAGCCCGCTGGATGCGGACTTCGTCTTGAAAATGGATCCGGGAAGCCATAACAAAGTAGCCCCAGCGGTCTTGAGTCCTGAAGCAAATTTCCCGACTGCCGGAATCGTTTCTTTCACAGAAGCCACAAATCCTTTTGCAGCATTTCCAGCTTTTGAAAATCCATCTCCAATTCTCGAAAGGGATTCGCTTAGCTTGGAAATGTTTTTCTCTGAATTACTAATGCTACTTTCCGGGACAATGTCTTCATCTCTCCACCCATTTTTCAGAGTTAGCCCATCTTGAAATCTCGTCCACGCATCTCTGGCATTATCTATTGCTTCTCTAAACAAAGAAAGCTTTCCGCTCGCTTCGTCCGAACCTTCCACATCAATTTCCATTTTAGGTTTCGGAAGGTTTTCTAAAATGGAAGCTACTCTCTTTCTATATTCATCTATATTTTCAGTATCTCCGATTTCCCCATTTTTCGAAACCATGCCGCTAATAGGGAAATCATTCTGTGGTTTCCATCCATCATTCAGACTTGACAGCTTTTTCTTTAGGCTATCAATCTGATTTTCGTACTTAATAACATTCTTTATTGCATTTTCATAAGTTGCCCCACCGGTTTTTCCAGCGGCCTCTAATTCCTTTTTTCTGAGATTTGCCTTTTCGAGACTGTTCGACAACGCATCAATTTGTTTCTGCAAATAGTCAGAAGAGCCTTTAAGTTCAAACCCTTTTCCAAGGTCTTTGTATTGCTCCCGTATCTGATCCAGTGACTTTGATGCTTTTTTTGATTGCTGATTCATGGATTTTCCAGCTTGCTTCAACTGGCTTCCCATTTCTCCAATATTTTTTGAAGCATCTTTTGCAGATTGCGATATGTCTTTAAAATTGCTAATCCCTCTGATAGATGAGAGTTCTTTTGACACGATTCCCAGTTTTTGAATAACACCATCAAGTTTTTTCGTGACATCGTCAAGAGTGGTCTTAATTTCAATTTCCAATGTGTCTACCGCTGCCATTTTCCCACCTCACCTATAAAAAAGAGCAGTAAGCTTTGACACCTACTGCTCCTGCTCCTATTTCTTTAAATGTTCTTTTGTGACTTTTCCACATATACCGTCAGCGCCGATTCCAGCCCTTGTCTGAAAAGCAATAATCGCATCAGATGTATATTTCCCAAGGATCCCATCCACATTACTTTTCCCTTTTTTGTTGACGGCGTTTAAACAGTCATGCCTAATCAATTCTGTTTGTAACCATTTCACATCGTCGCCGCGCATTAGAACAAGCTTTTTGTAAAGCAATCTCTGCGGTTCCGGGTACGGATTTTTAAACACTCCGTCTTCTTTCCCTTGTGAAATCTCTCTGTACATAATATTCATGTCAACATTCCCATTGATTCCAGACACGGTTCCTTTGCTGGTATGCTGCCAGATATCCGGGTCGTAACTTCCCTTGCTTGCACCGTATTTTGCCAGCCAAAGCGGGTAGCTTTTCAGGTCCCCAAATTTTGTATTCAGATAATCCGGGTTCGCATATACTCCCACATTCCAACCACGCTCCTTTAACGTCTCGCAAAACGTCTTTACAATCTCTGTTCTTGTCGACTTCGTCTGCGGATTTCTTTTATCAGAGTCATACTCCCAATCTGCCCAAACTCCCATATCAATGGAATCTTTGTAGCCGCTAATAATGCTATGGCAAGCAAGAGCATTCAAAACCGCTTCCTCTGTATCTTTGGCATATATGAACCAGTAAATTCCGACATGAATTCCGGCAGTTAATGCTCCAACGATATTTTCCGTGAATTTTTTATCCATTGTTTTCTTTCCATATCCAGCGCGGATAATGACAAATTCAACACCGGAATTCTTTACTCTTTTCCAATCAATCGCACCGTTGTGATAAGAAACATCAATTCCCTTTAAATTCATTTATCTTCCCTCGAATTATTTTCATTTTTTGGATGGCTCAACTCAAAGTTTGTTTGCATCATCTTTAATTTTTCCATGAACATGATTCTTTGCTTTTGCAATTCCAGTTCACTATTTTCTACTTCGTCCCCAGATAAAACAGGGCTTTCCAAGTATTTTCCCTTTGCTTTTCTTCCTGCCAGGTTTCGTTCTATTGCGACCATGACAGCAGAAAGCCCGTAGCTTCCCCAATACAGCCACATTTCCGCATCCCGCCGCTCTCTTTCCATGGAATACGCATTTTCATACGGCTTTAAATCCGACGGGCATGATGCATCGATATCAGATACGCTAAATCCGTATCCCTTTGTCACCATGAGCCAATATGGTCTTACTTTCCCACAATAGGATTCCCAGGTTAGTTCTTCTCTTTTTCCTGTTCTCCCTTTCCTATTTTCTTCTCGCTCTCCTTTCGGAGGATTTTTGATAAAAAACCGTTTTCAAGGAGCTCATTCTGCAAATCGCCAAACAGTTTTTCTACGTCTCCATCTTCTCCGTCGAAATACTCATCCAGAAGCGCGTATACCTTTGCCATCTGCTTTTCCTTTTGATCCGAATTTTTATAGTCAAATCCATACTCATCTGCGTGATATTTTTGCAATCCGGCCAGAAGGAGCTCTGGCAGAAGCAGAAGAATCTTCTCAATGGACTCCATGTTTCCATTTTCTTCTCCAAGGGAGACCAGTTTTTTGATAATCCCGTTCTTTACAGTTGCCTCATACCCATATTTAATATTGAACTCTTTTTTTCCGATTTTAATTGTGGTCATATTTCTCCCTTTCCCCCATACCTGTCTCTTATAAACATCTGACGCTGCCGACG
>ERZ1026872.458-NODE-458-length-11597-cov-5.046612_pt1 | contig 11597 bp, 10 predicted proteins | sample MGYA00380166_ERZ1026872 | MGnify/ENA primary metagenome ERZ1026872 (study PRJEB33269, sample SAMEA4719802) | human gut metagenome | biome: human-associated habitat; feature: organic feature; material: feces | place: Cameroon | collected 2013-10 ... | reverse complement strand
GATCTACCCCCACTTCCTGCATGACGTGGATAACCTGCTGTTCGCGTTCGGCCGACGACAGCGACGGCTGGTGCACCCGCAGACCTTCCTCAATAATCTGTAGCGCGGTCAGCCGCGGGTTGAGCGACGAATTGGGGTCCTGAAATACCACCTGAATACGATGGCGTAGCGGTAGCATCTGCTGGCGATTGCGCCCCTGAAGGGCTTCACCGGCGAAGCGAATCTCACCCTGAGAAGCAATCAGCCGCAGCAGCGCCAGCCCGGTCGTACTTTTACCTGAACCCGATTCCCCTACCAGACCCAGCGTTTCACCGGCCCGCAGAGTAAAGCTCAGGTTTTTCACCACCTGATTCTGGTCAACGATCCGCCGCAGAATGCCTTTACGCACAGGAAATGCCACGCTGAGCTGATTCACTTCGAGTAGCGGCACGGCGTCCGGGGGAAGGGCGCAGGGCTCGCCGGTGGGCTCGCTGTCGAGCAGCCTGCGGGTGTACGGATGCTGGGGGGCTGCGAACAGCGCCGTTGATGCGTTTTGTTCAACGCAGCGTCCGTGCTGCATCACCGCCACCCGGTCGGCCAATTTGCGCACGATGCTCAGGTTATGCGTAATGAACAATAGCCCCATATTGAGCTCCGCGCGCAGCTCGCGCAGCAGCTGAAGAATTTGCGCCTGTACCGAAACGTCCAGCGCGGTGGTGGGCTCATCGGCAATCAGCAGCTCCGGGCGGGTGAGAAGGGCCATGGCAATCATTACCCGCTGACGTTCGCCGCCGGAAAGCTGGTGCGGGTAGTCCGCCAGCCGTTTTAAAGCATGACGGATGCCAACGCGCTCCAGGCAGTCGAGAATTTCGCCGCGCGCTGCCTCTTTACGCATCCCTCGGTGCAGCGACAGCACCTCGCCGAGCTGTTTTTCCAGCGTGTGCAGCGGATTTAACGACACCATCGGTTCCTGGAAGATCATGGCGATGCGGTTTCCGCGCACCCCGCGCAGGGTTTGCGGGCTGGCATGGAGCAGCGACTCGCCGGCAAAGCGGATATCACCGGTCGGATAGCTGACCGGTGGCTCCGGTAGCAGGCGCAGAATGGACAGCGCCGAGACGCTTTTCCCCGAACCTGATTCCCCGACCAGCGCCAGCGTTTCACCGGCGTTCAGCGACAGCGAGAGCTGCTCGACGACGGTGGTGGTCACACCCTGCTGGCGAAAGGCGATAGAAAGGTTGTCGATTTCCAGAAGTGGCTGCTGCATCTTATACCGCCTTAGAAGGATCGAAGGCATCGCGCACCGCTTCACCGATAAAAATCAGCAGCGACAGCAGGACGGCGACGCAAAGAAAACCGGCGATCCCAAGCCAGGGGGCCTGTAGATTATTTTTGCCCTGTAACAGCAGTTCACCCAATGAAGGCGAGCCGAGCGGCAGCCCAAAGCCGAGAAAATCCAGCGAGGTGAGGGTGGTAATGGAGCTACAGAGAATAAACGGAATAAAGGTCAGGGTGGCGACCATCGCATTGGGCAGCATATGGCGCAGGATAATACTGCGGTCGCCCACGCCCAGCGCCTGGGCCGCGCGGATATAGTCGAAGTTACGGGTACGCAAAAACTCCGCCCGCACTACCCCAACCAGCGACATCCAGCCGAACAGCACGGTGATGGCCAACAGCCACCAGAAGTTGGGCTGTACGACGCTTGATAGCAGGATTATCAGAAACAGCGTCGGCATTCCCGACCATACCTCAATAAAACGCTGGCCCCAGAGGTCGACGCGCCCGCCATAGTAGCCCTGAATCGCGCCGACGAGCACGCCCATGACGCTGGAGCAGACGGTCAGAATCAGACCAAACAGCAGCGAGATACGGGTTCCGTAAAGAATGCGCGCCAGCACGTCGCGACCATTGGCGTCGGTGCCCAGCCAGTTCTGCCGCGACGGCGGCGACGGGAAGGGGGTCGTGGTGGCGTAGTTAATGCTGCTGGCGCCAAAACGCACCGGGGCCCACAGCACCCAGCCGTTTTGCGCCAGACGCTGCTGGAGCCACGGATCCTGGTAGTCGGCGGCAGTGGCAAACGCGCCGCCGAAGGTTTTTTCACTGTAGGTTTTCAATACCGGTGTATACAGGCTGCCCTGATAGCTCACCAGCAGCGGCCGATCGTTGGCGATCAGCTCTGCACACAGGCTGCAGATAAAGAGTGCCAGAAAAATCCACAGCGACCAGTAGCCACGGCGGTTGTGGCAAAAGCGCGCCCAGCGTGCCTGATTAACGGAGCTTAGGGTCATGACTAGCGGCCCTCAAAATCAATACGGGGATCGACCAGCGTATAGCTGATGTCACTGACGATATTCAGCAGCAGGCCTATCAGAGTAAAGATATACAGCGTGCCGAACATGACCGGATAATCGCGTGAGACGGTCGCCTCATAGCCCAGCAGACCCAGGCCGTTCAGCGAGAACATCACCTCAATCAGCAACGAACCGGTGAAGAACATGCTGATAAAGGTCGCGGGGAAGCCAGCGATCACCAGCAGCATGGCGTTGCGAAAGATGTGCTTCCACAGAATTTGCCGCTCGCTGACGCCTTTCGCCCGTGCCGTGACCACGTACTGCTTGCGGATTTCATCAAGAAAAGCGTTCTTGGTCAGCATGGTCAGCGCGGCAAAGCCGCCGATGACCGTTGCCAGCACCGGTAGCGTAATGTGCCAAAGATAGTCGGTGATTTTCTGATACCACGGCAGGGTAGCGAAATTCGCCGACACCAGCCCACGCAGCGGGAAAATATCGTAGTAGCTGCCGCCAGCGAACAACACGATCAGGACGATGGCGAACAGAAACGCCGGAATGGCGTAGCCGATAATAATCCCGGTACTGCTCCAGATATCGAAGCGGCTACCGTTATACACCGCTTTGCGGATGCCGAGCGGTATCGAGACCAGGTAGATGATCAAGGTGCTCCAGAGCCCCAGCGTCACCGATACCGGCAGGCTCTCTTTCATCAGTTGCATCACTGAGGCATTGCGGAACAGGCTGTTGCCAAAATCGAAGCGCAGATAGTCACCGAGCATCTTGAAGTAACGCTCGTGCAGCGGTTTATCAAAGCCGTAGCGCTGGGTGATTTCAGCAATCACTTCAGGGTCGAGGCCGCGGCCGCCACGATACTGGCTTTCGGCAATATTGCTGACCCCCGCGCGCGACTGGCCGCCGCCCATACCGCCTCCGCCGCCGGGCAGGCTGCCCTGCTGACCAAACTCTACTGCGGCAATGGCCTGATCGACCGGGCCGCCGGGGGCGATTTGCACAATAAAGAAGTTCAGCGTGATGATGGCCCACAGGGTTGGGATAATCAGCAGCAGTCGACGTACCAAATAGGCGGCCATGTTCTCTCCTTAGCGTCGGGAGGCGGGCAGACGCGCCGCTTTATTGACGTCATACCACCAGGTGTCGAAGCCGGGGGCATCGATGCCGGCGTTATACAGCGGATGTACGGCCGGGTAGGCGAACTTATCCCAGTAGGCGGTGCGGCTGCCCGACATATACCACATCGGCAGCATGTAATAGTTCCAGGTTAACACTCGGTCAAGCGCGCGGCCAAGCGGCACCAGCTTTTGCTTGTTACCCTGCCAGCGGATGATCTGGTCAATCAGGCTGTCGATCGCCGGGCTGGCGACGCCGGGGGCGTTGTAGGACGAGTTGATATAGGCTGATGACCACGAAATCTGTAAATCCCCACTGGGCCACGGCATCGCTCGCCATAGCCGTGGCATCATGTCGTAGTCGCGGCTACGCATGCGGTTAGTGACCTGCGAGATATCGGTCTGGCGGACATCCATCGTAATGCCCAGGCGCTGTAAATTATGCTGGAATGGCATCACCCACTGGTCGTTACCGCCGGACGGCAGCAGCAGCTCAAAACGCAGGGGCTGGCCGGTTTTTTCGTTGACCCGCTGTTGGCCTTTCAGCACCCAGCCCGCCTCGTTCAACAACTGTCCCGCTTGCAGCAGGTTTTGGCGATCGAAACCGTCGCCGCGTGAGGTGGGTGGCTGATAAATAGCGCTGAATACCTCCGGCGGCAGCGCGTCTTTAAGCGGCCCCAGCAGGATTAACTCGTCGGCGGTCGGGTAGCCGCGGGCGGCGTATTCGGTGTTCTGAAAATAGCTATTGGGGCGGCTGTAGGCGTTGTAGAACAACGCTTTGTTCATCCACTCAAAATCAAACGCCATGCTTACCGCCTGACGCACTCGCCGGTCGGCGAATACGGGACGCTGGATATTAAACGCCAGCCAGCGGGTATCCTGTGCAGCATCGTTTTTCTGTTCATTCTTGACGATATAGCCGCTGGCGAAGTTTTTGCCGATATAGCGGGTTGCCCAGTTTTTGGCGCTGCTTTCGGTGCGTACATCGTAGGCACCTGCCTTAAAGGCTTCGAACGCGACGTTATCGTCGAGATAATAATCGTAGCGCAGCGAGTCAAAATTCCAGCGCCCGCGGTTTACCGCTAAATCGGCACCCCAATAGTCTTTCACGCGGGAGTAAATAATATACTGCCCCATTTTCCAACCGCTGATACGGTAGGGACCGCTGGCCAGCGGCGGCGTGCTCAAGGGATCGCTCAGTTTATGATCTTTCCAGAACGCTTCCGGTAGGATGGGCAGGGTAAACAGCCCCAGCATGTCCTCTTTGCCGGGTTTTGCCAGCACAATACGCACGGTGAGCGGGGCAATTGCTTTAACGGTGGTGCCTTTATAGATCAGCCGAAACTGCGGTACGCCTTCAGTCATGAATTTCTGGAAGGTGAACGCGACATCGCGGGCGGTTATCGGGCTGCCGTCATGAAAACGTGCGCGCGGGTTAAGCGTCAGCTCCACCCACGAAAAATCATCGGCATAGCGTGCATGCTCGGCAACCAGCGGGTAGTAGCTACCCGGCTCGTCGTCAGAGGTGGTGTATAGCGCATCGTACAGCGATTCGGTACGGACGGCGGCATTGCCGCGCAGAGCGTAACGGTTAAAGTTATCGAAGGTGCCGATGGCCGCCAGCGTGACGTTTCCCCCCTTCGGTGCCGCGGGATTGACGTAATCGAAATGATGGAAGTCGATAGGGTATTTCGGCTCGCCGATCACCGCAAACGCGAAGCTTTCTTTTATCGCCTGCGCCTGCGTCTGCGTCGAGAAAGCGCACAGCAGCAGGGCAAAACAGATACGCGCTACGATCACAATAGGGGCACCCCGCGATGAAACAGCTTGATTGAACACACCTTTTATCACGAAATCTTAATAGACCGTCAATCTTGTGTGAAATACTTTGCGGGCTTACGGTATTCCGCCATCAGGTCGTTGAGCGCCAGCGGGCGGCTTATCAGGTAGCCCTGGAGGTAATCGACGCCGTGGTCCCGCAGCCACGCGGCCTGTTCTTCGGTTTCAACCCCTTCGGCCACGGTGACAATATTCAGCCTCCGGGTTAGCGTCAGCACGGCATCGAGTACCGGGGACGTAATGGTCTCGCGACCAATTGCGCTCACAAAACCGCGGTCGATTTTCAGGTAATCGAGGGTAAAGCGCTCAAGGTAGATGAGGGCGCTGTGGCCGGTGCCGAAATCATCAATTGCCACTTCAATGCCTTCACTGCGCAGCCAGGAAAACAGGCTCATCGCCTTTTCCTGGTGCAGCATGTCGCGTTCGGTAATCTCCAGTACCAGCTGGAAGTAGTTATCCGGCAGGCTGGCCGACAGCTTGCGTATATCCTGCTGGAAGCTCTCGGCGTGCAGATGCCCCGGCGCGATGTTGATACCAAGTTTGGCTCCCGGCGGCAGAATGTCTTTTAGCGTCTGCGCATCGGCGGCAATCAGCTCGAACAGATGCTGTGTCAGGGGCACAATCAGGTTCTGCGCTTCGGCAAAGCTGATAAAAGCATCCGGCGGAATATTGCCCGCCGTTGGGTGTGACCAGCGCATCAGCGCCTCGACGCCGCCAATCTGCTGATTTTTAGCATTCACGACCGGCTGATAAACCACGTAAAACTGGCGATGCTTAATGGCGGAAAGAATCTCTTTTCCCGGCCGCGAGCGGATGGTCAGGATATAGAAGCACAGCATGCCGCCAATCAGCCCACAGGCCAGACCTAATAGCAGGGCATACAGCGAGTTATCGGTGCTGGAGGCGTTGCTGTACAGATACACTTCCAGCGGGACGCCCTTGATTTTCACGTGCCGAACCGGGGTATCGGTAATTTCGCTCAACGCGATAGGTTTGCTGCTAAACGTGGAAATGGCCGTCTTACCGTTCACCACCAGTGCCACGCCGTTGTAGGGCGTTTGTTTCGATGAGTAGAGCACCCACGGCATTAAGTTGGCGTTAATTGAGGCGAAAACGCCGCGATTTTCCAGCAGCGGGCTTTTGACCCACAGCACAAAGGCCGGAGTGGTCGGCATCATCGGCGTGCCGGAGAGGATCCCCATCACGTGGTTTTTGCTCAGGTCGAGATCCGGAACCAGATCCTTAAGCGGCATCGACATCGGCCCGGTCGCAGAGGAACAGTAGGCGACGTGGTTTTTTACCAGCAGAAAGGCGCGCACGTTCATACTAAAGGCGGCCCGGGCGGTCAGTTCTGAAGAGACCTCTTCACAGGCGTTCACCGTGAGCGGCTGGAGTGAATCGATGGTGACGAGGATTTGGCTGAAATAACTGTTCAGGTAGTTTTGCAGGCTTGAGATGGTAGTATCAAACTGCTCGGAACGGCGATGATGAAAAATAGAAAACTGCGCCACCCCGGCAATCAGGGCAATCAGTAGCCCAGCAATAATGCTGGTGAATACAATTCGGCGGTTAATTGATGAGTAACGGGTAAACATGCAACTTCTCTATGCTACGGAACTCTAAAGAAAAGAATACTGATGAAGCATAAAAAAAGCACTGCCAGAGCAGTGCTTTTTTTATGCTTACCGCCAGCCAAGGGAAACCGGCGGTAAGGGCCATTACGAACGGCTCAACACGCGGCGAGCTTCGTTGTAACGCTTGTTCCAGTATGGCTCATTCATGCTGGAAATGGTCACACCGCTGCTGGTGGATGCATGAACGAACTGGTTGTTACCAATATAAATACCAACGTGACGGCCGGTTGAGCCTGCGCGGAACAGTACTAAGTCACCGGTACGAAGCTGACTGCGCGAAACGGATTTGCCCGTTTCCTGCTGCTCCCAGGTGGAGCGCGGCAGCTCTAAACCAAACTGTTCGCGGAAGGTGCGCTGGACGAAGCTGGAGCAGTCGATGCCGCGTTTGGTGTCGCCACCCAGACGGTAACGGACGCCTTTCCAGCCTGCGTATTGCTCCATCAGACGTGATTTCACGTCGAGGTTACGCACCATACTTTCAAATTCATCCTGAGAGGCTTGCAGTGAAGAGGTATCACCGCTACCCACACCAAGCGTCTCAGAATGCATATTCTTTGCGGTATTACCGGTTGAACTACAGGCAGAAAGCAGAACCGCAACTGCTACTGCTGGAATCGCTCGCAAGATATATCTCAAAATCGGCTGAGATTTGACCATTTTCGTTGTTTTCCCTTGAAGTCCTTAACGACCGTAGCCGTTATAAAAAATGCCAAACGCGTCTGAGACTAAATACACGCAATCAATGAGACAATTCTTTGAATTCAGTTTTGTGGTGCAGCGCACAAACTTTAATTTATGACCACAATAATTGCTCTTTGAAACGACAAACGCGAATGAGATTACCTTAACGAAAGCGGCATTGCGAGCGCTTTTGCCCTATTTTTTATAAGAAATAGTGATACACAAAGTTAAAATTTGTGAATGGGTAAAAAAACGCCTGCAGTGGACAGAAAATGGGCAACTCATTCATTATTCTGGTGAATATTGTGACCGGAAGATTACATTGATAAAAAATATATAAGAAATGAAAAAGAGGGCCGTGGCCCTCTCTTTGCTGTGTCAGACACAATGGTTATTTAGTGACCTAATTTCAGTTTGGCGAAATTGGGTAAATTTCGCTCAAATAGCGAAATGAGGGTATCGCTTAATGGCGTCATTAACACCCACGGTACGCCAATCAGTACGGCGGTGAGCGAGCCGACGGCGATATCGGTAAACCAGTGGGCGCCGATCATTACGCGCGGGAAAGCGAAAACCACAAAAATAACCAGTGAAATAGCGAACGCTTTACGACCAAAATAGCGCCACATGAAGGTGGCAAATATCAGCAGCATCATTCCGTGGTCGCCGGGGAAACTGTCGCGTGAACCGTCTTTGGTGGAGAAGGCAATAAAATCGCTGACGCGGTGTACGCCGGGGACGGAAACCGATGGGCTGCTACGGGTGACCGGCATCAGATGCTGGGCCAGCTGATTAATGATGACCGCCGCCAGCAGCATGACCAGGCCAATAATGACGATACGTCGACGGCCTTCGCCGTTTTCTTTAACCCAGAAGCTCAGCATCAGGCAGCCCATTGCCAGCAGCGAACAGCCGTCGAACGCGCGGTTGTTAATAATGGCTAAAAACCACGCATAGCCGAGGTTATCCGGCGTTAACCCTTGATTAAATAATTGAAAAATAGCCAGGTCCGCGGTCGACCACAACCCGTGATTGGCAGGCAGATACCAGGACATAAATAACGCCACGCCGGCGGCGTTCAGTAACAAAATCAAGGGAAAACGTGTTCGCATTATCAAATTCACCGCAGTTAATCTCGCAGGAAACCTTAGCGGCATTACCCTAAACGAAGTTTCAACAGCGCGGATTGTAGTGCATTCCAGTCGCACTGCGCGTCGTGAATGAGCTCGATTCGGCTGTCGGGCGGAGCGACATTCTGCGTTTCAATATGCAGATCGGCCCCCTGGCGGTTAATACGCACCAGGCCCTCAGGAATACGCATCACCGCTTTCAGCCTGGCGACCGGAGCCAGCCGCGCCCATTCGAGCAGGCCGATGGTATCAAAAGTGGTGTCGGCATCAAAAATCCAGCCGCAGGCATAGTAGCCCTGGCCCTCATTGACGCTGCGACGCCAGCGCTGGTGCGCCGGCAGGCTTAAGGCGGCCAGACCTTTGTTCGAGGGATGTGAATGCGCATGGGCGGCGCTGGCGCGCAGCTCGGTCAGGTTGTGGCGCGGGGTATCAAGCAGAGCAACATCAATATTGCCCTGCGTCGCTTCCACGTGCAGGCGCGTGCTGCCGTTATGCTGCCACCAGTCGGCCATTGCCCGCTGGCTTTCTGCCGTTGCGCGGTCGGCTTTGTTGCTGACGATGATGTCAGCCGCCGCCAGCTGATCGCGGAAGTTTTCGTTATGCAGGATTTTTTCATCCAGAAGCTGGCGCGGGTCTACCACACACAGCGTGGCGCGCAGGTCGATCCATGGCTCGTACACCGGGGCGGTCAGCAGATCGAGGATCTGCTTCGGGTGACCCAAACCCGTGGGCTCAATCAGCAGACGATCCGGTTTGCCCTGGCGCAGCAGCGTGTTTAATCCTACCTGCATCGGCAGGCCGTTGACGCAGCACATGCAGCCGCCGGGGATCTCTTTTAGCAATGCGCTGCTGTCGGCCAGCAGTGCGCCGTCGATACCGACTTCGCCAAATTCATTGACCAGCACGGCCCATTTTTCATCGGCGGGTTTATGTGCCAGCAGATGCAGAATCGAGGTGGTTTTACCGCTGCCGAGAAAGCCGGTGATCAGATTGGTTTTCGTCACGAGAGCTCCGGGATAAGAAAAAGTGTTAACGAGATCACTCTATCCTGACGAAAACGGGATGAAAAGAGAAGGGGAGAAGCGGGCCACGTGAAAATCGGCCCGCGTTATGGCAGGAAATGTTAACGGTTCAGCGCCGTCAGCACTGCCTGGCGTGCGCCTTCGTGGACCAGGCTTTGCCATGCTTGTTCAACGGCTTGCACAAACACTGGATTGGCCGGCAGGTCGCTGCCGAAAACTTCCTGGAGCGTCAGCAGTGCGGCAACCCGGCTTTCGTCATCGCTGTTGGCAACGATGCCGCGAATTTTTTCCGCCAGCGGATCGCGCACATCTATTGGCTCGCCCGCATCGTCAATACCGCTGACGTAGCGCATCCAGCCAGCAACGCCCAGCGCCAGCAGCGGCCAACGGCTGCCGTTTTTCAGGTGAATACGAATACCGTCAAGCAGACGCTGCGGCAGTTTTTGGCTACCGTCCATGGCTATCTGCCAGGTGCGATGCTGCAACGCCGGGTTACTGAAGCGGTCGATCAGGCTATCGGCGTAGGCACCGAGATCGACGCCGGAAATGCTCAGCGTGGGGGCCTGTTCGGCCATCATCAGGTGGCGTGCGGCGCGGCGATAGGACGCGTCCTGCATACAGTCGCTGATGTGCGCGTAGCCCGCCAGATAGCCGCGCCGACGCTACCCCAGTCGGGGCGACCGGCGACGAAGTTGTCTTCAATTACCCACTGAATAAACGGTTCGCAGCTGATAGCGCAGGGATCTTCAACGCCAAGTTCGCGGGTGATTTCAGCCAGTGAGGCGTCGGTGGCCGCCGGGACGATACGATCGACCATGGTGCCGGGGAAGCTGACGTGTTCAGCAATCCAGCTCGCCAGCTGCGGATCGCGGCGGGTCGCCATATCCAGCACGGCGTTTTTGACGACGTGGCCGTTATCCGGAATGTTGTCGCAGGAAAGCACGGTAAATGCCGGCAGGCCGCGCGCGCGGCGACGGTGCAGCGCTTCAACGAGGATCCCCGGCGCGGAATGCGGTTCGTCCGGCGATTGCAGATCGTGCACGATGCGCGGCTGGGTGAAATCGAGATGGCCGGTGGCCGGATCGAGGCAATACCCTTTTTCGGTAATGGTCAGCGAGACGATTGCCACCTGGGGTTCGCAGAATTTTTCGATAATGGCGGCGAGTGAATCCAGCTTTGCATTCAGGCACTCATGGACCGCGCCGATAATAATCGGCTGGTTACCCGCCGCGCTTTTTTCCATCACGGTAAACAAATGATCCTGCTGACGCAGCTGACTCATCAGGACATCGCCGCTAAACAGGCTGATTTCGCAGATGCCCCAATCGCCGCCGTGCTGGTTGAGCACCCGGTCGGTTAACAGCGCCTGGTGCGCGCGGTGAAAGGCGCCAAAACCAAAGTGCACAATCCGCGAACGCAGCCTTTGTCTATCATATTGTGGGCGCTGCACGCTGTCAGGGAGGGGGCACGAGGCGATAGTCTTCATTGTTTACACATCCAATTAACGATTAATTAACCTGCGCAGTGTAAAGTTATATGACAACAAATTGAATTGGTGTGCCGTATTTATCCCGTTACTGTGAGCTGGATCAATCAATCCAGGCGGATTATTTGACGGTTTAGAATAAACATGTATGGTAGTCGTCATTAACGGTGATTTTATTGGTATAACAACTTTAGAGGTAGAGGCAATGGAACAAACCTGGCGTTGGTACGGCCCGAACGATCCGGTATCTCTTGATGATGTGCGTCAGGCTGGCGCAACCGGTGTAGTGACCGCATTGCACCACATTCCGAACGGTCAGGTATGGCCGGTTGAAGAAATTAAACAGCGTCAGGCGATGCTGGCTGAAAAAGGGCTGACCTGGTCCGTTGTTGAAAGTATCCCGGT
>ERZ1026872.457-NODE-457-length-11608-cov-5.445599_pt1 | contig 11608 bp, 10 predicted proteins | sample MGYA00380166_ERZ1026872 | MGnify/ENA primary metagenome ERZ1026872 (study PRJEB33269, sample SAMEA4719802) | human gut metagenome | biome: human-associated habitat; feature: organic feature; material: feces | place: Cameroon | collected 2013-10 ... | reverse complement strand
CGGAGATGTGTATAAGAGACAGTTATCATACTCATATACATTTACAGGTTTAATGATGCTACACACCGTCTCACGGGGGTCATTCGCACTCTCGGCCCTAGCGATATGTATTTCCGCCACCGTGGGCACGACCACGGCAAACGCAGCGCCTAAAGAAGAAACGCTTGTGGTGACGGCGAATCGTGCGCAGAGCAGCCTCTGGGAAAGCCCGGCGACCATTCAGGTGATTGACCAGCAAACGCTGAAAAATGCCACCAGCACCTCCATTGCTGACGATCTGCAAGATATCCCCGGCGTTGAAGTCACCGATAACTCGCTGGCCGGCCGTAAGCAGATTCGCATTCGTGGCGAAGCCTCTTCTCGCGTATTGATCCTCATTGACGGGCAGGAAGTAACCTACCAGCGTGCTGGCGATAACTATGGCGTCGGTCTGCTGATCGATGAATCGGCGCTGGAACGTATTGAAGTCGTGAAAGGCCCTTATTCCGTGCTCTATGGCTCACAGGCCATCGGCGGCGTGGTGAACTTTATCACCCGGAAAGGCGGCGACAAGCCCATCGCGGGAACCGTAAAAGCGGTCTACAACTCCTCAACCGCAGGCTGGGAAGAGTCGGCCGCGGCCTGGGGCAGCATCGGACAATTCGACTACCGCATTAACGGCAGCTATTCCGACCAGGGCGACCGAAAAACCCCTGACGGCCGCCTGCCGGATACCCACAACCGCAATAACAGCCAGGCTATCTGGCTGGGCTATAACCTCGACAACCAGCACTTTGGCCTGTCGCTGGATCGCTACCGGCTCTCTACCCAGACCTATTTTGAAGATACCGAAGGGGCTTATGACGCCTTTAGCGTAAAAATTCCGAAGCTGGAGCGCGAAAAAGTGGGCCTGTTCTACGATATAGACGTAGACGGCGACTACCTGAAAAAGATCCATATTGACGCTTATCAGCAGACGATCGAGCGCCAGTTTGAGAATGAGGTGAAAACCACGCAGGCCATTCCGAGCCCGATGATTCAGGCGCTGACCGTGCATAATCAGACCCACACGCACGATAAGCAGTATACCCAGGGCCTTACGCTGCAAAGCAATTTTACCCTGCCAGCGGATAACAACCTGGTGCTGGGCTCACAGTATAAACGCGACCGGGTATCTCAGACGTCAGCCGGGAATACCACCAATCAATCGGCGACCGGTTTGATCAATACCGCAACGCAAACCCGTTCTTATTACGAGTCAGAACAAAGCAATACCTCCCTGTTTGCGCAGAACGACTGGCACTTTGCCGACAACTGGACGTGGACGCTGGGCGCTCGCCAGTACTGGCTGTCATCAAAACTGACCCGCGGTGACGGTCAATCAACCGCTTCCGGCGTCACCAGCGATGCCTCGATCCCAGGGCAGTCGGCGCATGACAGCGAGCTGGTCACGTCGACCAGCCTGCGCTACTCCGGTTTCGACAACGTTGAGCTACGCGCAGCGTTTGCCCAGGGCTACGTATTCCCTACGCTTTCGCAGCTATTTATGCAAACGTCCGCCGGCGGCAGCGTGACCTACGGGAATCCGGACCTGAAAGCAGAACACTCCAATAATGTCGAATTGGGCGCTCGCTACAACGGTAACATGTGGCTGGTCGACGGTGCCGTCTACTATTCCGAAGCCAAAGACTATATCGCCAGCGTAGCCTGTGCAGGGGAAGCCGTCTGCAAAGGCAATAGCGCCACCTCACGCGGCGGCTACTATTACTACGACAACATGGACAAAGCCAAAACCTGGGGAATGGAGCTAAGCGCGGAATATAACGGCTGGGCCGTTTCCCCTTACATCAGCGGTAACCTGATTCGCCGCCAGTACGAAACCGCGACGCTGAAAACCACTCACACCGGTGAACCCACGATCAACGGCCGCGTTGGGCTCAAACACACGCTGATGCTAAACGCCGCGAACGTCACCTCTGACGTCTTTATCCGCGCAGCCTCAAGCGCTAAGGACGACAGCAGCGGTACCGAAACACGCAGCCCCGGCTGGGCAACGCTGAACCTGGCCGTCAATACCGAATTCGGTGCTAACGACCAGTATCAGGTCAACCTTGCTCTCAACAACCTGACCGATAAACGCTACCGCACGGCGCACGAATCCATTCCTGCGGCGGGCTTTAACGCGGCCATCGGCTTTGCCTGGAACTTCTGATGATGAAAAAACTCGCCATAGGATTACTGGCCTTAACCTGTGCGCTTAGCGCGCAGGCAGCCGAGCGCATTGTGGTTGCGGGCGGTTCGCTGAGCGAACTGATTTATGCCATGGGCGCGGGTGACCGCGTAGTCGGCGTTGATGAAACCACCAGCTACCCGCCAGAAACCGCGGCCCTGCCGCATATTGGCTACTGGAAACAGCTCAGCAGCGAAGGCATTTTGTCGCTGCGACCCAGCCGCTTTATCACCTGGCAGGACGCCGGACCGCAGCTCGTCTTCGATCAGCTCCGGGCGCAGAAAGTAGACGTCGTTACGCTGCCGCGCGTTCCGGCAACCGTCGAGCAGATGTACGCCAACATTCACGCACTGGCGAAAACGCTGAATGAAGACGACAAAGGCAACGCGCTGGTTAACAACATTCGCCAGCGTCTGGCCAACGTCGCCCAAAGCACCGCCAGCCAGCCGGTGCCGGTTACCGCCCTGTTTATTCTCAGCGCTGGCGGCAGCGCGCCGCAGGTTGCCGGACAAGGCAGCGTTGCCGACGCCATTATGACGCTCGCGGGGGCGAAAAATGTCGCTCAGCATCCGCAGTATCGCAGCTACAGCGCCGAAGCGCTGATCGCCGCCAATCCGCAGGTCATTATCGTTACCTCACAGATGGTAGAAGGCGATATCAACCGCCTGAGCACCATCGCTGGCATCACGCGCACCGCCGCGTGGAAAAATAAACGGATCATCACTCTCGATCAGGCACTGATCCTGGGAATGGGCCCGCGCGTCGCCGACGCCGTTGAAACGCTGCACCGCCAGTTGTGGCCAAACTAAAGGATGTTGAAATACCCGTTATGCTGAATACCGACAACGAACTGGATCTCACCCCGCACTTCGCGCAGGAGGGTGGTCAGCCCTTCAAAGATCGCCGGGCGACGATGCCCTGGCGAGGCGCCGTTCCGATCGCCAAAGAACAGCTGGAGCCCACCTGGCAGCAGGTACTGAGCCAGGCCGCACCGCCGCGCAAACGCCTGCTGTATCTGCACATTCCGTTTTGTGCCACCCACTGTACCTTCTGCGGCTTCTATCAGAACCGTTATGAAGAAGATAGCTGTGCGCGTTATACCGACGCGCTGCTGCATGAAATTGCGATGGAAGCCGATAGCGTTTTGCATCAGTCCGCGCCGATTCATGCGGTCTACTTCGGCGGCGGCACGCCTTCTGCGCTCTCCGCTCGCGATCTGGCACGCATTATTACCGCCCTGCGCGAACGTCTGCCGCTGGCACCGGACTGTGAGATAACCATTGAAGGCCGCGTGCTGAACTTTGATGACGCGCGCATCGACGCTTGCCTGGACGCGGGGGCAAACCGTTTCTCGATTGGTATTCAGTCATTTAACAGCAAAATCCGTAAAAAAATGGCCCGCACCTCCGACGGCCCTACCGCCATCGCCTTTATGGAAGGCCTGGTGCGCCGCGATCGCGCCGCGGTGGTGTGCGATCTGCTGTTTGGCCTGCCGGGACAGGATGCCACGCTGTGGGGCGAGGATCTGGCGATCGCCCGCGATATCGGCCTGGACGGCGTAGATCTCTACGCATTGAACCTGTTGCCAAATACGCCGCTCGGCAAAGCGGTTGAAAATGGGCGCACTCAGGTACCGCAGCCAGCGGAGCGCCGCGATTTGTACCTCCAGGGCTGCGACTTTATGGCGCAGGCCGGATGGCGCTGTATTAGCAACAGCCACTGGGCGCGCACCACCCGCGAACGCAATCTCTATAACCTATTGATTAAGCAAGGCGCAGACTGCCTGGCGCTGGGTTCCGGCGCGGGCGGCTCAGTCAATGGCTATTCGTGGATGGTCGAACGCAATCTGAACAACTGGCATGACGCCATCGCTGCCGGCAAAAAGCCGCTGATGATGATGATGCGTACCGCCGACCGTGGCTTCCAGTGGCGACATACGCTACAGGCTGGCGTTGAAACGGCTCGCGTACCGCTGGACGATCTGACGCCACACGCCGCCCGTCTCGCTCCGCTGCTGGCACAGTGGCACCGCGCGGGATTAACCCAGGACGCTTCCACCTGTCTGCGTCTGACCAACGAAGGCCGTTTTTGGGCCAGCAACATTTTACAGTCTCTTGATGAACTGATTCAGGAGCTTAACGCACCGCGTATTGCGGTAGAAACCCCATAACAGGAGCTAATGATGAGCAACGTTTCTCTGCACGACTTTTTAAAAACCGAGCCCGACGGCACGCTGGAAGCCATCGCCGGGCAATACAACACCACGCTGCTGGACGTGGTACGCCATCTGCCGTCCCACACGCTGGTGAGCGGCGATCGGTTTGACACCGTCTGGGACAGCGTTTGCCAATGGGGCAAAGTCACCACGCTGGTGCATACCGCTGACGTCATTCTGGAATTTACCGGCGAGCGGCCGTCCGGCTTCCACCGCCACGGCTACTTCAACCTGCGCGGTAAAAAGGGGATGACCGGCCACATCAAGGCGGAAAACTGCACCCACATCGCGCTGGTCGAACGTAAATTTATGGCGATGGATACCGCCTCAATCTTGTTCTTCAACGCCGCGGGTAGCGCGATGTTCAAAATCTTCCTCGGCCGCGATGATCACCGCCAGCTGCTGAGCGAGCAGGTTGATGCCTTCCGTACCCTGGCCGCCGCGCTGAAAGGGGATGCCTGATGAGCCCGTGGCTGATTTTTGGTGCCGGTGGACAGGGCGTGGGGGCCATGACGCTTGAGCGCGCGCGGGTCGAAAAACGCCCGGTCGTGGCGCTTGTGCGCACCGCTGAGGCCGCTGCACGTCTACAGGCTAGCGGCGTAACGACAATCGTCGGCGATGCCTGCGACGCCAAGTGCGTTGCGCAGGCTTGCCTGGCCGCGGGCCCGTCGGCCACGGTGATATCCACCATGGGCGGCGCGCACGACTACCTGGCGCACCGGACGGTCATTGATGCCGCGGAGCGCGCGGGTATCCGCCGGATGATTCTGGTGACCTCACTGGGCTGCGGCGACAGCTGGCCGTTCCTTTCCGAACGTGCGAAGGCGGCATTTGGTCAGGCGGTCAGAGAAAAAACGCTGGCGGAAAGCTGGCTTCAAACCAGCACGCTGGACTATGCCATATTGCGCCCCGGCGGCCTGCTTAACGGCGCGGCCAGCGGCAAAGCGCAGCGCATTCAGCAGCAGGAAGTACATGGTTTTGTGCAGCGTGCCGACGTGGCGGCGCATATTCAGGCGCTGGCCAGCGCCCCAACGCTCAATCATCAGGTTTACAGCCTGATCGAGCCGGGCCTTAAACCGGCCTAATCCCTTCGCGGCGCTGCCCGGCAGCGCCGCATCGATGTTATGGAGATTTGCGTGTTCAAGGATTCACTCTCATCCTTCAGCGTTTTTATCGGCCTGCTGCTGATACTGGCGATGCTCGTACTGGTTGGCGCCAGCCAGGGTGCGCTAAAAATCACCTTCACCTCCCTGCTGGACGAGCAATATCGCGATATCTGGCTCAATATTCGCCTGCCGCGCGTGCTGCTGGCCGTGCTGGTTGGCGGCGCGCTGGCAACGGCGGGGGTCATCATGCAGGGACTGTTCCGCAATCCAATGGCCGATCCGGGCCTGTTGGGCGTCAGCAGCGGTTCGGCGCTGATGGTCGGCATGGCGATTATCTTTCCGCTTTCGCTCCCGGCGGTGATGATGCTGTATGAACAGATGATCTTCGCCGTCGCCGGCAGCCTGGTGGTTTGCGCGGTGATCTTTCTCATCAGCCTGCGCCACACCCACGGCGGCATGATGCAGCTGCTGCTGGCGGGCATCGCCATCAATGCCCTGTGCGGCGCGGCGATAGGTATCCTGAGCTACATCGGCGACGAGCAACAGCTGCGCCAGCTTACACTGTGGATGATGGGCAGCCTCGGGCAGGCGCAGTGGCCCACGTTGATCGTGGCAGCCTCCTTTGCGCTTCCCGCCATGCTCGCCACCGCCTGGCTGGCAAACACGCTTAACCTGCTGCAGCTCGGGGACGAAGAGGCGCACTACCTCGGCGTCAACGTCAAACGCAGGCGCCAGCAGCTGTTATTGCTGAGCTCGCTGCTGGTCGGCGCGGCGGTATCGGTCAGCGGGGTGATTGGCTTTATTGGTCTGGTTATCCCGCATCTTATCCGCATGACCATCGGCGCCGACCACCGCTGGCTCATCCCCTGCTCAACGCTGGCAGGTGCCAGCCTGCTGCTGGTCGCCGACACCCTGGCGCGTACGCTGGTCCAGCCCGCAGAAATGCCGGTAGGTCTGCTGACCAGCCTGATCGGCGGCCCCTACTTTTTATGGCTGATTTTACGTACCCGGAGAGCGCTATGATTGACGCCCGTAACCTGACGTACAGCATTCAGGGGCGACGCCTGACGAATAACGTCTCTCTGACGCTACCCGGCGGCGAAATTGTGGCTATTCTCGGGCCGAACGGCGCGGGGAAATCCACCCTGCTACGCCAGCTAACCGGTTATCTGCAGCCGGATAGCGGCCAGTGTTCGCTGTTAGGTAAGCCACTTAGCGAATGGCCAACGGCAGAGCTGGCGAGAACGCGAGCGGTCATGCGCCAGAACTGTCACATGGCCTTTCCGTTCAGCGTGATGGAAGTGGTGCGTATGGGCCGCCACCCTCACCGAACCCGCAATCCGGGTGACGAAAGCGAGCGCATTCTGGCACTCTGCGGCTGTAGCGAGCTGGCCGCTCGCGACTATCGCCATCTTTCCGGTGGCGAACAGCAGCGGGTGCAGCTGGCACGATTACTGGTACAGCTGTGGGAGCCCGAGCCCTCGCCTAAATGGCTGTTTCTTGATGAACCCACGTCGGCGCTGGACATTCACCACCAGCAGCACCTGTTTCGCCTGCTCCGTCAACTGGTGCAGGAACGTCAGTTTAACGTCTGCTGCGTGCTGCACGATCTCAACCTCGCCGCACGCTACGCCGATCGCATCATACTGCTGGAAAAGGGGCGAGTCGTCAGCAACGGTACGCCGCAGGAGGTGTTGACCGAACCGGCGCTGCGCAGCCTTTACCAGGCCGAAATGCGCGTTACGCAGTCCCACGATGACGCGCCGCTCATCGTGCTGGAACGATGATAATTGTCAGGCGGTGAAAACCGCCTTGGGAACACAATGATTCAATTACAGTTTATTCCTAGAGCCGCATCAGAATGTCTGTGCCATGCTTTCTAACGCTCACAAACTGATGAGGATTTAAGATGAAAAAAACAACGATTGCACTTTCAGCACTCCTGCTGGCTTCCCCGGTTTTCGCTGCGACCACACACGCTACCGATGAGACGGTCGCCGAGGCTCAGGCGCACGCGAATACTGCCAAAGAGAAACTGCATCAGGCGCAAAATCAGGGCGAAGAGCTAAAACTGAAATCCAAACACGCCGCTGAAGGCAAAAGCGACAGCGTCGGCAGTCAGGTCAGCGAAGGCGCTCAGAAGACCTGGCACAAAACCAAAGAAGGCACGGAAAAAGGGTGGGATGCCACCAAAGAAGGTGCGCAGAAAGGCTGGAACAAAACCAAAGAGACTTCCCAGAAAGGCTGGGACGCCACGAAAAAAGGTGCTGAAGAAGGCTGGGATAAAACCAAAGAAGGTGCCGCTGACCTGCAGAAAAAAGTTAGCGAATAACGTTCTTCCCCCGCTCGACACCCGACGCCCAATGGAAACATTGGGCGTTTTTTTTCGCCTGATCTACACCTTCGTTATATATTGACTTATATATCGAAAGCTCACATCATATTCATCACACAAATAATAATAGCTGTTCCCCTCATGCGTCGATGGTAACTCGCTTACCACCAGTCTTTCCGCTAACACACTGAATTCAAAATGTTCTCTTATAAAAGCAAACCGTTCAATATGGGCCTACTGGCGCTGTCATGCCTGGCCATCACCCATCCTGGCTACGCTGAAGACACCATGGTGGTCTCCGGTAGTTCCACAGCGGCAGCAGAAGGCACGCAGCAAGAGCCGCTGGCCTCACAAAAAGAAGCCACGATCGGCGGGCTGGGTAAGCGCGCTCTGATTGATGTTCCATGGTCGGTACAAACCCTGTCGTCGTCGTTGATAAACCAACAGCAGCTAAAAAGCGTTAAGGATGTTTACCGCTATATGCCTTCCGTTCAGGGAGAGGGCGTCCGACCGCAAACCCGTGGCATGCAGGGCAGCGTGGTGCAAAACCATATGATTGATGGCCTGAACGCTGTCTCCACCACAGAATACGCCGCTGAACAGTTCCAGAGCGTGGAGGTCCTGAGCGGTCTTGCGGGATCGCTTTATGGCCCAGCCAACCCTGCCGGGATGTTTAATCTGGTCTCCAAACGCCCCACCGACACTCCGCTGCACCGCGTCACTGTAGGTGCTAGCACCGGCAACGGCGCGTTAACCGCGCTGGATTTCAGCGGACCGATTGACGACGGTGACCGCGTCAAATATCGCCTCAACCTGCTCAATGACGAGGGCCATGGCTATACCAGCGGCAGCCATAAACGCCGCCAGCTGGCGAGCCTGGGCCTGGACTTCCAGCTGACCGATAAAACGGTACTCGAGAGCAACTTCAGCTACTACCACTATTATGAAAAAGGCATGGCCGGGTCGTTTGCATTGGCCAAAGGCGTACACTTCCCTTCCCCGCTTGACGCAACCAAAGCGAAATACGGTCAGCGCTACGCAGGTAATGACGATGAAACCAGCACCGCCAGCCTGCATCTGAAGCATGATTTCGACGGAAACTGGCTGCTGGACGTCGGCGTGCTGCGCCAGATAGCGGATCGGGAATCAACCACCGTGACCAACACGCTGACCGACAATCGCGGCAGTTACACCACCACCACCGCCAACTCGGCCGCCAGCCGCTTTACGATCAATAGCTATATGGCTAACCTGACCGGCAGCGTCGACACCGGCTGGTTAACGCACGATATCAGTACCGGCGTACGCGGCTTCGTGTGGAAAAACTATAATCCGGTAAACGGAGGGACCTTCACGCTCGGTCACTCCTCGCTGGATCAGCACCCAACCTATCCACGACCGCCGTACCCGGACTTTAACCGTCGCTATCAATCCGCCACCACGACTCAGCACGCTTTTCTGCTGAGCGACACGCTGCACTTTAGCCCGCAGTGGAGCCTGCTGCTTTCCGGCAGTGAAAATCTGTTCACGGTCAGTAACTACAATAAGTCCCGTCAGCAGACCAGCGATAAAAAGGATCGCGGGGCCAGCGGTTCAGCCAGCCTGATGTATAAGCCACTGGACAATATCACCCTGTACACCACCTGGGCTGATAGCATGCAGCAGGGTGATACCGCACCGGCAGGCGCCAGCAATGCCGGACAGATCCTCGACCCGTACCGTAGCCATCAAATTGAAGTGGGGGCCAAATATGCTCCGATTGACGATCTGATGCTCTCTGCCGCGTTATTCCAGGCGAAACGTCCGTTCGCCTACACCAATGAGAGCGGCGATTTTGCCGAAGACGGCACGCAGAAAAACCGAGGTCTGGAGCTGATGGCTGACGGGCACGTCACGCGTAACCTGCGCCTGTTCGGCGGTGCCACCTGGCTCGATCCGCGTCTGCACGACACGGCAAGCGCAAGCGCTAACGGCAAACAGGTCGTCGGCCTGCCGCGATTCACCGCTAGCATGCTGGCGGTATATAGCCTCGAGCAGTTGCCGGGCGTCGATGTTGACACCAATGTACGCTACGTCGGTCGCCGCGCGACCGATAATGCCAACGATAGCTGGGTCGGAAGCTATACGACCGTCGACGTAGGCGGGAGCTACGCGACCCGCATGTTCAATACGCCGGTCACCTTCCGTCTGGACGTCACCAACCTGACCAATCGCCGCTACTGGACCAACGTGGTCCCGGGCGCGCTGACCGGTTATACCGGTGCGGGCTACGCCAGCGCACAGTTGGGCGCACCGCGTCAGGCTGAGCTCTCCATGCAGATTGATTTTTAAGGAGCACGCATATGAAACGTCGCCATGCGTGGTTACTCTGCGCGTGGCTAGCCTTCCCCGCCCTGGCCTCGCGTCAGGTCGTGGATGATGCTGGTCATACCGTAACGGTACCCGATCGGGTTAGCGCAATTGCCGACGGCTGGTTTGCGCACCATTCGGTGCTGATGACCCTGGGTGCAGGCAGCCTGATTGTCGCCACCGTTAACCATCCCGAAAGCCAGCCGTGGATGTTTAAAATCACCCCGACGCTCCATCACGCCCTCCAGGTTCGCGGCACGGCCTTTAACCCGGAAAGCCTATTGGCAAAACGGGTGGATCTGGTCTTTACCGCCAGGGGTAACGATCGCGCAGAAAGCTACCGTCAGGCTGGCTTACCGACGCTCGAGATGGCATTTACCGATTATCCCTCATTGATGAAATCCGTCACTACCACCGCTGAAGCGCTGGGAACACAAACGGCACGTCAGCGTGCGGCGGATTACAACCAGTATCTACAATCGGTCCTCCAGAACGTGCAGCATAAAACGCAGGGGCTTACCGACGCACAGCGTCCAACGGTACTGCATATCCAATCGCTCAAGCCGTTGAAAGTGGACGGAAGCAAAACGCTGATCGACACCTGGATAACGCTGGCCGGCGGCAAAAATGCGGCGGCGGGTATAGAGGGAAATATGAGAGAAGTCTCGCCGGAACAGGTACTCGCCTGGCAACCCGATGTGATCATTCTGGGCGCGAACTGCGGTTCTCTGGCGAATTCTGCCTACGCCGGGCTGTTCGCCGGGCTGAAGGCGGTGAAAAACAATCGAGTGCAACAGAACCCTGCGGGCGTTTTCCCGTGGGATCGCTATGGCACCGAAAGCGCGCTACAAATTCAATGGGCGGCAGCCATGCTGCATCCAGACTTATTTCCGGACGTTAACATGGCAAGCGTGACGCAGGCGTTTTACCGCCGTTTCTTTGACTACCCGCTGAACGACGCAGAAGCGCTGCGCATTTTACAGGCGCTGCCGCCATCCGACGTTTAGCCGCGCCGGATGGCGCGGCATCGTAACGGCAAGCGTCAGTTATAAATCAGCGTAAATGTCGCCATGCTGTTGGCCGTGCCGGCACTCACGGTACTGCCCGTCTGTACGTACTGCGCAGTAAAGTTGATACGCTCGGCGCTGGAGACGCTGCTGGCCTTCACGTTCTTCAGCACCGGCAGATTCGCCGATTCGTTAAGCTTCACCGCGGTGCCTGCGGTCGGTGCCGGCGCGTCGTTACTGCCATAGCTGAGCTTAATACCCACGCCTTTAGCCGTACCCTCACCCTGGGTTAATGCCAGCGTATCCGGCAGGCTGGCATCGGCCTCCAGGCCGAAAAAGCCGATGCGTACGTCCGTTGGCTGCGAGCAGTACACCGGGATGGCAAAG
>ERZ1026872.454-NODE-454-length-11763-cov-3.067219_pt1 | contig 11763 bp, 7 predicted proteins | sample MGYA00380166_ERZ1026872 | MGnify/ENA primary metagenome ERZ1026872 (study PRJEB33269, sample SAMEA4719802) | human gut metagenome | biome: human-associated habitat; feature: organic feature; material: feces | place: Cameroon | collected 2013-10 ... | reverse complement strand
GTTCGTACAAGCGCAAGTCGATTATGGCTCGCATGGCTCGCAAGGCCGGAAAGCGCATCATACTTCACGACCACGACGGCGAATTCGCCAAGGCATTTGAAGAGGGAGGGGACGATTATCGTCGCGACGTTCGGAAGACCTTTGGCATGGCAGACCGCGTGGTGGTGCTCTCCGAGGAGTGGCGCGACTACTTCGCTGAGAACGTATGCGACCCAAATAAGATTATAGTCGTGCACAACGGCGTCGTCGTGCCGGCGAAGCCGTGCTCGCCTTGTTCGCATCAAGACGTCCTTTTTTTGGGACGCCTTGATGCGCGCAAGAGCCCTGACGTGCTCTTGCGCGCATCAAGGGAAGTGCTGGAGCGCTTCCCGGAGACGAAGGTCGTCTTTGGCGGTGACGGTGAGGTCGAGAAGAATAGACGGCTCGCTGAGGAGCTCGGCGTTGCCGACCGATGCGAGTTTCACGGCTGGGTCACGGGTGGCGAGCGCGAGGCCCTTTTCGAGCGCGCGGCCGTGTACTGCTTGCCTTCCAAGAACGAGGGTCTGCCCATGAGCGTGCTAGAGGCCATGGCGCGGGGCGTCCCGACGGTAGCCACGGCCGTGGGAGGGGTTCCCCAGGTCATTGAGGATGGAGTCAATGGATTCCTCGTTAGTGTTGATGATATCGAAACCCTTTCTAAAAGGTTGATAGCGCTTCTCGAAAGCACAACATTGCGCGAAACGGTTGGCGTGGCTTCTAGGGAGACTATACTGCGGTCCTTCAGTATCGCACGTAGTATTAATGAGGTGCTTGAGGTATATCGAAGCTACTTGAACCAATGATGCTAAGTGCCATGGAATACGACAAGTCGCATGAGTAAAGTTGGATGCAGCACACCGTGATTTATGTACGTGCATTGAGATTAGAAGGCTGGGTATGATTTCTTCTGGTGACAAGACCGGGTTGACTTCCAAGCGCAACCAGGTTGAAATATTCTTTATAGCACCCTCGCTCGGCGGTGGCGGCGCCGAGCGTGTTGCCCTGGCTCTGTCTTCGTTCTTCTTGGAAGAAGGGCATCCCTTTACTATCGTCTTGACGAAGGATAAAAGCGTACATTATGAGATTCCGCAGGATGTTTCACTTGTGGATGATTTTGCGAGTCCGTCCGTTAAGCCCTTGCAGCAGATAGCTTACATCCGTCGCTTAATGAAAACCAAACCAGCGGCTGTCTTCATGTCTTTCTTGCCACATCAAAACATGTATACGCTTCTTGCGTCGATTGGATTGCCGAACAAGGTGATCATCTCTGTTCGAAATGATCCTCGCTTCGATTTCCCTGGCAACAGCTTCTTGCCGCACGTTAGAAACGCTTTGTATCGTAAGGCCGATGCCATAGTCTTTCAAACCGAAACACAGGCCCAGCTTTTGCCCAGCAAACTGAAAGCAAATGGAACAGTGATTCTCAATCCGCTTTCGGAGTCTGTGCCTGAGCCCTATGACGGGGAGAGACGAAAGGTGATTACCACGTCGGGACGTCTGGAAGAGCAGAAGAACCACGAGATGACGATACGTGCATTTGCCAGGTTTCATTCTCTTCATCCCGATTATAGGCTTGAGATCTTTGGCGAAGGGTCATTGGATGTCAGATTGAGGGAGCTTGCTGCCGAAGAGAGCGTTGCGGATGCGGTGTCTTTCGAGGGATTCTCGCCTAATGTGCTTGATTGTATTCGGACTTCCGCCGTTTTCGTGATGTCCTCGCGCTTCGAGGGTTTGTCAAACTCCATGCTTGAGTCCTTGTGCATGGGCGTACCTACCATCTGTACGCGATGCATGGGTGGTGGCGCTGAGGCTGTCATTGACGATGGGGAAAATGGTATTCTCGTCGACATTGATGATGTTGAGGCTGAGGCTAATGCGATGGCCCATCTTGTCGATAACCCGGAGTATGCGAAGGCTATTGGTTTGCGTGCGAGGGAATTGCGTCAACAGCTAACGCTCGAAACGATAGGTGATAAATGGCTCTCTCTTCTTTAATAGATAGGCGGATAAGTAATAGAAGAACCGTTTCAATTTCGGCAAAATTGAGGGAGCTTCCCGTCTCGGCGTTTTTGTTTTACATCGCTTTGGTAGCGGGATTATTGATTCCACTGGTCAGGGATCTTGGTGGTTCGTATGTCCTTGCAACTGAGTGGGAAGTTTCAAGATATGCGTTTAGCACGAGCGCAGGGGCGCCAGCGACATTCCTGAGCTATTTGCAACAGATATGCCTCTTATTGCTATTGGTGAAGGCGGTTTTCTTTAACCGGAACAGCTATCCGCTGCTTTCCATTTTCGCCATCACGGGCTTTGGGGTCTATGGGGCAGTTGAGCTCCTTATACGCAAAACGAGCATGCTTGACTTGCTGTTTGGAAGCGTGCCTATAACGGTATTTCTTATCCCCTTATTCATCCTTGTTGCTGGAGAAGGGGACTTATCCGAACGTTTGGTTCGTGTGTCTCCAAGTGCTGCTCTGGTTGCCTTTGTGCTTGGGTTTGGATCCATAGTCCGGTTTCATGTATTGTGCGGATGGGACGGTACGATTGGTTGGAGCCCAGCTAGGGATTATTTCGCATTGGGCATCAGCTTCCTTTGGATTACCACGGCATTTGCTCCTGAATGGCGATGCGGCTACTTAAAAAAGGTTTTGCTCTGCGCGATTTCGATGCTCTTTGCGGTCCTGATCGCCACGAGAAGCTGGATGATTCAATCCGTCCTCGTTTTGTTGTATATAGCCGTTTCGAGTCCTTCAATGTCGAAAAAGTTTCGACGAGTGCTATATACAGTCGGTCTATTCATGGGTGCAGTTCTTGTCGCAAGTATCATCTTCCCTGATGCATTGAGTACATTTGGCGATAGGCTTGACGAGGATACTAGAAGTGGCCAATATGAAATATTTTTCTCTCAAGTCGATCCTTTGAGCCTGGTGCTAGGCAATGGATCAACCGCTGGATATACTTACGGTACGCAGGCGAATTACCTGTTTTTTGACAATCAGTTCATATTTCTGATGTTTCATTACGGGATTGGCCCCGCCCTAATGTTGGCGTACGTGCTTCTTAAAACGATAGTATCGAGTGACACGGCAAATGGCGGTTCATGCCGCTTTGTTGCCGTTATGTATTTGGCTGCTCTTTTGGGTCTATCGAATTATTACTCCTATGCATTAAATCCCGGGATAGCATGTTTATTCATTGGGTTTGGCATATCTGTTAGCAAATGCGGAGCACAAAAGCTTGAGCAGGCTGTGAGCAAGTAACTATGTCGGATTCGCTGAAAGAAACAGCAGCAAAGAGCATGTTCTGGGCTGTGGGGGAAAGATTGTTAACGCAAGGGACCCTGTTCGTAATATCGCTGGTCCTTGCGCGAATTCTATCACCTGAAGACTACGGTGTCCTGTCGCTCCTTCTGGTGTTTATCAATTTGGCAGACGTATTGGTCACTAACGGCTTGGGCGAGGCTTTGATTCAAAAGAACAAACCCGGCAAAGTCGATTATGGCACTATATTTGTAACTGGTCTCGCCATGTCGGTCCTGCTTTATGCCCTCTTTTTCCTGTGCGCAGATGCAATAGCGGCTTTTTATGGGATGGGTCAGATTGGCGTTTATCTCCGTGTGCTTGCGTTGAGGCTTCCGTTTTCGACTTTGAATGCAATCCAGAAGGCATATATAGCTAAGGCATTTCTGTTCAGGAATCAATTTGTAGCATCATCGCTGGGTTCGTTGCTGTCTGGTACGTGCGCGATAGCAATGGCGCTATACGGTTTTGGAATCTACTCATTGATTGCTCAGCAATTACTAAGCGTTGTCTTAACCAGCTTGCTTATGGCGTTGCAGACTAAATGGCTGCCGCAACTTACGTTTTGCAAGCAGTCGTTCAAGACGCTGGTTCCGCTTGGTATTCAGTTTTGTGGTGCTAGTCTAATCAATTCGATTTACACTGAGGGTCGGTCGCTTATTATTGGCAAGTTTTACTCGGCGGCTGATTTGGCTTATTTCAATAGGGGCAATCAGTTTCCGTCGATGGTTATCGGGAATCTTAACGCACCGATCAGCAATGTAATGCTTCCTGTGATGTGCAAGGTGAACGGGGACAAGAATCGACTGAGGTCGGTTTTGCAAAAGGCAATACGGTTGTCTTCCTATCTTGTGTTTCCGATGATGGCGATTCTTGCCGGGTGTGCGCCGGCGCTTGTGACTGTATTGTTGACGGATAAATGGTCTGCATGTGTGCCTTACCTTCAGTTGGGCTGCTTATTCTTCCTTTTTCAGCCGCTTCAGACAATGAATTGGCAGGCCTTGAAGGCTATGGGCGAAGGAGCATGCTGCTTACGTCTTGAAGTTGTCAAAAAAGTGATTTGTTTTGGACTTCTGTTTGCGTCGATTCCGTTTGGCGTTATGGGTATTGCGGTGGCGAGTGCTGCTTCGGGATTGTTTTCTATGATTGTTAATATTGTCCCTGTTAGGCGGCTGCTTGACTACGGAATAAAAGATCAGATATGGGACATTGCGAAGCCCGCGTTAGTGTCTAGCGCTTGCTTTCTGGTGATGTTCCTCATCGGTAGGGTTGATATGGCGCCAATAGCGTTGCTGATGGTTCAATTGATATCTGGATTGCTGATCTACATTTTGGGATCAATAGTGTTTAAACTGGAGGGTTTTGTAATTATTCGCGGCGAACTCCATTCAAGAAAAGCGAGGAAGAATGCTGAGTGAGAGTGGGAGACGCGCATATTTTGATAGATAACAATTCGTTGATGGCGTGTCAATCGAAAGACTTAGACCTATTATCGTGGGGCTATTTGTTATCGGCGAAGTAAAGAGGGCTTATACAGTGCAGGCAAAGAGGACAATTCTATATCTTATACAGAGCGCGCCGAGAGATAATGCCCCAACGAAGCATGCATTTGCTATTGCAGATTTGATGCATGATTGTGGATATGAGGTCATATTTCTGGTCGCCGGAATCGAGCCGGGGTCAAATGAGAGATGCTGCTGGGATTATCCGGTTACTATACCCAACTCGTTACAGCTTACCAAGTGGCAGCTGATTGCCAAGTACCATGAACGGATGACATCTTGCCGTGCCTATGCGGCGTTCAAGGACAAGGCCAAAGAAGTAAGTCCCTCAGCAGTTATTTACTATGGAATCGAAGCTGAGCTTGCCGCTAAAGTGTCTAACTGGTGTCGGGACTGCGATGTTCCGGTTCTCGTCGACGAGACGGACTGGTTTGAACCGCACTTTAGAGGCGATGTCGCAGCATGGATAGTTGAAAGATCGCGCAGTAAGCGCGTTGAGCTTGTTGATACGCTGGCCGATGGAGTCATCGCTATATCGCCGTTCTTCAGGGATTATTTTGAGCTGATTTGCAAAGAGCACGGTAAGCCCCAGGTGTTCTTTTTGCCCCCACTTAATAGAAATGGGGATTCGATTGCAGCGATAGTAGAAGGGGTTCCGCATAAAAGAACTGTTACAAGGTTCTTTTATGCTGGCTCTCCTGCTGGGGGAAAAGACGATCTCGCTTGCTTCATAAAGGCGATTGAGAAGCTATCTGACGCTTTGCCTTCACGGCCGGTTGTTGACGTTGTTGGCGTCTCTGCCGAAGAGGCAGAGAACCTTTGTGCGGGTCTATCGAAAGTCAATGGGGCTCATTTTTGGGGTCGGCAGTCTCACGGTAGGGTTATTGAAATGCTTCGCGAGTCTGATTTTGGCATCTTATTTCGCAAACCTGAGCTTTATGCAAGGGCTGGTTTTTCTACTAAGTTTGCGGAATGCATGTCTAATGGCGTCCCGATGCTGTGCAACGAGGTTGGTGGGGCCGACGCTGTTCTCGAAACCGGTGTAGACGGTATCGTAATATCTGATATGGGTGAAAAGTCAATGGAAGATGGCATAAAGGGTGCGTGCTCTTTGAGCGATTGCGAGCTTATGGCAATGAAAAAGGCTGCCCTAGATAAAGCGCTGCAGCTTTTTAACCCAGCAGAATATAGAGATTCGTTTAGCTTGTATCTCGATTCTCTAATAAGTAGAAAGCAGATAACTGGTTGTTGTTGCGGTGTGGCAAATTTGAGATAACGCTTAATGACGCGTTTGGGTAACAGCTACTTCAATTCTGCATCCGAGGTTGTGGATTGCGAGACATGATTAAGCGTTCTTATTGGGCACATGTCAAGAGGCGACCAAAAAGTGAAGGAGGAAGCCAATGGCTAGGATTGCGCTCGTAACAGGTGCGGCCGGATTCATCGGATCGTTCCTAGTAAAAAAGCTGCTGGAGGGCACCGACGACGTTATCGTCGGCCTGGACAACGTGAACAGCTACTATGATCCCGGCATCAAGGAAGCCCGTCTGCAGATGCTGAAGGTTGCCGACAGGGATGGTCGCTTCGAGTTTGTTCGTGGCGATCTGTGCGATGCGGCACTTGTCGAGCGACTGTTTGCGGAGAATAACTTTGACGTAGTGGTCAATCTGGCTGCTCAGGCGGGTGTGCGGTACTCTATCGAGAACCCAAAGGCGTACATCGACAGCAACCTCATTGGGTTCTTCAACATCCTTGAAGCATGCCGCCACCACCCCGTTAAACATTTGGTGTATGCAAGCTCCTCCTCCGTGTATGGCGGCAACAAAAAGGTGCCTTTCTCGGAGGAGGACCGTGTCGATTCGCCGGTAAGTTTATATGCGGCAACCAAGAAGTCCAACGAGTTGATGGCCAATGCGTATTCGAAGCTGTACTCCATTCCCTGTACTGGCTTGCGATTCTTCACGGTATATGGCCCGATGGGGCGTCCTGATATGGCGTACTTTAACTTTACTGACAAGCTGGTGCGTGGTGAGAAGATCAAGATTTTCAATATGGGCGATTGCAAACGTGACTTTACGTATGTCGACGATATCGTTGAAGGTGTAACACGTATCATGGAAAAGCCCCCCGTTGTAGAAACAGGGGCCGACGGGCTTCCGTTGGCAGCGCATCGCGTATACAACATCGGTAATTCGAATCCCGAAAATCTGCTGTATTTCGTGGATACGCTGCAGCGTGTTCTTGTTGAAGAGGGCGTGCTGCCTGAGGGCTACGACTTTGAGGGTCATCGGGAATTGGTTCCCATGCAACCAGGAGATGTTCCAGTAACATACGCCGATACATCGGCACTAGAGCGTGATACGGGTTTCAAACCCTCCACCAGCTTAGAGGATGGATTGCGTGAATTCGCCAAGTGGTATAAGGGGTATTGCGGGATTGGTGAATAGGCGATGAATTACGTTTTTGCCAGGGAAGTGCGGCGTGGTATACACTTATAGACAACCTGCAAAAAATGAAGTCAGGTACAGGGCACTATCGCATGCAATTAAAACCTTGACTTCCCATCGTGGCTCGGCGGCTTGCGTTCGAGGTTCGTACGTTGCTGATTTGAAGCGCTATTTTATTAGCGATGATCCAGATGACCCTTGCGCAAAAGAGGCAAGCAGGATTACGCCCCAGGGTTTGTCGGAATGGCGAAGACTTTGGGAGACGTGCCTTGGGTCGAAAAGAGCCGAAGATCTTGTGGTTTGCTATCTTGCCGGGCCTGAGCCAACTAATGACCTCGAGGTTTTAATTTCGCTAGGCATTCTTCCTTCAAATATTTGGGCTTTTGAGGCGAATCAAAATTGCTATGCGTCTGCCGTGGATGATTTGGGCGATTCTCCATGGGACGCACCGCGTTTGGTAAAAATGAAGGCAGAGTCTTTCTTTGCATCCGCCCCTGTTACGTTTGACATTGTTTATTTAGATTCATGCTCTTCTCTGATTTCTAAGTCGAACGCTCTTCGCTTGGTGTCGGATTTGTTCAGATATCAGCGTCTAAGATCGCCAGGCGTTTTGATTACGAATTTTTGTGAGCCGGATTTCTCAGACGAGCCAACCAAGCAGTCTTACATAGATTTGATTGCGCAAAAAAGTTTGGCGGTTTCTTTCGCATCGGGTGTTATCTCGGGTGGTTTTGACGGCGATTTGCTTTTTCAGGAGTTAGAAGCTTTTCGGGAAAATGCCGTCAATGATCTCGATGATGGGTATTCGTCGCTCATCACCAATATCGTGTCTTCTATGGCGACAACCGTGGTTCCCGCCATGCGCGCCGCAAATACCGGGATACGAGATTTGTATAAAGAGGTGAATCGTTCTAGAGTCCGCACCGCCGACCTCTCAAGCAATTGCAGAAAAGGTTCGACATTTAAATTTCTTTCGGCAAGTGAATGGCTTCCCGATGATCGGGAAGATGTTGCAGCAGGGCTGAGGCATACCCTTATCGGGGAGCTGGGCGGTTCTGCCCCATCGTCTGTTAAGCCACTTGAGTCGCTCGAGTACGTTTATTTCATCCGTGCAAATAATGTTCTTCCGAACGGCGTTTCGGCCGATGGTTTAACGCCTCTTTTAGAAGGGTTCAAATTTTTGGACAACCTAAAGGAGAATTTGGCCGTCGATTTGGCCTTTGCCCAGCTAGCGCGACCAATGTTTCCTGCTTTGAACTCGACGAAGAGATTTGCTTATAGGGCGAAATCAAAAAAGATGTATACCGATGTAATTCCATTTGACGAATGCAGGTACATATTCGATTGGATTCCCTTTTCTCCACATATGGAAAAAGCGTTTAGCGATATTAGCAGGCAATATATATTTCGTTTTGCGCTCGATGGCCTAGTCAAGCAGCGCTTGGCACATTCGACAGATTATTTTTTCTCAGGTTCGGTTATTAGCGATTCGATCCCCGGATTTTCTCGAATGCAACTCCCTGAAAGGGAAGAAGTGAGGTGATGCTGCTGTGGGCGCATATGATTTGGACGTTTCGGAGATTACTGGAATATTTAAAGAGAGCCTCAACATTCAGCCTTCGCTAAAAGCTATTTCTAGCATTTTTAAAAATGAGCGCTATCGAGCGAAGGTGAACTATTCGCCGTCCTTTCAGCGAAATTACGTTTGGGACGAATCAAAGGCGACATATTTCATCGAGAGTATCGTTCTGGGCACTGAGATTCCCCCTTTGGTTTTATTTAAAGACGGCGAGAGCTACGAGGTTATTGATGGTCGCCAAAGATATGAAACCATTTTGCGATTCATGGGGGACGAAATTGCACTACGGCCTGACGGCTTGAAGCGCTTGGATTGGCTATCGGGGTTTAGATACTCCGATCTTTCCAATGACGTTCGAGATGCATTTGATGATACAAAACTGAGGCTAATCACTTTCACTGTGGTGAACGAGCCGTCCATGACGAGTGCGCAAAAAGATAAGGTTAAGAGAGAGATTTTCAATCGCTACAATTCGGGAATAACTTCGCTGAAACAAGAAGAGATAGAGAGAGCCGAATTTGAATCCGACGAGGTGACTGGTTATTTCTATCGACGATTAACGTGCGATCTTGCTTTCCTGGAGCAATGCGAAAAGTTATTTGGGAATCCGAAGGGTCAAAAGAAGGAAATGAGGGATAGAGCTAACGTCCTTCTTTCAAGGATTAGAGCCCTGCTTGTTATGCCCTATGTTCCCATACGGAGCTATGCGTATGGGAAACGAGCGGATATTGTTGCTTGCTATTATTCGGAAATAATCTCAAAACAGCAGCCAGAGTTGCTATTCGATATGTTCTGTGACCGGGTTTCTTTGCTTAGGCAGTTTCAGAACCAGTTAGACGAAAAATCGATTCTAAAGGGAAACAGGCTAATTAACGAAGTCTTGTTTTGGGTGTTCTGCATAGTTGCAGAAAAGACGGGCTCGGAGTGCGATATCAAATCAGGCGATGTCGCGAGGGCTCTCTGTGGCGCGGATCGCAATGAAAAGATATGGAACGATATACCTTCTGGCTATCGGGGGCTAGAGAAGGTTTTTGCTTCATCGGGAAGCCATTTCAGCAAAGCGGTTGTTGCTCGCTATTGTCTGACGGCGAAGTGCATCAGCGAATTGACTGGTGTTGATTTCTCAGAAAATCTGGACGATAGAGATGGGTTCAGGGACATTTTCAGTCGCAAGCGCCAAACTGGTTCAAGCGATCCGCTTCGTTTGTCTAAGCCTGATCCTTATTCGGAATCCATTGACGATATCTTGGCGAAAATAGCGAAGAATCGTTTTCTGATTCGCCCTGCGTATCAGCGATCTGAGGTCTGTGATATTTCGAAAGCTTCCTACCTCATCGAAAGCATCATGCTCGGAATTAAGATTCCGCCAATTTTCGTATTCAAGAGAAACAGCAACGTGTCTGAGGTTGTTGATGGCCAGCAAAGGCTTCTCTCCATTATTGGATTTCTCGGGAGGTCTTTTATCGATGAGAGCGGAGACGAATGCCGCTCGCGCAAGGATGGGTTTGCACTAAGGCGGCTAAGAATTCTCGATGAGTTAAATGGGTTTACGTGCGAACGACTTCAAAAGGAATGCCCAGAATATTACGAGAAAATTCTAGATTTCAATATTGAGGTTATTGAAATATCGGAGATCCTAAACCCCAGCTTTAACTCCATTGATCTCTTTCGGCGGTTGAATGAAAAACCGTATCCAATTAAGCCGGATTCATTTGAGATGTGGAATTCCTACATTGATAGGAGTATTGCGGACAAGGCAAAGGGGATAGTGTCGTGCAATCCTGGAGCGTTTTTCACGAAGAAAAACAACCGTATGAAAAACGAGGAACTCGTAACGATTCTCGCTTACAGTGCGTACCGAAGCTGGAAAGAGGATCGAGAAATATGCGATTGCTTTGCCATATACGTAAGGGAAGGCAAGGCGCATGTTCGAGTTAAAGACAGAAATAATGTCACAAAGGTGATCGACGCTGCATCTGAATCCGACACAGGCCGCTTTCTTGAGGCGTTGGATTTGGTGAACGATTTCCTGGGGAAGCTTCGTTTTCTTGTCGGGGATGATTTCGTGGAGCTGAATCGCCTCGTCTCCTTTGAGCCGAACCTTCGAAAAAGCAGGCTAACGAATAAAGAGGCATATATCCTTTGGATTCTTCTTGCCTCTGCCGACTTTAACGGAATGAAAAAGCGAAGACTCGAAATTGTTGAGTTTGTGCATTGCGTTTTTGAGTCGATTAGGGAAGTTGATTCTGGGTTTGACCTGGTCGCCTTTTTTGAGCAAAAGGCAGCTGAACTAGAGGTCTCATGCTCGAACGCTTAACGACGTTTGGCTATGGGCTATTAAGAACTTTTAAAACCGAAGAATGGAGAACAAGATGAAAATCGCCGTCGCTGGTACGGGTTATGTCGGTCTATCCCTTGCGGTGCTGCTGGCGCAGCACAATGAAGTTGAGGCCGTTGATGTGGTTCCCGAAAAGGTCGATATGCTCAATGCATGGGCAAGCCCGATTAAAGATGAGGAAATCGAACATTTCCTTGGGGAGGCTGCTTCGGGCACGCGCCAGTTGTCGCTAACCGCCACGCTCAACGGAAAGCGTGCTTATTCCGATGCGGAACTGGTTGTTATCGCAACGCCCACCAACTATGACCCCGAGCGCAATTTTTTCGACACGCGCTATGTAGAGCAGGTAATTGAGCTTGTACTTGAGGTGAACCCGCAGGCTGTGATGGTGGTTAAATCAACGGTTCCCGTGGGCTACACGAAGATGCTTGTGGAACGATATCCCAAGGGTCGGTTCCTATTCAGCCCCGAGTTTCTTCGCGAGGGGCGTGCCCTGTACGACAACCTGCATCCCTCGCGCATCATTTGCGGCGTACCCAGCGAGCATCCCGAGCATGAGCTGCTGGAAGAGTGGGCGTATAGG
>ERZ1026872.453-NODE-453-length-11765-cov-3.132536_pt1 | contig 11765 bp, 22 predicted proteins | sample MGYA00380166_ERZ1026872 | MGnify/ENA primary metagenome ERZ1026872 (study PRJEB33269, sample SAMEA4719802) | human gut metagenome | biome: human-associated habitat; feature: organic feature; material: feces | place: Cameroon | collected 2013-10 ... | reverse complement strand
CCTCAATGCCGCCTGTATTATCGCCTTGGTAGGTTACTTCGACATACTTTTCACCTTTATTGTATCGTATTTTGAACTCTCTTTTCTTCTTAGATAGCTCTTTTGAGTATACAACTTCGGAGTAGTCGAAATGTCCAAGGCGGTCCAGTGCGAACCGCTCAAGGAGCTTGTCCATTTACACCACCTTGTTCAGCATCGCTGTAACTTTTGGCAGGCTAAGGCCCGTCTGGATCATCAGTTGAGTCATAGCCGTTTCCATTTTCTTGGAAACGATGATGAAATTATCTTTGGCAAAGCCAATGTTAAGATCCAGAATCAGAATGGATTTAGGCTCACCAGTAAGCTTCTCTCCTGTCATTGCGCAGGTGCTGCGAATATATTTGGCCTTGAACTGAGCATATGTCACACTTACTTTCATACCGACATTCGCAAAAGTATTGCAGTAATTTGCATAAGCAAGCGCGACAGCTACATCTTCTGGCAGTGCAACACTGATAGCTTCTTTCGGTTCAGCCTCCACTTCCACAGGCGCAGTGGTTTCTTCTGCCGCAGGCGGTTGTTTGTGTTCATGTTCAGCAAGCTCTTTGTAGTCGGTGTTGTGATTCTTTTCTACTTCTGCCATGTGTTCTTTCATGTCCATTTTTGTCTCCTGTTGTGGGATATATTTAGTTTTCAGTTTTTCGAGATGGTCTTTAGACATATTCAGCATCATAGCCTGCACAATCTCACGGTCTAGTGGGTCAATTATAGTGATCGCTGTTTTCTTGTCAACCAAACGATCTTTCAATTCATTGGCTCTTTGCAAGACAACGCATACATTTCCACGCACATAACCTTTCTTATCGTCAATGCGCTCAACTGTCGGATACAATGGATCTTTCTCGCCGTGTACCGACCTCATGCTAAAGTTCATATTGGTGTAGTCGCACGGACCGATACCCAAAAGCTTTTCTCCCATCATGAACCAGTCATCAAGGGTCAAGGAGAATTCTAAACCCCGTTTCTTTGTGCGTTCTACCTTTTTATGATACCGTTCTTCTAGACTTTTAATCTCGCTGCTGGTAAATTTCTTTTTAACATCAAACATTTCTGACTCCTTGGGTCTTCCCCGTTCTTAGTAAGGTGATTATCACCATTCGGAAAAGAGTTGTCAACCCTTGATTTCTAAAAAGTGGCGGTGTATCTTTGTTCATTATTTGTATAAGAGGGTAAGTGAGATTATGAGCAAAGTAGATATTAATGTAAAACCAAACCATACTTGGAATTATGAGCGGGATTTCATAGATAAGTTGTTGCAGGGGAAGCAGGCTGCTCAAGAGAGATTTCTTTCAACTTTTGAGAGGGACAGATATGTTGACAATCCTATCACCCGCTTTAGAGATTATCTTCAAGGGGTACAGGATTCGAACCCCATATTGGACATATTTTTGTCATGTCTCCATAAACTCCCGGCGCATGGTGGCCCTTTTTATTGGCAATGGCATTCCGGTGATGTCCGGGAGTATGGTTCTGATATGAGTCAGAAGCTAAATGTTTCACGTATGGAAATAGCCCACCAATCACATATTACTACGGGTGGTGACCCTTGGACACATCGCTTTGTAGAAACAATCTCCATCGATATTTATGGTCACGGTTGCGGTGAAGCACTTCTTGGTGGGTTCTGCAATTTTAACTACCGTACTAAGTATTTTCTTGAGTGTGTAAAGCAGCTTTTGGTGGGGATGTCACACGGAGATGGTCTTCGTTTGGTTGTCGAATACACCGGTTATCAAAAAAATGCTCCTATCCAATCTTGGATGGCCCATAATGGGGAGAGATTAACCCTTAAAAATGTAAGCCTCATCAGTGGTGATTTGGTTCTTTACTCTGACTATCTTGAGCCTTCCGCATTAGATCGTATTTGTAGCCAAATAAATCATTCTGTTATCAACATCATGAACAGAAAGATCGCTAATAAGGCACGTAAGGCAATGTTCGTTTGCTCCCCGAAAGAAACAATGTTCCACTTGGAATATGACCCCAAGTTGCAGAGTATGATGGAGGGGGACTCCCCTACAGAAGAAGAACTCATGATGATGTCGATCGCAGGGTATGAAGATGAATTTTGGCTTGACAACGTAAAATCTTTCGATAGACTGAACATAAAACCCTTTAACCTAGAGGAAGCTGTCAAATGGTATCAACAGACAAGAGTTGTATTCAAGCTTTAAGCCCGGCACAAGAACTTGCTTTAGCAATTAAAATTGCAGCAGAAGGCCACCTGAATCAGAAAGATAAGGGTGGTAACCCATACATCCTTCACCCGTTGAAGGTAATGCACTATCTGAAGACTGATGATTTTCAGCTTATGGCTATCGCCGCGCTTCATGATGTGGTTGAAGACACCGATGTTACCGCTGCGGATCTGGTTCTGCTAGGCTTCTCGAACCGTGTGAAGGATGCTGTGGTTCTTCTGACGAAAACCCCTAATCAGACACCGGAAGAGTATTTTAACCGCCTTGCCCAAAACTATGATGCGGTACGTGTGAAGCTTGCAGACCTGCGCCATAACTCTGATGTTCGTCGTCTGAAAGGGCTGACGGATAAAGATTTGTTACGTGTCCGTAAGTATCATGACATGTATCTTCGTCTGACAAAGATGAAAGAACACCACGAAGCGATCAACATGTTGGCTACATTATGATCATTACGAAAAAATTAAATGGCCTTCCTTGGTTCGAAATGGAAATTCCTGATAAGGTTGTAGTATGTGCGAGATGTTTTTCCACTTATAACCTGAAAGATGCTCCTGTAAAGGCTCCCGATCAGCTTCGGATTAAGGAACCTTGTTGCCCGAACTGTGGCTTTAAATGGTATTTGTCATGAATTTCTTTAAGGAGGTTTGATATGAAAAGCAAAACAAGTCAACAACTTTATGAAGAACATCTTGAGAAAGGTACGCCTATTGAGACCCTTCTTAAGGTTATGGTCAATAGAGCTGATCGTTACCAGAACTATTATAACATTATGAAAAATCGTGCGAAAATGTGCGAAAAGCAATATGACGACCTGCTTCGCAATACAGGCCGACTTATTACTACCAAAGTGGACCATATAGCACAAGACACCTGGGGGTCATACGTATGGTACAGGCATAACAAATACCGCTGGAATGGTAAATACTGGTATAAAACAGATGATGAAGGGCCGCATTACAACGCAAGGCACTATCATGGTAAATTTACTGTGGATATTCTTCTTTCAGAAGAAGATATGCCAGAAGTTTTCATTGGTAAATGCACTGGTAGTGTGTTTGGCGAAAAGGTGATCACTGCTAAAGGGCATATGATAGGTTATGGCGATGAATTTGAACTGAGGAAGATATAAGGAGAGGAACAATGCCTAACTGGAAAACTACTCTGGACCTCCGCGACATCTGGGATAAGCGGAGTGGTGAATGTGGTCGGGAAGACTGGACAGACAAGACGGTGCATGAGCTTGCTAAAGAGATAGCCCGTCGTCTTGAATGGAAATTCCCTCGGGAATCAAACTATGACAACTGGGATAATGGCTGCGATTATGAGCTGTGCGATATAATCGGCTATTTCCGGGATGTTCCAACACACCAAGATTGGTTAGCCTCGATTGCAGAATGTGAGAATGAGGGATATGATGCTGATCCTATTCGTCATTATACACCTTTGCGGGAATTCAACGACATCATGAAAGATTTTTATGATTGGTGTGATGAAAATCGTGTTTGGGTTGACAAATAACCATTGTAATGGGGAAGGGATTAATGTATCCTTCCCCCGAATTTCATTTACAGGAGACAAATAATGTCAAGTCGCAACATCTTTTCTGGTAACTGGATCACTTTGCGCGATCTTCCACCACTCGTACAATTTTGCCAGCGTCACAAACGTTCACTGATGATCTTCGGCGGGGCAGGTATTGGTAAAAGTCAGGCTGTGAAGCAAATTGCGGATTCTCTTTTCGGGCCTGGTGATAACCTGGTAGACTTCCGCTTGGCTGATAAAGATAACACCGACCTCACCGGGGTGCAGATTCCATACACCGATGACAATGGTGTTACTCGCACAGTGTACGCCTTGCCGGATTTCTGGCCTCGTGATCCTAACTGGAAAGGTATTGTGTTTCTTGATGAGCTTCTCCACGCAGAACCTTACCTTCAGAAACTGGCATTCCAAATCATGCTGGACCGCCGTATCGGGACCTATCAGTTCCCGGAAGGGGCTGTACTGGTTGCTGCGGGTAACCGTGCTGGGGATGGTACTGCCGTGACTGCACTGGAAGCCCCTTTGGCTAACCGTATGATGCTGGTAGAGCTTACCTATAGCGCATCGGTCTTCATCGAAGACTATGCCATGCAGAACGGTATTCATTCGTCAATCATTGGTTTTCTGTCTCGTAAGAACAGTGCTATTGAAAACTATGAAGAAATGCTGGATATCGGGTGTCCTTCTTTCGCCACACCGCGTACTTTAACTTACGCCAGTGATGTATTGTACGATTACGATGCTAATTTGCTGCCTGCAAACCTAGCTAAGGTTGCTCTCCAGGGCTTCATTGGTACACCTTTAATGGCTGAACTGTGGGCATATCACACTAAGCTTCGTAATATGGTTCCGATCGAAGACGTTATGAACGGTACTGCCCAAGATCCTGGAGACCTTCCATCCGATAGTCTGTGGATTTTAGGTTCCGAAGGTGCTATTTGGTTGCGTAAGGCTATTGCAGATACCAACTACACCGATGATCAGATTATTGAATTCTCTGGTAACTTCCTACAGTATCTTTACGATCATTTTATGGACCAGAACCGAGACTTCGTAAGCTCTATCTTCCTGTCGTTCATTAAGGAAAATGCGTTTGGTAAAGCTTTGTTGACCACTGCGAGCAACCGTGACAAGCTTCCTGCACGTTTGTTGAAGGCAAAGCCTATCATAATGAAAATTATGGCAGACTTCCAGGTCAACTACGCTGAAGATATTAAGCTTATCGAAGGAAAATAATATTGACAGCCCCTTCCGGGGCTGTTATGCTTCATGTATCAAACAAAAACGAGGATATACTCATGCAAATTACTGAAACCCTGAACGACCAACAACGTCTGATGTCTCTTGCTGACAAACAAATGCTCCGCAAGTGCTACCCTATCTTCAATGAGCTGGAGTCAGAAGGTTATGAAGTTGAGTTCTATTATGTGAATGGCTTCGGTGCTCTGACCATCGTTCCAAGCGCCGGACGTATCCGTGTTAGGCAAACCAGGAAGCGTTAGCTGATGCTGATTATTGTTCTAGCTTCGCACACAAAGTACGCCAGTCCTTTGAATCTCGCCTGACAAATCCAAAGTTCCTGTCGGGCCAGAAAGTCTCTAACGCATTCAAACACAAGGGGAAATACAGTGTCTGAAGAAAAAGATTACCAATCTGTCGATGTGGTTGTTATAATTAATTCAGGATATGAGAACTTGGGTATTTACCAAGAGTTAACTGAAAAAGGTTACGAGTACAAACAAGACTTGAGGGGTTACTTACATACTATCGGTTATGTTGCTGAGCGGCCTGTTTGCGTTGCGCCCCTTATTCACAAGATTGGGGGGGTTAATGTTTTGCATGTTGAGGCCACAAGTCAGTTGGTTGATTGGCTAATGGTTTATGATTGGATCAAAAGTGTTGTACCAAAAGATACACAAATATTTGATAACCCTACAAATTTAATAATTAATTTCCGGCACTACGTCAACCAAGTGGATAAGGAAGATAAATGATTATCTACAAAAACCAGTTTCGCAATATCTGGCGTAAGTTTGTCAATGGCAAAGGATATGCATCTGGTGACAAAGGGCTTACGTGGACAGAGAGCGGTGCTCCTGAAGACCTGATCAAGCGTTTACCTTATTATGTGGAGATTAAAGTATGAGACGTTCACCAGGTTTTGGTTATGTTTACATTCCCGATTTTACTGGGGAAGAGCGCCTTGTTAGGATTAGTGACCTTGACATCAGTGATATTGAAAATCAGGCACGATATGGACAGGCTGAAAAAGAGTGTTATATTCGTACAGACAATGGCTTCTGTCAGTCAGGCTGGACATCTGGTATAACCGCAATGGAAGTTCTTGAGAAGATTGCTAAACACGATAAAGATAATCTTGGAGCCTTCCGTGATTATGCACATCGTAACCGGATTGTCTTAATGAAGGGGGAATTATGGTAGACTGGGGTGATGAATGAATCTTCAGAATATTGGACCAGAGTTAACAGAAGACCAAAAAGAAGAACTGGAAAAGATCCGTGAAGCCCTCAGAGAAATGGTTGACGATAGAAAGGTTGTTGTTCTTGGCTGCGGTAACCCTGTAGGATACTCAACACTAGCTTCTTTGTGGGATGCAGAAACCATTTCTTTGGACGCGACATCTGCCCGTCCTGCAAACAATATCATTATGATTGATAATGACGATGTTGACTATGCTAAGTTTAAGATTGTTAAGGGGCGCGGTCACAACAAACTAAAGAAGAAAAAGAAGAAGAGGAAATATGGCAAAACTCAAATTCCCAGTTTCTGAACTAAACGAGTGTTGGTGGCTTGACACCGCCGACTGTGTTATGGCAGGATACACCTATCGACGTCATCGGGTGTTTGTTGTCTGTGCGAAAAATCGTGCGGATGCTATTGAATCCATGAAAGAGTTTAAAGAGAGGAGTTGTAAATGAAGGAGAGCGAAGAGGCATTGCAGGCACTTAAATCTTCCTTCTCATATGACCCTGAGACAGGTTTGTTTACATGTATCAATCCTCTCGCTCGTCGTCATTTTGGAAAGATTGCAGGAACAAAAAGAAAGGACGGATACATAAGGCTTGGCGTGAAGGTTGGTGGTAAATTGAAAATGTACCTTGCTCATCGGGTGGCTTGGGCTTTTCATCACGGAAAATGGCCTACTTACTTTATTGATCATAAAGATAAAATAAAAGATAACAACGGTATCAACAATCTGAGGGATGTCAAGAAGTCGATAAACGTCTATAATTATAGTAGGGGCAAGAAGAACCAGACAGGTTTTCGCGGTGTGTTCATAGATCGCAGGCGGGAGACTGTAAAGTATAATGCGGCTTATGGAAAGAAGCATCTTGGGACTTTCAATACCCCAGAAGAGGCAAGCGCTTGTTACCAGGCTTATGTTAAAACTATTCATGACATTGTAGTGGAGGACTGATGTTAAAATACAAGGTTGGTGATTTAATAGAGGCGGCAAAGAGTGGTGAAATAAATGTTTTCGCCCACGGTGCAAATTGCTATTGCACGATGGGTAGTGGGATCGCCCCGTTGATCAAAGAAGCATTCCCTAAGATGTACGCTGCCGATCTGAAAACTGAGAAGGGCAACAAGACCAAGCTGGGGACCTGTACAATGGCCTTTTTGAATGATGGGTCTCTCGCAGGGTTTAATCTGTACTCGCAATACGGCTATAATCGTCGTAAACAGGGCCTGAGGGACCTCGATTACGATGCCCTGTATGATTCAATGGTCGAGATGAAAAAGCTCTTACAGAGCTATACAGACGGTTCTATGGCTGACTACAAAATTGGCTTCCCTAAAATTGGTGCGGGCCTTGCAGGTGGGGACTGGAATGTCATCGAAGCAATGATCAAATCAATCTTCTTTGATTGTGATGTGACAGTTTATGTCTTGAAAGAATGGGAAATCCCTGGTTACTACCCTCCAGACGACGGCCCTCTGACATCAGAACAGATCGCTGCCATTCGGGAAATGACAAAATGTGGATTATCCACAGGGGGGACTGGATTATCGTGGTTAAATTGAGAGACGGTATGGTAGCACATACCAAAAAGATCGACCTTTATGTGGGTAATACGGTGTTAACCTATAACGCCCCTCGTGGTCAGAGCTTTGCCATACTGCTACTTGGGGTAGAGAAACCAAGTGGTGACGGCACGGGTATTCAGATTGACGAATGGCTGAATAGTCGTGGCTGGAAGCTGGAGGGTCCTGATGAGTAAATCGGTTTTTGTCATCTATAACACTGTTGACAGATGCCTCTGGAACCACAAGGCCAAGATTGGATGGATTAGCTCTGGCGCTGCCAAGAATGCTTGGAATCTTGTCCACGCAACCTGGAGTGGGAAGCAGTATTTTGATGACCAACAAAGATATGTAGTTCTTGAACTTTCTGGCGGACACATTAGCAAATTATTTGAGGAGAATAAAATTGACAAAACCAATTAAATACCCAAGCACCGCACAGTTCCGTCAGGTTATCCGCACCATGCATGATAAACTGACGTTCGATGGCCTTGATGAAGAGGGTAATATCAAGCGTAAGGTGTTGCCACCGGACGCATATTTGATCCCGTACATCGGTACGGTTAAGCTTCACGGCACTAATGGCAGTGTGGTATTCCACTCTGAGGATGAAGTTGTCTTCCAGTCCAAAGAGCGTGTCGTGACTGTAGGCGACGATAACAATGGCTTCGCGGCCTTCATGTCTCGAAAAGACACCGCAGAGTTGCTTTCCCAGGTTAAATACCTGTGTGAAGTCAATGACGTTGAGTTCCAGTTCCCGGTTGAAATTGCTGGCGAATGGGCTGGGCGTGGCATTCAGAAAGGTGTTGCCATCACTGAAGTAGAGCCGTTCTTTGCTATCTTCCGTGTGGCTGTGGGACGGGATGGGGCAACGGATACCGTCAACTGGCTACCACCAACGTTCCAGTTTGGAATTGGATTGCCGGATGCTCGTATCTACAGTATCCTTGACTTTGGTTACTGGATGGCTAATATTCCATTCAATGAGCCAGAGCTTGTCCAGAACGACCTGGCAGGGCTGACTCGCGAAGTGGAAAACAAATGTCCGGCAGGTAAGTTCTTTGGCGTAGAAGGTATCGGCGAAGGAATTGTCTGGTCTCCAAAAGACCCTGAGCTTTCTAAGATCTCTGGTTTGTGGTTTAAAGTCAAGGGTGATAAGCATTCTGTATCCAAAGTTAAGACCTTGGCAGCGATCGACCCAGAACGCCTCGCAAGTATGCGTGAGTTCGTTGAGTACGCTGTGACGGAAGCACGTCTTGAGCAGGGTGTTAGCGAAGTCGGTCTTGACCAGACTAAGATCGGTGAATTCATTGGATGGATTAACCGAGACATCAACAAGGAAGAGGGTGATGTTCTGGAAGCCAGCTCCATGACCATGAAAGATGTTGCCAAGTTTATCAGCAACAAAGCCCGCGCATGGTATATGACTCGCCTGAGTGAGGAGGGCTAATGGCCCTCATTGTAGCCACAACGCGGTCTGTTGAAAAAAGACCTGGACATTCTTTCACCGAGTGTGATACCTTGATTTTCGAAGATGAAGAACAGGGCAAAAAGTTTGTTAAAGATAACAAGCAGTTTGTCTATCATGTCCAAAAAGCGAGGATCATTAAAAATGGCGAGACCAGAACCGAAGTTTAAAGTGGGTCAGGTAGTCAAGGATACTTGGAGCGGTAAGGTAGGTCCTATTTCCACCATGTACTTTTCAGAAGGTGACGAAGACAACAAGGCGGAATGGGCATATTCTATCGATCGTATTGGTTGGCTATTCTATCCAGAGTCCGGCCTAGAGGTGGTAAATGGGACTGCGTGAATACTTAGCTGTGAAATTAAAACATGCAAAGGGGCAATCTATGGTTAATACCATCACGATCAACGGGAATACCGTGGTTAATGGTAGCATTGTTGGTGGGGACTTGAGTATTTCTGCAAATGGGGATAAAATTCTCATCAACGGAAAGGAGGTCTACGCTACTTCTGATAAAAACATTACCGTGATCATCCACGGAAATACCGGGAGCATAAACACAACGTCCGGGGATGTGAATGTTTATGGCACGGCAGGTAATGTTAAGACTGTATCTGGTGATGTCCATGTTGAAACAGGGTCACTTGCAGATGTGACCACCGTCTCAGGAGACGTTATAGCAGAAACCATTGAAGGTAATGTGAGAACAGTCTCAGGAGATGTTCTTAGAAAATAAGTGTTGACTCCAACTAAGAGACGCTGTATAGTGTCTCTTGTTGGGAGCCAATCCCCTAGGTGTGGTTAACGCCGAAGTTATGCTTCTGGAGATAAGCATTAGCGAGTCGATGAAGGAAGAAGCGAGCATTCTTGAATGTCAGTCTCGCAGGAGCTTTGCTCCTATCTCTACAAATTTGGGAACACAATCCGGTAGATTTTAAGTGGGCTTAAAACACTAAGGTTGCCAAAGGTTTACAGTTGGTGTGTTCCCCACATGCGTGGGGATAAACCGCTCCTGGCTTCATCGCAGTCGTTCACATTGGAGTGTTCCCCACATACGTGGGGATAAACCGGCTGGCTGCAAACGTCTGTTACCACGTGTGTGGGGATTAATCTTGGAGAATTACATTCATGATGATAGGATTTAAAACTAAGCTCAGAGCTAACAATGCTCAGAACAGTTTACTTACACATTGGAGCAATGCTCGGAGATATGCATATAACTATGCTTTAGCTTTAAGTCTTATTGAGCAAGAAACTTTGCCAGAAGGTGAAAAATGGAAGTTAGCTCAAATAAATGAGTATGACAAATATTTCAACCAAGGGAAGATTGAATTAGGTAAGAAACGTGGCACTAAGGCTGGGGAAATTGTAGGATCAGGTATTCATACTTGGCTACAAGGCATTCCAGGCAGTGTTGGACAGCTAGCTATTAAGTATGATTTAAAATCTGCTTGGCAGCGCTTCTTTAAAAAGCTCGGGGGGAGACCAAAATTTCAATCAAAGTATCGCATTAAAAGTTTTAAATTAAGCAATGTAGACTTTAAAAAGGAAAAGAATCTTGATAACGTTGGGGAGTACATCACCCATAACAAACTTGGGAAGATGAAACTAGGGGATAAGCTCCCATCACGTATCTTGAATGGGAAACTTATGAATACCACTTTCAGCAAAACTGCTGGTGATTGGTATGTAGCTTTTATTTTTGAGATTCCTGATGAAGACTATTACGAAATTTCAAAAACAAGAACAATGTGTGTTGGTGTTGATTTAGGTGTAGCTCAACATGCCACTTGTTATGATCAGGTTTCAGACACAGCCTGGCACGAAGATTATCCTAAAGATTCGTTAAAGTCTATTGAAGAGAGAATCCGTATTCTTCAACGTAAGCAAGCTAAATGCCAGAAAGGTAGCGCAAGATACAAAAGGTTTGGTGAAATGATTGCTTCACGTAAGTCAAAACAGGGCAATATCCGCCAAGACGCCTGCCACAAACTTACTAAAAAGCTGGCTACAAAATCCTACAAAATTGTTCTGGAAGATTTGAAAGTCTCCAATATGACGAAATCGTCAAAAGGTACTGTTGAACAACCCGGTAAAAATGTGAAGGCTAAAACAGGACTTAACAGAGAAATTCTCAATATGAGTTTATACTCGGTACGTATGCAACTGGCTTACAAAACGATCAGGTACGGAAGTGAGTTAATGGTGGTTAATCCCGCGTACACTTCTCAGACCTGCTCTGGATGTGGGTATGTATCAAAGGAGAACAGGAAAACACAAGATAAATTCTTATGCGTATCTTGTGGGCATACTGAAAACGCAGACACCAATGCTGCAAAAAATATCCTTAATAAGGGGTTGACACAGAAATAAAATTATATCATCTTAGCCCCATAACGGGGCTTTTTAATTTGGAGTGTAAATTTGAAATTGAAAAATATGATTTTGGCAGCCGCCTGTGTGTTTTCTCT
>ERZ1026872.452-NODE-452-length-11767-cov-6.523395_pt1 | contig 11767 bp, 14 predicted proteins | sample MGYA00380166_ERZ1026872 | MGnify/ENA primary metagenome ERZ1026872 (study PRJEB33269, sample SAMEA4719802) | human gut metagenome | biome: human-associated habitat; feature: organic feature; material: feces | place: Cameroon | collected 2013-10 ... | reverse complement strand
TGCTGAGCGGCTCTGGTGTAGTAACGAAAGCTGTCAGGTAATTTTACTGAAATGGAGGGCGAAATGTCCGCTTTGTGCCAGAAACGGACGTCAAATCAATATGTTAACTATCCATGCGTATATCTGTGACATTCAGTGTTTAATCTCTTTAAGATGTTTGTAGACAGTGGCACGCCCCATGGAAAGCACATTGGCAATATAATCCGCAGCGTTTCTGACGGAGAACGCGCCCTGACGATACAGTTCAGTCACCAGCTCTTTTTTCTGATGACGGGTCAGGGAGGATAGTGATGCGTTGTTTTCATTCAGCCATTGATGAAGAAAAACGTTAATTTTTTCCTGCCAGTCGTGTTTGAAAAGCTGAACGGGCTGCGGCTGAAGGCGGTTAACAGACAGAAAAATCTCAAGCGCATTTCTGGCATCATCCAGTAATGAGGTGCTGAAGTTGATACAAAAAATGTATTCAGCCTCTCCGTCAACATCCGCCCGGATGCTGACGGAGCGAACTTTTTTGCCGTCCCAGTTAAGCTTTTCGTAGGGACCGGTCAGACTTTCAAGCTCGCCCGGCGTAAGCTCTTCCAGGCCCGCGTCATCACCCACATTACGTTTGGAAATGTTATTGGCGAGATAAGCAATTTTTCCGCTCTTCACGCTGTGAATGGCGACTTCAACTACCGGGTAAAAAAGCGCGGCGATGCCATCCGCCATGGATTTTAAGGTCGCGAATTGTTCTTCTTTAACGCTTTTCATTCTGTCCAAACTCAGACTCCTTGCAACTGAATGGGCATACTGTACCGCAGTCTGTCGTATCTGTGGTGAATAGCACTTCGGCAGATACCAGGCCTTAACGTAATGAATGATGATGAGTCCTGAGGCTCACGAATATCAGCGCCCTCCTCTTTCATTTGCACTGAACTGCGCCAGAATACTGGCAGAAATCTGCGCATCCTGCACCCCCAGGCCCGTCAAATCGACCAGCGTGATATCGTCTTTTTTGCGCATATAAAGAGAACGATCCGACAGCAGATTACCCAGTTCAATCACGTTGCTGTGCTGGCCTCGCTCTGCTGGCAGGTGGCTCAACTCACCATAAGCAGCGCATTGCTTCAGGGAATCCACCACAATACAGCTGGCATTTGCCACCAGATCGGTATCCAGCTCCTGTTTACCTGGGGCGTCGGCCCCCACAGCGGTGATATGTGTTCCGGGCATAACCCAGTCGGCAGACAACAACGGCGCTGTAGAGGGGGTGGCAGTCACAATAATCGATGCCCCGTCAGCGGCCTGACGTGCGTTAACCGTTGTCTGCGGCTGAATACCCGTATCGGAAAGTTGTTCTCGAAAACGGGCCAGCGATGCCGTGCTGCGTCCCCAGATAATCACATCACGACAGGATGTGATATCCAGTAGCTGACGCAGCTGCAGCTCTGCCTGCAAGCCGGTGCCGAAAATAGCGATCCGCTCAATGCACTGTGGCAGCAATAATTCCGCAGCAATGCGCCCGGCAAGGGCAGTTCGCATGGCTGTCAGCCAGCCGTGGTCGTCAAGCAGCGCCAGCGGTTGCCCGGTGTGTGCCGAAAAAATCATACTGAGCCCGTCATTGCCGGGCAAACCCAGAGCGGGGTTATTATAAAAACCGGTTGATACTTTGACGCAAAAAATGTCACTCCCCTCAATCCAGGCGGATTTAATACAACAGTCGCCTCTGGCCTGGGTAAAGGCGAACTGCTGCGCAGGGGGAAGCTGGACCCGGCCTTTAGAAACGGCCTCAAAACCGTATCGCAGCCTTTCCAGCACATCAGACTGGTTAAAGAGCGTTTTGATCTCTTCAGGGCCAAGCACTTTCATTTCACCGCTCCGGTAAAGGTTTCAAGGGTGATGTTTTTACCGCACAGTACCACCGCTACCCGTTTGCCGCGCCACTGCTCAGCCTGCTGCATAAAAGCGGCCATCGCCACGCCTGCAGCCCCTTCCACCATCCAGCGTTCATAACGGGCCAGAACCTTCATCGCTGCTTTAATTTCAGCCTCGCTGACCAGAACGCAGTCATCGATGACAGACTGACACAGAGGGAAAGTCACCGTCCCGGGCTCAAGCCCACCGGCTGTGCCGTCAGATAGCGTGTCATGCTCCTCTGACTCAACAATTTTGCCAGCCTGCAGGGAGGCATACATTGCCACCGACCCGGTGGGCCAACAGCCTATAACACGGGTTGCCGGTGACAGCTGTTTCATCACCGCGCCGATACCTGCAATAAGCCCGCCCCCACCGACTGCCACAAATACAGCATCCAGAGTATGCCCCGCTTCATGCAGCTCAAACCCCACCGTTCCTTGCCCGGCAATAACGTCTGGATCGTTGTAAGGTGAAACATAGATTTTACCCTGCCGGGCCGCAGTTTCCGATGCCTCCAGTTCAACGCTGAGCGCATCCTTATCAATCATGGTTAACGTTGCGCCATAAGCCCGGATAGCCTCCAGTTTCTGTGGCGATGCCGTAGCAGAGGCAAAAACGGTAACAGCAACACCAGCAATTGCCCCAGCCAGCGCCATCGCCTGACCATGATTGCCGGATGATGCCGTGATCACCCCCTGCGCCTTTTGTTCCGCTGAAAGCTTACGGATCTTGTTGCTGGCTCCACGGAATTTAAACGAACCGGTGTGCTGTAGATGTTCACCTTTCAGAAAAAGATCGCATCCGTAAAGCGTCGAAAGGATATGACTGCGATCGCACGGAGTTTCTCTGACCTGAGGGCGAAGAGCAGTATGGGCTTCCAGACTTGCGTTATAGATATCGGTTAGCAGTGACATAGTGGAATCTCATGATGTATTTATTGTCTATAATAGATATTTTGTACATTTAATCCATTGTTATTGCCGTATGCCATCTGCTGAAATCTAAGTCTCGGTGGAGGACTGTGAGGCATTGGTTGGCTCCGCCCTTAAAAAATCTTTAAATGTGGATGGGCAAGCTCTGATGTAAGGTGATTACTTCCGTCTGTCTCTCATAGCGGACCTTTAGCTCAGTCAGCAATGTCCGTTGCGTGCCAGAAGCGGACTTTATATGACCGGCAATCGCGCTTCTCCGGTCAACTTAACAACCCAAACGGTGGGTACTTCGACATCAGATATTTTATGCCCAGGCTTTTGATATTTCAGCAGAACCGGTAACAAAAGCATGTTGAGGCAGAATTTTTTCAAGTAAAAACAAATTGGTGTCATGATCTGGATCGGCACAACAATCTCTCGCAATCACCATCTGGTAATCCAGGTCAAAAGCTTGCCCTACGGTAGACAGCACAACGCCACTTGTGGTGACGCCAGTAAGAATCAAGGTTTCTATTCCCTGCGCCCTAAGAACCAAATCGAGTTCAGTAAAGGAGAAAGCCCCCACCCTGCGTTTAACAATGACGACCTCATTCTCTTCAGGAGCGACATCTGCATGAATGGCCGTACTCTCGTTATCAACCATAAAAATGCCATTCTCTTTAATTGACGAGAAAATCGTGTTGTTGTGACTGACTTCAGGGTAACCCTTGCGGAATCCGACACTCACGTAGATAACCGTTACGCCAGCTGCGCGTGCGGTAGATATCAGCGATGCCGTGTTGCGAATAACATCCCTGGCACTCTCTTGCGGGAGGAAGTTGTTGAGGATGAGCATCTGAAAGTCCATTACCAGCAGCGCGCTATTTTTATTGATATTACTGAGTTGAGTCGTCATAAAATCTCCGGGATTTGCAGGTAAGAGGCAATGCCGTCAGTCAACGCGTTGCTGCCTGACGATAAATTTTGAGGTTCCAGGCTGCTCCGAGCAGCAGTATGCAACTGGTTGCCAGGAAGACGGCTCGCATACCGATATGCCCGCCGACAAAGCCGCCGATCAACGGCCCGATGAACTGACCTGCGAACTGTGCCGCTACGGAATAACCTAGGATGCTACCTACCATTCCTTCTGGTACACGATGACGTATTACCGCCGCCATACATGGCAGTAATCCACCTAGTGCCAGCCCCATAAGAAAACGCAGAGCAATAAGCTGCCAGCCTGAGGAAACAAACGCCTGAGGAATAAGCAGAAAACCGGCTGTCGCCAATGCCATTGTGATAATGCGTAAATGTCCTATCCTGTCTGCCAGTTTTCCAAGCCAGGATGCAGAAATAATGCTGCCCAGGGCTGCGGCAGCCATTACATATCCTGCCACTTTGGTTATCTGAGAAGCGTCACTGACGAGAGTTCGCACATAGACCGTAATAATGGGCTCGATCGACATGTTGGCCAGCATCAGCAGCAGACCGGTGCAAAGCATGCAAATAATTACAGTACGGGCAGGCAACTGCGACCAGCTCACTGCCGTTTTTGCCAGCGTATTCTCAGGCTTTTGCACCTCTTCGCGAATGAGAGTGAGGGTCATGATAAAGGACAGAAATATCAGCGCACCTGCACAGAAAAACGTGGTTCGAATGCCGAGCAGACCAGGTAGCCACCCTCCAGCAAGTGGACCGATAAGATTGCCCGCCATTACACCGGATGAAACAATCCCCAATGCCCAGGCTGCACGTTCTCTGGGAGCCTGGACTGCGATAAGAATTGTCGCACCGGATGAGTAGCCACCAGCCAGACCAACTAACAACCTTAGTCCGACAAGTTGCCATATATTGGTCACCAGCCCCATAAGCGAAACAGTCACCGCCATGCCAAGGCTGGCTCTCACGAGCATCGACTTGCGTCCATATCTGTCACCGAGTTTCCCCCAGACAGGGGCGATCAACCCGGCAGTGATAAACGTTGCGCTGAATGCTACGCCAGACCATTGCACGACCGCAGCATGCCCACTAACACCCAGTTCTTCGACATACAAAGGCAGAAACGGCAGCATAAGGGTCATTGCAAAGACCGTTGAGAACGAGCCAATGAAGCAAACAAGCAGGTTTCGCTGCCAGAAGCTGTTATAGAATTGGGTCATAGAAGCACTCTTTCTTGGTATACCAATTTGGTATACCATATCGATTGCGCATCTTACTGTCAATTTGCGGGAGAACATTGTTGTTATGAGTCAAGCATCAGAAGTTGAAAACCAATTGAGAAAACTGATACTCAGTATGGAGCTGGGGCCAGGAGAACGACTTACCGAGCGCTGGGCTGAAGCAACGTTTAACGCATCCCGGACACCTGTGCGAGCCGCATTACAAAAACTGGAGTCAGAAGGACTGGTCCGTCGTGATGGGCTGCGCTGGTTAGTAGCGCCGATCGATGTCGCAGAAGTTGAACAGCTATGTATTTACCGGGAAGTACTGGAAGTGGCGGCATTAAAACTAGCAGCCAGCCAGATGACAGAAGAACAACTCAACGGTCTGGAAAACCTACTCAAAACGAAGACTACTGATGTGTCAGAAGAGGTGATGGAGGATGCCGGGACACGATTCCATCTACAGCTGGCCCGTTTTTGTCAGAATGCGTTTATTTTCGAAGGGGTAAGCGATGCCCTGCGCCGGCTTTCACGGGCACGATGGCTCGACAAAGCACCATCGAATCCCGCATGGGAAGATCATCAAGAGATCATAGCTGCGCTTAGGTCGCGGGAGACTGAAAAAGCGGCAGAGTTACTCGCCGTTCATCTCAGCGAAAGCCGCCTTCGCCTACTGGAAGCCATCAATTCAAGTAGACGGAGCTTGAGGGCAAGAGGTATTGCTATCTCCTGATTAAGCGGTGAGTTTTTACGACAACATGACAGAGGTCAGCTCCTCGCTCACATCGGACCTTTAGCTCAGTCAGCAATGTCCGCCTTGTGCCAGGGGCGGACGTGGAAAACAAGAGTCTTAGTTGGTCAACGGGAAGCTGGTCAGCGGTTGTTGTCAATGCCAGGCTTCAAAGTTTTAAATATTGCATTCACAATGGTAGGGATTCTACACATGAAAAAACAATTATTACTGCTTATATTGCTCGTCACTTCCCAATCGTGGGCAAATCAACCCTCCCCAGAGGAGCAAGCTAAACAAATGGCTGAAGCAGCATGTCTATACCAATACAATGTCATCTACTCTCGCTTTACTTTGGGTTTTTCTGAGGAAAAAGCAATTCAAGCATCGTCTCAAATACTAACTAATTATTTGGAGAGTCATAAAGAAAATGCAGGGGATTTTTTTCTCTCCTCGATTCGTAGAAGCACAATTGCACAATTACGGGAGTTAGAAGTAAATATAGCGGCAGTGCAGCAATTAAGAGATCCCCCATCAGATTTTAAAGATAATTTTTTATCCTCTTGTAATGAAATGAAAAAAGAGCAGTTGGAAGCTATGCATGTTTTTGGTTAAATCCACCATACATGCTGATGTGCTTATTTTTCGGCCATCGCATTTGTTACTTTTGAGCGTCACTCATAGCATATTTCGCCACGCTTCAGGCGGTCCACTGCGTTCCAGGAGGAGACGTTGCTAACTACTGTCTTAGTTGGTCAACGGGGAGCTGGTCAGTATTTCTGCTCATCACTTTCGCAGACCCAACCGTATAAAATTATGAGGGAATAAAGGCGTAATCATTATCTTATCGTTAAAAATAAATAGCTTAGGTGATATGGAGATGACATCGTAGATATTATCGACAATGAGTTGTAGATGGGTTCTGAACACGGGCACATCGGCATCATCCGCTATGACAAATACTGTTTCATTGCCTAAGCCGCTCCCATTAAACATATCATGAGTAAGTTCATAATCGCTGAAATCCATTTCCGACCATATGAGATTACCGCTATACCATGGATATTGATGAAAAATATCCATTACCATACTCAAATCATCCCCTTCCACAACATCAAAATCTGCCTTGAGCAACTCCTTACATCCCTCAAACAATGTCATGTCCACTCCATTTGTGGCTGTATATTTTTATCATAACCTCCCGGGAGGATTGTCTAAAGGAATTATGAACTTCCGCTCCTCGCCCACAGCAGACCTTCTGTCCGCAAAACCTCGAGTTATTTTTCTTCCCTGTAACGGGAAAGGCGGTGCTCAAGGTTAGTCCGAACCTGCGGCCACTCATCATCAATTATGCTGTAGCGTATGGAAGTCCGTTTTCGACCATCAGGCATAATGCGTTCATTTCTGATGATGCTTTCCTGAACCGCGCCAATACGGAGAATGGCTGCCTGCGAGCGCTCATTCAATACATCAGTCGTAAACTGAACGCGAACACACTTCAGTTGCTCAAAGGCGTATCGCAGCAGTAACAGTTTACTCTCGGTATTTGCAGCTGTTTTTTGCCAGCTTTGTGAATACCAGGTGTGGCCTATTTCGAGTTTTCGGTTTTCTCGATCAAGCTTCCAGAAACGTGTTGACCCAATGACGCGTTGGTCGGATGAGAGCGTTACCGCAAACGGCATGACTGTGCCTTCAGCCTGCCCCTTCAGGGCTTTCTGAATGTACAAATCAGCGGTGTCAGCAGACGGAACCACCGTAAATGGCAGGGACCAGAGTTCCCCATCCGCCGCCGCATCAATCAATAGCTGAGTATCTGTCTCAAGCAGAGGACGGAGCGTGACAAGCGATCCTTGCAATGTAGGCGTCATATTTGTGACCTCACCGTTATTCTGTGTCGATGGATTGGGCTGAATAATTCTGTTCCGAATGGATTACTATGCCCCGTTTGCATTGAATAAGCGACTCATCAACAGGCGATTATCTGCTCACTGCTCATGATGGTAGCTTGTACGCTCGGCGCCATTATCTGACGTTATATCCTTTTATGCTAATTCCCTTAATGTTGTATATCCCTGTTCGCTTAATTCGCTTGCCCTTTTTATCCGTAATAGTCGCTGTAATTGTGCTACAGCGAATGGAATACCGTTCATCAATCACCAGCCGAATTGCTTCTGAAGGGTCTTCCACCTCCAGGAGGTCGTCAGTTTTATCCAGGCCAAATGGTACAAGGTGAAAGGCGGTTTTTCCCGTTGATTTTCTGGTTATCTTCACAGGGTACAGTACATCACCACTTTTATGGATCAATTCAAGGCGTTCAGTGTAAATCATGGCAATTCTCCAGGGTTTGTCTACATGACAGTACAAATCGAAGCCAGGAGATACAACAAAAAAAGATCGGCAAAGATAAAATAGCCTAACACACATCATAATCCATTGAATTAGATACAAATAATCATAGATACTTTGAGCGGCGGTAATCTTTTACTGTTGTTTCGCTTGTAGGCCTGATGACGCAACGCTTGTCTGGCCTACAGGTTCATTGCGATACGTGACTATCGCGCTTTTGCACCAATCAGAAATATTCCGTTTCGTGGTTTGAAACCCAGAACAGAATTGAGCCACGATATTCCTCATTTGCAGAGGATATCAGCGAGCATTTATCGGCATTGCCATCAACAGTATAAGAACAACTCTGTTTCACGCGCACAGTCGATTCCCCTCTTTTCGACACGATTTCTGAATCAACAAACTGTGCGCTTCCTGACGGATAAAAAATACGCTGGTCGGTGTTATCCTGGTAGTTTCGGATACGTACGGGTAATTGGCTATTGCCATATTCATATCGTTCTACCACTTCGCCCGTACTTTTATCGACAATAGTCTCAAGCAACCCACGTATATTGTAGTTAAGGGTATATTGCCCTGTTTCATTTTCAAGCTCAGTGATTTCGCAGCGACCGTTAATTTTTCCGGTAATGCGCTGACCATTAAAAGAGGTTAACGCCCCTTCTTTATTGACCAAATGAAAAATACGAGTGTTCTCCTTGTCAACCATATTGATATGAGTAAAACAGCCATTACTGTCATATCTTACTTCCGTCATCACCCTGAGTTTGCCGTTAACATCCCGAATCCACTGCACACTATGTTTGACGTTGCCGATTATTGGATCATGCTCAAACAAAAGAGCAACATTTAAGACCGCCGGTTTAAATTGCGTAATAGCTGCGGCATTAAATGATGCAGCGAAAAGAAACAGACTGCAAAGCGCCCTTACTTTCATTATTTATTCCTTTATGGAAGCCGTTTATCAAATTTGTTGCAAATAGCCATGGGTATGTTCGGTGTCAGCGGCCGCTGTTAATACGGGAGAACCACCAGGCCATTCTAGCGTCTTCCTGAAACAAGTTGTATTCCGGTTTCTGGTAGGGCTTGCTCGGCTTTGGGTATTTTTAGCTGCAACACGGCCTCTGACTTGATATACTGGATATAATCACAGTGCAAGGGGCAAATCATGGCCGTTGAAATAAAATATGTTGTCGTAAGAAAAGGTGAAGAGAAAATGACATTTGCCAGTAAGAAAGAGGCTGACGCTCACGACAGACTGCTCGATATGGCCGAAGCGTTTACCGACTTGCTGTTGCAAAGCGGAATGCCGATGGATGAAACGCAGGCAGAAGATCTTGGTCTGTATCTCGCCGAGCAGAAAGTGACCGTGCAGCATATTTTACGCACCAGCAAGTTGCCGGAGATGAATACCGCAACGAAAACCGACACTCCAGCGTCTGATACGGCTGACAGTAAAAAAATTAAAGCCGTGAATGCAGCCTGAATACCAGAACGTAACCTCACCGCTCCTGGAGCCGTAAGCAGAAAACTGCTTGCGGCTTTTATTCTGCAAGGTGCCATCATCCATCCCTTGATGGACCTCATACATCAAGAATTAAGCGTATCTGGCAGGCTCTCATCGACAAATCAAAAACAGGCTAACGTGTAAACTCATCGAAGATATCCACGTTCATACCCTATCTTCGCCAGGAGAGTCGCCGATGTTTAGTCACATGCGTATTGCCAAACCCGTCACCAATATTGAACGGTCTTTTTTGATGTACAGTCAGGGGCTGGGGCTGCAGAAAATTGCTGAATTCAACGACCATGACGGTTTCAACGGAATCATGTTAGGCCGGGAAGGCTTGGGCTGGCATATCGAATTGACTCATTGCGAATACCATCCGGTTCAACCGCTGCATACCGAAGAGGATTTACTCGTTCTTTATTATCCGGATGAAAAGGAATGGATGCATGCTTGCCAGAAAATGACCGATGCCGGTTTTATCATGACAAAATCATTCAACCCTTACTGGGATGTGAACGGGAAGACCTTTGTTGACGTCGATGGATACAGAGTCGTTATCCAGAACAAAGCGTGGGGGTAGGACACGTGCTCGTCAGCGCGTGTCCCCTGCTCGCCTGTATCCCGGTTAGTGCGGTGACCACCCCGGCAATCAGTTAATCTGAATGACAATTTTGCCAAACGCGCCTTTATCGAGGTAGTTTAGCGCCTCTGGTAATTCGTCGAAGCGGAAAGATTTGTCAATAACCGGTTTAAGGGCAATCGTGTCAACGGCCCGAACCAGATCTTCCAGCGCCCGGCGATGGCCAACGCCAATCCCCTGAACGGTTGGCGATTTGAGCAACAGTAACCCCCCTGGTGCTGAGGTGTCGTGCGTGTCCATCATCCCAATGAGTGAGATACGACCGTGCGACGCCACCGCGCGAACAGAATCGGCAAAATTACGGCCACCAACGGTATCCACAACGTGATCGATACCTCGCTGATGAGTCAGCCGATAGACCGCGTCAACCCAGTCCTCTTTGTTGCGGTTAATACCATGATCAGCGCCAAGGGCCGCCGCTGCGGCCAGCTTGTCGTCACTGGATGAGGTAATAAACACTTCGGCCCCCATCGCTTTGGCAATCTGAAGGACAAAGATCGCCACGCCGCCCGTCCCCTGAACCAGTACGCTTTCACCGGCATGCAGGTGCCCACGCTCAACCAGGGCAAACCAGGCCGTCAGCCCCGCACACACCAGCGTACTGGCCTGCGCGTCGTTGAGCGTTCGTGGCGCCGCAACCAGCCACGCTTCACGCATCACGACGTATTCCGCCAGAACGCCCTGGATAGCGTACCCCAGGGTGTTGTAATGCGGATTGGCGGCATTATTTTCCAGCTTGCCATCAATCCAGTCGGCGTTAAAAGAAGAAATCACGCGATCGCCAGGGCGAAAACGGGTCACCCCAGGCCCAACGGCCTCAACCACGCCAGCCATATCGGAACCGGGGGTGAAAGGCATGGGCATACCGTTCCCCATTCCCCCTTCAATAATGACCTTATCCCGGTAGTTAAGAGCGACCGCATTCACCCGCACCAGGACTTCATTCTGGCCGGGCTGCGGGATTTCTGCTTCGGTGAGTTTGAGATTCTGACGTCCGGTTTCGTTTAGCGTCCAACGTTTCATCGTACGGTTCATGGCGATTCCTGCAAAGTTAATCACGGATGTTATGGATGGTAACATTGCGCTTTACGCTACAGTGGAGATAGTATTTCCTCTAATTGATTCCTGAATGGCAACAATATGAAAAGTGAATTGAACAGTATTCCCGTCTTTGTCGCCGCGGCTGAATCGGTGAGCTTTTCACAGGCTGCCGCAAAACTTCACGTCACGCGTTCGGCGGTAGCCAAAACCGTCTCCCGGCTTGAGGAAAGATTAGGCGTAACCCTTTTTAGCCGTACCACCCGCAGCCAGAGTCTGACCGACGAAGGCTCGCTTTATTACGAATACTGTCGCCGGGCGCTGGCGGAAATCAAAACGGCAGAGGATATCCTGGACAGCGGCAAACTCCAGGCAAACGGCAAACTACGGGTCTCCGTTCCTGTTCTGCTCGGACACTTGTGTATTGCGCCGCTATTATCGGCGCTGGCAAAAGAACATCCGCAGTTGATACTGGAAACCTCGTTCAGCGATCGCCAGGTTGATTTGTCAGAAGAAGGGTTCGATCTGGCCGTC
>ERZ1026872.447-NODE-447-length-11814-cov-4.085381_pt1 | contig 11814 bp, 13 predicted proteins | sample MGYA00380166_ERZ1026872 | MGnify/ENA primary metagenome ERZ1026872 (study PRJEB33269, sample SAMEA4719802) | human gut metagenome | biome: human-associated habitat; feature: organic feature; material: feces | place: Cameroon | collected 2013-10 ... | reverse complement strand
GATTCTCTGCGTGGTGAACAAGGTAATCCCGTGCCTCGATGGCGCAGGCTATGACGAGTGCACCGCGAAGTTGATCCTGATGTATGCGGCGGCGCTAATGGCGACATCGTCAGGCGCTCGACGCATCAAATCGCAAGGCGCGCCGTCTGGTGCGTCACGTTCATTCGATTATGGTGCCGACAGCATTACCTGGCTGCGTGATTCACTGGAGAAACTCGACACCAGTGGTTGCACCAGTGAGCTGCCAATCAGCGCCGGTAATAGCGTTGGCCTGTTCCTGGTGGTCGGGGGCTGCTGATGACGTACAAATCAGTTAAGCACGGACTGCCGCGCTCATTCACCCGCGTCTGGGTGCTGACAGACACCGGGCGGGAGACGACCGGCTATGTCAAAACGGACGGCGAGTGGTTCATCAACTGCCCGCGCATCCGGGCGACAGGCGCGAAGGTGCTGAGGTGGAAAGAATGACAGAGCGAGTGAAGGAAGCGAGCGATAGCCGTTTATCGTTCATGTGCCCCGGGTGCGGAAGTAGCCATGTGGTGCAGGTTGGCATTGGCAATGGTCCGCGATGGGGATGGAATGGCAGCGTTGATAAGCCGACGCTGACTCCAAGCGTTTTGGTTACTGGCTTCTTGCCCAGCGATGACCCAGAGGAGTTTGACGACGCCACGAAAGACAAACCGTTTACCTGCCATTCATTTGTGACGGATGGGCAGATTCAATATCTGAATGACTGCACACATAGCATGGCAGGCATGACGGTGCCGCTACCAGAGCTTTGAGGGGGTAGCAATGTCTAGCGTTGCGAACTGGTCATACACAGCCACTGCGACCATCTGGCGCAAGCTGGAAGGCAATGACGAATACGGCGATCCGCTGGGCTATGCCGAACCTGAGCAAATCCTCTGTGATTACGAGGGAGGGCTCAGCAAGAAGTTAGCCAGCCTGGGCGCTGAAATCGTCGTCAAGAACACCGTCTGGACAGAGTTCGCTCTCGCGTCCGCCGGTGATTACCTGCTGATTGGCGTGTCAACCGAAGCCGACCCTGTTGTGGCCGGAGCTGATGAAGTGCGCCAGGTTATCCGCTACGCCGACACGTTCGAACGCCTGGCGGATGATTACGCCATCCTGACGGGGGTGTAGCCATGGGTATCAAAGTGAAGGGCATCAGCCAGGCGAAGAAGCACTTAAATGCACTCGTGGGTGATATACAAGGGCGCAGGGTGACAAGGGCGATGCAATCAGCGCTGATTATCGGCGGCTCTCAGGCTGCCCTTTATACTCCTATCGACACCTCAACCCTGATAAACAGCCAGTTTCGAGAGATTACGGTGAACGGAAATCGCGTAACTGGTCGCGTTGGTTACACGGCAAACTATGCCGCCTATGTCCATGATCCGAGCATCCCTCAAAACTTTCGCCGGGTTACCGCCAGGAAAGAATTCCTCACCAAGGGTTTTGAAGACACGCAGCGACAGATTGACGCTGTAATCGCCAAGGAAATGTCATTATGAATCCTCCTATGTACCAGCGAGTCAGGAACATGTTTGTTGATGCCGGGTTGACGACGGGATTTCTGGTTCAGATGCTTATGTTTAATGACCCTGGAGATCTGACAAAGGCTGTTATGGTATTCAGGCCTAACGGCGGTACCCCAATTAGAAACGATTTGGGTAACGACAATTACGTCATGGTGGATTTGATTGGGGCAAAGAACAAAGTTCAGGATTTGGCCATGGCAACACAATCCATTATCGACTTTGTTCAGGCCAACCCGCACGCTGATGATTGTGTAGGGAAAATAGAAAACATGGGTGCAACACCTGCCCCCGTTTATACCGATGAAGGCAGACTTGTTTTCAGGCTTCAGTTCGCATGCATTTTCGGCGATTAAACATTAATTCATCAACATGAGGTCGCCGTCTGGCGGCCTTTTTTATACATAAAAGAGGTCAAAGATGGCTAATTGCCAAAACTCCAACGAAAGGGTATTCGGCTCGGCAACAGTGCTGGAGCTGGCCTATGGTTGCCCTGATACACGACCAACAGAAGACGACTGGAAGGCACTCGGTGCCGGTACCAGTAAAGGTCTTGATTTCGCACCAAACTCTGTAACGTCTGATGCAGATGATACTGCCGGATGGGTTGAAAACATCATTACTAACGCAGATGCTACAATCAGTTTTGATGGTGAGGTTCGCAAACACGACAAGCTGGATCAGTTCGGATATGGCAATCTGGTGAAGTATTTCACTGATGAGATTAACGCCAAGCGCCAACCAACTCTATGGGCTCGCATTGCTATCGGACCAATTGAGTTCTCTGGTTATATGGTGATCTCCAACCTAACGCCAGCAGATGGTGGAAGTAACGACATCATCACGTTTACTGTTGAATTCAAAGTTTCTGATGGCAATACCGTCCAGGTTGTCAACACCGATGCTACACCATCCACGCCTTTGGCATTCGCGAAAGACCTTCCAGCGACTAAAGCGGCAGATGCAGATAACGACGTGGTTCTTGACGTTGAAGTCGTAGGTGGTCGCCCAACCTACAGCTACAAGTGGTTTTATGGCAGCACGCTGATCGATACCACCATCAATCCTACTGCTGCAACAGCGACGCTCGTAAATCGTGCCGTAACAACAGCATCCTCTGGTAGCTATCGTTGTGAAGTTACGGACAGTGATGGTAACAAAATCACCTCCACCACTTGTGTGCTCACTGTTACCGCATAGTGCGCATTCCAAAGGCTGCCGTCTGGTGGCCTTGATAATGAGTGCTCAATAGGGTTAATCATGACTGCATTGAAAGAAATTGGTGAGATCGTTATCAGTGATAGTCGCGATGGCGGTCGAGACTACTTACTGAGACCGTCTTTCGAAGCTATGACGAGGGTGGGAGAACCACACGAAATTGTTTCGATATTCGCAGATATTCACGAATTTAAAGCGGAAGAGTTGCTTGAGTCATGTATAGAAAGTTTTGGTGATATCCATCCGTGGATGACATCAATCGTTAACAGGGTTGCTGAAGAAAGACTATTCAAAGCGATTGACGTGTTACAGGCGTGTTGTGAACAGGACATGACTCCGGTTGTTGGTGAGTGGGTGACTGAAGGTCATCAAATTATGTACAAGCCAGGGATTATGCCTGCTTCAGAGATCGTTATTTTTGCCCAGCAACTCCTACAACATGGCGTAATAGGGAAAGCAAAGACGAGGAAGCTTCAACGTCACGAATCGGAAAGTGGAACATCTGAGTTCAGAGCGTATGAGTATATTAATGCTGCTAGGATCCACTTCGGTATCAGTCTTGAAGAAGCACGTAAATTAACTATGACGGAATTTCAGGCGCTGCTATCTGAAAAATATCCAGATCAGAAGGGTCTAACAAAAGAAGAATATAGCGCTGTTGCTGATGATTTCCTTGCTAAGCAGGCAGCAAGAAGGGCTGCAGTGAAGAAATAACTCCCTGCTATTGCGCGAGATAATCCACAGGAGAAATATCAATGGCGGGTGAGGAACAAGTAGGCAACATCGTCTATCAGGTGCAAATGGATGTTGCGAATCTGATTGAGGCACAGCGTAAAGTCAACGAACGACTTGAGAAGATGAGTGGCGGTGCGTCAAAGGCAGCAGGAAAGTTTGATCAGCTTCAGACCAGTATTAATAAAGTTGCTGGAGCGATAGCAGCGTCGATAGTCGTCGACTGGGGCAAGGCATTCCTCATTGCCGCTGACAACATGAGCCAGTTAAATGCGCGTATCGAGCGTCTGACAGGAAGCGCTGCTGCTGCATCACAAACAATGCAGAATCTGATGCGTATAAGCTCGGCAACAGGCGGATCGCTGCAGGACACTGCGAAACTATGGGAAACTCTCAGCACTGCGTTGCGTGATACGGGTGCTACTAACGGCCAGATCATCCAACTAACTGAGACGCTGCAGAAAATCGGGCGTATTGGTGGTTCCTCATCTGAGGAAATGGCGAATGCGCTGCGTCAGTTCGGTCAGTCAATTTCATCTGGCACTGTCCGAGCGGAGGAGTTCAACTCCATCCTTGAGCAAATGCCGGAACTGGCGCGCCAGATTGCCGCCGGGATGGGCATTAGCATTGGAGAGCTGCGTCAGCTGATGCTGGACGGGAAACTGACGGCAGAAGATGCACTCAACGCTATTCAGAAGCAAACTGGTTCAGTGAATTCTGAGTTCGAGAAGCTACCTCGCACACTGTCACAGGCCAACACCGCGCTCACCAACTCATTCCTGTCAATGATCGACTCCGTTAACCAGGCGACTGGTGCCAGTAGTGGCTTGGTAGCAATAATCGACTCTATGACGGCAGCATTAGACCGCCTGGTAGGAAAAGCGGCGTCTGCTGATGCTCAGATATCAGATCTGAACAGCACAGCGGAAATGTTCACCCGGCGCGCGCGTACCTGGTCATGGCTTGGGCTTGATGGTTGGGAAGCACAAAACAAAGCGCTTGCAGGGCTGAGCAATAAGGCTGCCATGCTGGTTGGCGATCTGGCTGCTGTTTCCAAAGCATCTCAGACTGCGGCCAACACTAAACCAATAGAAATAAAAACTACCGCGACTGGCAAAAAGGCCAAAGGCGGCAAGTCCGCAGCCCAAAAAGAAGCAGAGCAATACGCCAAATCGCAGGAGTCCGTTAACCAAAAACTGGACGAACTAAAGCAGAAATCCGAACTGTCAGCAGGAAGCGTAGGTGAATTGTCGCGTGCACAGGCCGTGCTTAATGCCCAGCAGTCTCTCGGTAACACCGCCACGCAGGAGCAACTCATGCTTGCCGGGCAGCTGGCTGGCAAAGCCTGGGACAATGCCAACGCATTGCGTGAGCAGGCAAAGGCAGAACGGGATCGTACTGATGCTGCCAACAAATTCACATCGATTCAAGGGAAAACCAGCAAAACCGCAGGTATAGATAGCCAGTACCAGAAAGACATCGCCGACATTGACCAGTACGCCCAGCTTTACCCGCAGAAGGTCGGAGAGGCTGAGGCGGCACGCGCCGCTATCGAACAGCAGTATCGTGACCAGCGCAATGCAGCGATGTGGGAAGAATGGGCGCAGCAGAACGCTGCCACACAGGCAGCGGCAGCTGCTTTCGATTCACTCGGGTCGGTTGCCAGTAACGCGTTGACCGGAATCATAACAGGTAGCATGTCTGCCAGTGATGCAATGCGCAGTATCGGCATGACGGTCCTGAATAGCGTAATCAATACCTTTGTACAAATGGGAATTGAGTGGGTTAAAGCCGCTATCACTGGCAGCAGCGCGCAGATCGCCGCCACAGCGGCAACAACATCAGCGGCTGTCGCAGGTACAGCAACGACTACCGCAGCGAGCGTTTCATCTGCTGCGGCAACCACCGCGGCATGGACTCCAGCGGCTATCGTCGCATCTATTGGTTCTTTTGGCGGCGCGGCGGCCATTGGTATCGGTGCTGTCATAGCTGCAATGGCGATGGCCGGAGGCATTGCTGGTAAACGCAAGAACGGCGGCCCGGTTTCAGCCGGTTCGATGTACCAGGTAGGTGAGGGCGGCATGCCTGAAATTTACCAGGCATCGAATGGTAGCCAGTACATGATTCCCGGGGACAACGGGAAAGTCATCAGCAACAAAGACCTGAATAGTTGGTCTGCAGGAGGAGGTGTGGTTGTGAATATCAATAACTACACCGGTGCCACAGTTGATGCCCAGGCAACACCTGATGGAAAAGGCGGCTGGTCTGTCGATGCGTTTATTTACGACATGGATAATGGCGGCATAGCAAGTCAGGCAATACAGAGAAACTTCACAGCGCCGCGCAAGGCAAGGAGCTAATAATGGCGATCCCATATCCTGACTGGCTCCCGCTGGCGCAAAAAGGAAAAACACCAGCCACAGATACCGGGTTCAGGACTGACCAGCCGACGGTCGGTGCGCCGATATTCCAGAAACTCACCGACGATCTGAAGACGACGTTTTCGTTGACATGGATTTTCAAAACCAGAGACCAGCACCGGGCCTTTATGCAATGGTTACGCAGTCCAAACTATCTCGACAACGGCAACCAGTGGTTCACGATGCCTCTTGGCACCGGGACAGGAGACACCGGAATTGAGATACAGGAACTGCATTTCCTTGCGTGGCCGACATGGTCGCAGTCCGGGTCCGTGTTTACCTGGAGCGGAGATGTCGTTGCGCGGGAACTGGTTAACTCTGATGACGAATACGACGACATCATTGTCGAGCTTCCACCGCCGTGGGCGTCATGGCTGGATATTATTGTCACCGGATATCCTGATGACCGGGATCCGGAAAGCATCCCCAGGGTACCTTAATGCCAACACTCAGAGAGTTTCAAAGCCAGCGACCAAACCGGATACTGTACGAAACGATAACGTTCTACAGTCCGGTTTTTGGTTATGTGAGGCTGGTAAATAATCAAATCTTCCCGAAGACGCTCGGTGGCCAAGTGTATACGCCATGCCGCATGGAGCTTACTGAAAGCCAGCAGAGCAATACGCCGATCCTCGACAGTACCGTAAAGTTCAGCCGACTGGCGCAGGATTTCAAGCAAAAGCTGAAACAGTGGAAGGCCTTCGACCGCATCACGCCAATATCTGCCACTTACCAACTGTTTGATGCTGCGGACATGGGGACGGCGATTAAGTCGTGGACGCTGTATGTCAGCGACTGCTCGATGGATGATAAGGACGTTACCTGTCCGCTCACCCGAATAAACCCACTCAACCGCAACGTTGGGCGCCTGTATACCGTCGAAGAGTTCCCGGGGCTGCAGAATGTCTAAAGATGAGTTTGTGTCCCTTGTTACGGGAATGTCGTGGCGAAACCGGGCATGCAGTTTCGAGGCGGCAGATTGCTGGGGGCTGGTAGTGCTTTACTACCGTCACGTTCTTGGCATCGAAATACACCAGTCCACTGACTACGAGTGTGGACACGACTTCCTGACCTGCTATGACGCTGATGTTGTTTTCTGGAAGCGCTACGACGTGTTTGCGGAGAACGGCATATTCGTGGCGTGGGTGGGGAGTCAACCGGTTCACGTCGGGCTGATAGTTGATGGTCGCGCACTACACAGCCGCGGGGAAAACGGGCACGTCAGGTCTGACGCCATCAGAACAATTCAAAAACTATTCACCAGAGTCGAGTTTTATTCTTATGCCGATAATCGAAATTCAGCGAGTTCCAGGACTGCCTAAGGACCGGGCTGTCGTAGAGGTCGGTACTGTATTCTCTGAGTGGCTGATGCAGGAAAGCCTGCATAAAGACGTCAGAATAAACGTGAACGGCAGAGAGCTGCAGCCAGATGATGAGCTGGCGTTCAGCCTCCAGGAGTCTGACCGGGTCATCATCTTTGACCAGCCAAAAGGCGGCGGCCTGATAGGGACCATCCTGAACCCACTGGAGCACCTTAACCCGATTAAATTCACGCAGAAGGTTCTTTCCGGCCTGATGCCAAAGCCTAATGTTGGGTCAGCTTACGCCGGCAACAGCAAGACATCACCAAATAACAGCCTGAAAGGGCAGACGAACATCGCGCGTAACGGAGAGGCGAAGCCGGATAACTTCGGACAGGTGAGGGCATTCCCGGACCTGATTCAGGAATCGCTTTTTGAGTATGTGAGCAACCTGAAATACGTTAACGAGTTGATGTGCTTTGGCCTGGGTAATTATGACGTTACGTCAGTTCGCTTTTCAGAGTCGAATCTAGGCTCTATGGCTGGCGCCAGCTACACGATTTATCAGCCTGGAGAAACCATCCCAACAATTCAGGAAGGGTATCAGTTTGATGACGTTGATGGTCAGGAATTGCCAGGCCCTAACGAAAGTGATGAGCTACCGGTTGAAACGGCAACCGCCAATACAGTAGTCAGCGGTAATTATGCTGTTGGTCAGATATCGATGAAGATCGTCAAGCAGGCGGAATTTGATTTTTTCAAAGACCTGCCGCGGCCTTCACCAGTTAAATTCATTATCAACATCACGTATTCGACTACTGAGGGGGCGGTTACACAGGATGTGACCCTCAGCGCCAACCTCATCAACTGCATTGAAAGTGATGATGGTGCGGTGATAAACCCAGTTCAATATTACGAGTTCATCTTTGACCAGCTGAATGGCCCGGGCGTCCCTATTGATACCGCGACGATAAACACGACCAAATTTATCCTGATGCAGAATTCTGGCGTTACCGTCGGTCCGTTTTTCTCGCCGCTTCCGGCAGAACAGCTATGGATACACACGCAGTCCAGGCTCGGTCCGGAGGATTACACTGACTGGAAGGTGGTTATCTGGAAAGTTGATGATGATAATAATCAGATCCCCGGTACGATGCAGGAATTCGTCTACCACGTTCAGAACCCGCGAGATGATCTGTCAGATACCTTTTACCAGACAGATAAAATCATTCCTACAGCCGGGTTTGGTCGATATTCCATTTCCCTGACAAGAACAAACGGCAGTAACGACAGAAGCGTGCTGCAGCTGGAAGAAATTCACTCAGTCAATATACGCAGTAATGTTGTATATCCTGACGATACCCTGGTTATGGTGAAAGTCAGGGCCACTGAAAACGCGACCAGCGGGCGTGAGCGTAAGTACAACGCGCTTATCACCAGGCACGTTATCAGCTACAACGTCGCGACGCAGCAGGTTGACTACACCACCAGACCGTCGCGTAAGTTTGCAGACATTGCACTGCACAACTGGCTGGTCACGGGTAAGCAGCCAGAAGACACGATAGACATTTATGGGTTGTACCAGATTCAGGCAGATCTTGATGCTATCGACCCTCGTCTGGGTTACTTCGACTACACATTCGATGATGAGGATATTTCTTTGGGGGCACGCATGGAGTCCATTTGCGATGCGGCCAGCGTGTCGGTTTACGATGATAATGGCGTGCTGTCATTTACGCGTGACAGTAAAAAGACATCGCCAACCACCATCTTCAACCGGTCAAACACGAAGGCAGACGGATATTCACTGTCCTATGACATGACGCTTCCCGGTGGATTTGACGGCGTGGAAGTTCAGTTTCGCAATCCGGACACCAACAAGCAGGACTACGTGCGGTACCGGGTAGATGGAAACAGTATTGTTGAAGGAAATCCGACAAAGGCGAAAAAGTTCGAACTGCTGTATATCAGGAACCGCTTCCAGGCTAATGAACGCGCCTTGCGTGAGTGCCGACGGCTTATCTACTCCCGCATGACGATGTCTGTCACAGCGCTCGCTGACGGAGAATGGGTGAATATCGGGGATATGGTGCAGGTGCCGGACACCTACGATACTAACCAGCAGGCTGGCTACATCGTGTCGCGTACCGGTAATGACTTTGAAACCAGTGAGAGGATCACCTTCTCCGGATTGATGTTCGTTCAGATAACCGACTCGATGGGGGCGACTACGGAGCGCTATCCAGCATCACCACGCGCAGACACGCCGTTCGGATTCACTGCTGCAATCCCCGCTATCACTCTCAACCTTTATGACGGCTTCGATGTTCAGTCACCTTCGCGATACGCAATTGCTACCTCAGAGGAGCTTGATTCTGGGCGATGGACTGTCACTGCTAAGCAACCAGACGGAAAGGGGAGTACCGCATTAACTCTCGCTGAGTACAGCGACAAGATCCACGAATAGAACACCAACTTTCACAGCACAACCCGGCCATAGTGCCGGGTTTTTTATGGAATCAATATGGCCACTACACCTACCAATATGCCAGTACCAAGCGAATCTCCACGCGATCTGAAATTTAACGCTGGGAAAATTGACGAATTTGTAACGTCGCTGCGGCGCGAATATGAAGACAGATTTGGCAATAAACATTATACCATTGAAGGGCTGCGCTGGCTGGCACAGCAAACTATTGCATCTTTTGGCTATATAACATTAAAAAGTTTTCAACTTGGTGCCCCATTACCAAACAATGAATTGACCCTTCCTAATCAGGTCTTACAGGATGAGACAGATGGAGAGTATTACCGTTGGGATGGCGCATTTCCTAAGACTGTTGCTGCTGGCTCTACTCCTGCTTCAAGTGGTGGCGTTGGTTTGGGGGCGTGGTTGAGCGTTGGTGATGCGACACTTAGATCTAACTTAATTAAGAGCGACGGAGAGAAATACATTGGTATATGTCCTGACGTTGCGACACTAAGAACTATTGAGCCTTCATTCACAAATCAAAATATAACAGTTCGCGGATATTACCCTGATACACCAGGTCTTGGTGGAGGAACGTTTATAGCCTTTTCCAGTTCTGAGGCTGAAGATGGAGTAAATATCTTTGTAACGGCAGGAGGAAAACGCTGGAAGCGAACGGGAAGCCATATTGATATCCCGGTAGAGAACGGCGGAATGATGACATCCAGAACTGCCGAGCAAAACAGTGATGCTTTTGAACGGCTGACTGCATGCCTGCCATATGAAGGAGGTACGCTCAGGCTCAATGGATTTTACGATATTAAGTATGGCGCTATCGTGCCTCCACGTGTCACGCTGGAGGGCTGTGGTATGGATTCCTGTGGATTAATTAAAACAGGTAACGATATTAAAACAGTTCCGGATCGCATGTGGCAAGGCGTACCGCATAGTTTCTCCAAAGACTTTATCGCTGCGGTAGACATGGATAGTGACACTGCTGGTGATTTAAGCGGAACACAAACAAGAAGCACAAGAATAATTGGGTTGAGTTTGTTGAACACAGCTCCGAATCCGTGTGACTACGGCATATACAGCGCGATAAGTTACGATGTTAGACTTCAGGATCTGTATGTTCACAAGGTAAAGACAGGATATCGCACTAGTGATAGCTGGCTACAGATATGGTCAAACATTACTATTCAGGATGTTGTTACTGGCATTAAAATCGAAGCAGGTGGAACCACATATAATTTAAACAATGTTTATGTGAAAACATGTTCAGGTGTTGCATATGATTTTAATAACGTGACATATAGCAGCCTAACTTGTTTGGCGGCTGATTTCGTTAATGGTACTGGCTATAAATTTAAAGATTGTACTGGAGTGAATCTATCTGGATGCGGAAGCGAGGAAGGTAACGGTAAAATATTTGATATAAATGGTAGTCGAATTAACGTAACTGCATTTAGAGGGGTTAATCATCATGATGGAGGAGTTGAAGCTGTATCTCTGGAATCGTGTTTCATCTCATTGACTGCATCTCATTTTTCTGGTTACTCTGGAACCTCATCTAGCAAATACATATATCTTAATGATGCAACTGCAGATTTTAATGGTGTGGTAATTCCCGATAACACCACTGATTCTATTAGATGGGGAAGTGGGCAGAGCAGGGTCAACAAGGTTGATTCAGGAGGCACTTATAGTATAACCGGAAACTCATCATGGACAGCATTATGCAGGCTTGAGTCAGGATATATAACGGTTCTATCAGTATCACCGCCTACTTCAGACACTACTAATTTCCCGTTTGGTACCAAGTGGGAATTGCTTGGTCAAGTTTCTACCGGACCATGGAAATGGACATACGTATCAACAGGTGAATGGAAGGTATCCGCAACTACCACGTAAAAAAAAGGGGCTTTCAGCCCCTTTTTTATCTAATATCTGAATCTGTTTGATATCTTTTTTCCAATATCCATTGCTGGTTTTTCTATTGCAATAAATGATACCAGTCCAGCAATAATTGATAGGGCCACGCATAAAGCTTGATTTAGATGCAGGTTTATGTCTGGAAATAACCTGAATACCACCTGCTGTATTAAAAATCCCCATAGATAAATACCATATGACAC
>ERZ1026872.446-NODE-446-length-11832-cov-14.096799_pt1 | contig 11832 bp, 8 predicted proteins | sample MGYA00380166_ERZ1026872 | MGnify/ENA primary metagenome ERZ1026872 (study PRJEB33269, sample SAMEA4719802) | human gut metagenome | biome: human-associated habitat; feature: organic feature; material: feces | place: Cameroon | collected 2013-10 ... | reverse complement strand
CTTCGAGAGTAATTTTAGTATAATCTTTATTCCAGCCCAACTCTCTATCAACCCAATAAATTCGATGTCGTTCTTTATAATTAGCATCTGTGGGTAAAACAACATTATCAGGGTTGCCATCAGGTAATGGCATAAAGTTAACACCCTTGATTTCAACCCACATATCATACAAAATAGCTTCGTTATTAGGAACCCATAAGACAGAGGTAGTAGAACCAACAAGGAATCCACTACAAATTAAAGTCTTAGGCTAATTATCGTTAAGTTTTGTTGTTCCATTATAACGAGGAAGTAACTCATAAGTTCTAACATTCCACTAATAATCTTGTCCATTAGTTAAAGCTGGGACATTAGTAGAATTTATATCATTAGAAGTTAAAATTGCCTTATTTATCAATGGTTTAGGCAATTCGGTAGGGGCCGTTGGAGCCAGTATTTCCTTGGTTCCATCACCAGATAAAATATTAATTTTATATGCCTTTATAGTCGTTCCAGATGTGTTTACTTGACATGAAAATACACTGTCTTTCTCATTCGTTACATCTATCTCACTAAGATTCGGATTTGTGTTTGACGGCTTGAAAACCATAACTTTTAACTCCTTTCATATGTTTTAAAATAGGAGAGAGGGCGAGGCGAGTTTATTTTCCTCGCCCCATCCCCACTTATATCATACTACTTGTCATATGTCAAGTAGTTTTGTCAACTTAATCTGTCACGAATATTATCTATTTTTCGTAACATTGTGTCTATTGCTCATTGCTTTAGAAACATCATCCCAGAACTGTGCAGGATTGTTAGTATTCTCAAGAACAATATCACCTTGAACAATGTATTGAGTATTTTGTCCCTCTGCGCCAGCAACTTTCTTCGTCTCAGGCAACCTTGTGGTAGCCATGTTACGCAATAAAGTATAAGCTTGGTCACTGTTCAACACAAACTCAGGATTGCCCGGAGTACCATGCAACATTGCAAGTCCAGTATAAGTTACTGGGCCATTCTCAATGCCATTAGCATATTTCTTTTTACCAATGTCGCTAACCTTAATTTTTCCATCAGAGCCACGAGCTGCCTCAGCTTCTTTGCGTTTATTATCAATATTGCCCACAGTACCATAACCCTTACCGCCATTTGTATTCTCACTGACAAAGGCAGAAGAAGTCGTGTTCTTGCTATTGGAGCCACTCGGTCTCTTAGTAGTAGTATGTCCAGTGTGAAGGTCAGTATAACTACCATCTTCATTCTGAATATAATCTTTGCCAGAAACAGCATCAGCTCTCCCAGAAGAAACACTGAGTCCACCACCAATTGAAACTGCGCCACCGCCAGAAGCAAGAGAAGAAGCATAAGCACTTTGAATTCTTTCATTCATGCTCATAACTTGCTGATAAACATTATGCTGTGCCGCAACCATTTGAGCACCAATGGTCTGAATCTCTTCAACACTTAATTGCATACGTTGAGCAATCTGGTCTTGAATATTACTCATTTGCTGTTGTAAGGTTTGAAGCTCTGCGTTATTTGCACTCATGCCCTGATTGAGCAAAGCATTGTATTGATTATTATACTCAACATATTCTCTGCACATATCATTTACCCACTTATCGGTTGTACCAACAGAATCACTCTTAAGTCTACTATCAGTTTGATTATAAGCATCCCAGAAGTTGTTATTTTTATCAAGAATGTTCTTTTGCAACTTAGAACTCTTTTGAAGTCCTGTATTGTTAGCTTTCCATTCTTTATACAATTGTTCATTGCTTCTATATTTAGGATTATTACCACTAAGGTCTTGACCAAGTTGAGAAGCTTTTTGATTTCTCAAATCAGCTAATTTCCAGAAAGTAGATTCATTCTTAGCAACCAGCATATCTCTTGAATAATCATGAGACAAATCAAGCTCACTAATGGAAGCAGAACTTGCTATTAACTGGTCAGGTGTAGTAAAGTTGTTATCATTTACCCACAAACCGTTAATGGAATTAACCAACTGAGCAGTTTGTTCATACAACTTTTGCAATTCAACCAAATTATTCTTATAAGGTGTCAACAAATTGTCTTGGAAGATTGTGTCATATTCTTTGTAATTCGCAAGAGCGTCTTTATTGAACTGCTTCATATCATCGGTTATGCGCTTACGCACTTCTTCCTCAGTTTCACAACCCATCAACTCTTCCAAAATACGTTCGTTATTTATACGTTCAAATTCATTATAGTCCCATTCTAACTCCTTGAGGTACAAATCCCAAGCTTTAGAAAGGTCTTCGAGAGCTTTTACTTCGGCATCTTTGGTTTTCTCCAAATCATCAAGCTTGTCCTGACGATTGAAATCGTCAATATCTTTTTCAGCCTAACGGCGCTTGTCAACTGGTGCTTCAAAAACCCAGCCAATCCGCTGACGAAAAACTCGCTCTTTTTCTTGGGCCGCTGCTTTCTTCGCAGCCAACAAATCTTCAAGTTTTCCTTGTCTCTCTAATTCATCATTGATGTCCTGAATCGGCTTAATTTCGTCTTCATAAGCCTTCTCAATAGCATCAATCGCATCCTGAATTTCATCTTTCCACAAATTGATTCTATATACAATAGCATCGTATTGCTTAGACTGCAAATCAGTCTGGTCTTTCAAATTATCTATTTGAGCTTGCTTCAGACTCAATGTAGCTTCATTCAAACTATCTACAATGTTTTGAATTTGTTCATCAGTCATATCACTTGTATCTTTTAAGGCATCTTCATACAAAGCAATCTGATTTTGTAACAAATCCATTCTTTGAGTATAATAACTATCAATATCACCAATCTTAAACCATTCATCTGGCTTTTGCTTTTCCATTAAATCAAGCCTACGATTTAAATCATCTGCTTTATCTTCCATCTTTTGAATGGTCAATTCAGCACGATTATCAATTAAATCGTAATACTTGCTCATTTCATCTCTTAAACTCTTAGAAGCATCACTATTACCAGTATACGCAAGATTTAACGCATCTTGATAAGAAGAGCCAGATTTAATATATCCTTGAACCGCTTCATTATAATACTTATTAAGATTCTTTTGCGTAAGTTCAATCTCATTAGAAATAGCATCTATTTGATTATTCATAGCAACATCATAAGCAGGATTACTATATGCGTCGCCTTTCAATCTATCAATAAAATGCTGATTGTTATCTCTTTGCCATTCAGAAACTTCCCTTTCGAGTTCAATTTGCTGATGAATAAGTTCTAACAATTTCTTCTTTCTTTCGATATTCTCTTCTTCTGTATCAGAGGTTTGGATATAAACTTTTTGCATAGCAATCAGTTTATCCAAAGAAGCGCCTTGCAGTTCAAGTAAATTATATTTATCCTCAATTTCTTCATCGTCAAGATTATTTATAGCCTTCTGATATTCAATATAATCCTTTTCAGCATCGGCACGTTCTTCTTCGGTTTTGGCAGAATCCATCTTAGATTTAGCAACAGCAGCCAACTTCGCAAGGCTCTCACGTTTTCTTTTAAAATAAGCAGTATATCCTGTAGATTCTTGCTTATCTTCATCCCAAACCTTCATTGCTTCCCATTCTTTATCAATTAAAGAATCAAGAGCTTTAAGAAGGTCATTTACAGAATCTTTAGCGTCCTTGGAAGCCCCTTTCAAGCTATTATAAACCTTACCAAAAGTTTTTCCTGCCTTAGCGCCCGAATCAATAATATCAGTAACAATTCCTTCTAAATGCTGTTTCATACCAAGAACACCTTGGGTATAATGGCCTTCTTTATCCATTTCATAGGAGAATTGTCCCGTTTTATCATCATACTTAAAATCGCCAGCAATAGATTTCAAAGACCGTTCCAGATAATTCTTTTGAGCTTCATACTCATCATCCGACATGGCGCTATAGTCAATAATTTTACTTCTATCAACCCGCTTTAATTGTGTAGATTTAATAGTATCAGTTGCGGTAAACCCTTTTGCCTATTTTTCAACAGAAGCAATAGACCCTGCGTTTGTTGCCAATTTAGCTTTGTTTGCGAGAAGTTCTGCCTAAGCCAAAGTTAAATAGCTATTGGTTACTTCAGCCAAAGCATCAGATTCCGCCTAAAAAGCAGTAATCTTATTATCAGTCGCATTTACAGTATCATCCGCCGCTTCAGTATAAACCTTTTTTCCATACAAAGCTCTAAGCTAAGACTCAACCTGAGCCTTTTCCAATTCTTTTTCAGCAATAGATTGTTGCAAAGAAATCTGAAGTCCTCTTAGTTTAACCTCGTTCATAATTTCTTCCGCATTGGATTTAAGCTTAATTTGTTCGTTTTCTACATATAGCGCTTGGATATAATTTTCATCAGAATCCAACAAATCTAAAACAGTTTGAACCTGTAAATGGCCTTGAGAATTCATTTCAGATTGAGCATCTGCCAAATCATCATAGACTCCCTTTATATCTTCAAAAGCGGCTTTTAATTCAGACCAAGAATCAATATATCCATCAACATCAATATTACTGAAAACCTGTTGAGCAATAGCTTCTGTTATTGGTTTCATGGCATTAATTTCTTCTTGCAAGCCAGATTCCAAATCAAGTTGCTGATAAAATTCGTTCATAGCCTTATTAACTTCTTCAGGAGTTTTCCGTTTTATATCTTCTGCAAGTTGAGTTTGCATAGCATCAAAACGTTCCATAAAGTCTTGACCATAAGAAGCAAATTGTTGCCCAATTTCTGTTTTACTAAGCATATAATCAGAAAAATTAGCCCGTTCATCAGGACTATTAGCTAAATCTTTCTAAAATTGAGAATATGCGTTTCTGGCAGTATTTCCAGCATTTGTATGACCATTAGCATCAAACCATCCATTTGCACGTTTACGTTTATATTGATTCGTTAATGTGCGAATATCAGTTGTTTGATAATCTGTCACACCTAACATCTGTCTCAAAGTTTCTGGTTTATAGACATCTCCAGCTTGAATCCAACCACCCTTTTGAAGAGAATTTAATTGTTTATATTGGTCTTTAGTTAACGTACCAATAAATTCATCCCATTTTTGAGTGGTAGCTTCTGTTGCCATGCTATTTTTGAAGCTCTTAGCAAAAACTTCTCCAAGAGATTCAACCTCAATAGAAGTCTTATCTCCATCAACCACAATTTTCAAGCCAAGATGTTCAATAATAGCTTTTTCAGCATCATCATAACCATCTGCCCCAAAGATTTCTTCCAATACAGGAATCATCTTTTCCATGGCATCTTGCTGTTCGCCAAGAGTCTTAAATTCACCAACGCCATAATAAATATCAGCTATAACAGGATGGCTTTCAAGCAAATCAGCAGCCTTTTGAGTCAAAGATAAGACCTTGTTTTTATAGTCCTCTTCGTCAGTGAAATCAATGTCTCTTATTGCTAATTTTACAGAGGACAAAACAAGATTCTTTCCATTATCAGACATATCATTTAATTGGTCTTCAATATTGCCAAACTGTCCTTCAAATTCAGCTTGTCCATTAGCTGTATTAGCATAAGAAATTAATTGCTCTGTATATTCAGCCAAAGCGTCTTTAGCAGTATTAATGTCTTCAAATAACGCATCTCTATCCAATTTTAATTGGTCAAGTTGTTTCTTTGCCTTTTTATATTCGTCAGAATCGGTTCCTTGGTTTTTACCAATATTTTCAAGAGTGCTTTCTCTTAAAGCAATTTCTTGATTTAATCCCTAAACATCGACACCATAAACCGTTTTTGCTTTATAGTTTAATGTATTATTAGCCTCTCCTAAAATTTTGGCTTGTTCATCAAAAACATTAGAAAAACCGCTCTTTTTTCCAACATTAAATCCTGCAAATGTGACATCTTTCATTTTAAACAATTCACTGTCAGCCGCTTTACGAGAAGCTTCAGTCAATTCATCAATTTTTTCTGTAACTTCTCCAACTTGTCCTGACAATCCATCTGGGCCAACAAACTTATTGCCAAGTTCATCTGTCCTTACGACCAATTCAGGGAAAGACTCAGCAAGAGCATTACTCGAATCAAGGAATTTTTGATATTCGTCATCAGTTAAAGAAACATTTCTACCAAGATAGTCAACTCCACTAACCAATTTATCAAAATTAACAGCCTCCGCAGAAGCATTTAATGTATTAGTATAAGTCTCAGAAGCTTCTTTTGCAAGATTGGCTGATTCTTCTTTTACTTTGTTTTTAGCTTTCTTAACAAATCCAGCTATTACCAAAGGAACAGCGGCTATTAACAAAGGAGTTATAATAGCTCCAACTCCGGTGAACATACCACCAGCTCCAGCTTTTAACGCCGCCATTACAGTAGCATTTTTGGGTAAAGCGGCTATTGAAGCAGCAACTTGTTTCGCTAAAGAGTTACCCAAGCTCATTCCGATTAAGCTACCAACAGCTTGCCCAGTTCCCCCACCTAAAGATTCACCTATGGTGTTTCCCAGCAGTAATCCTCCAATAGTTAATCCACCAGTAAGAGCACCTGAAACAGCAGCTTTTTTGGCGTTCATTTGAGAACTTCTCAGCAAATCTTGACCGATTTGTTGTCTTGCCGCTTTATTACGTTCATCTGCCAACAATTCTGTTGCATATTGCAATTTGGCTTCTTCTACGTTACCACCATTTGTTGCTTCAATTGCTGAAAGTCTTGTATTCTTTTCTGCTTCAGTAACAGTTCCAAGTACAGCCTCTATAGCAGAATTTCCAGCTCTTTGAAGCATACCTTTTACAGTAGATATTCTATATTTATCTAATGCTTCTCCACTTGCTAACAGCTTACCATAAAATTCTTTGTCTCCCGCTGTCATATTTAACAAAGTATTTTGCAATGGAACCATACCATCAGACAACATAGATTTAGCGGATTCAGACAAAGCATCCATATTTTTAATGGTCGCATTAAGAGATTTTGAAAAAACTTCTTTTTGAGAAGCTAAGAAATCTCCCTCGATGTTCTCTTTAATCCGTGTCCAAACACCACCCATGCCACCTTTACCCCAATAATTAGCAAAGGTTTCTTGTCTATTCATAGAAGAAATTTGACTATTTGCTAAAACAGACCAAATCTTTCCGAGACCATTTTGAATACCCGTTCCGACTCCAGCCGTATTCGTTAAAGCCATCATAGCAATAATAGAAGTAGACCATGCAACAAGATTATCAGAAACATCTGCAATAGCATTATAGAACACTTTTAATACTTTAGAACCATCAAGAGCAAGAGTCCATTTTTCAAGAGAAGTAGTCATTCTTGTTCTTGCGGCTTCCATACTATCGGTATAAGCTTTCATCTTTTCTGCCGCAGTACCATAACTATTTGCTGCAATTTGTTCGTACTTCTGAACAAGGTCAAAGTTCTCAAACATGGTAATAAGGTTTTCCCTCTGACGAGTACCAGCCAAAGCCGTAGCAATACCAGATTGCTGAACATCAGAATAAGAATTCCACTTAGAAGCAATTTCTGTCATTACATCGTCAAAATTTCTAAAGTTGTCAACACTATCACGAATTTTAATTCCTAATGCGCCGAGGGCTGTTTCGACATCGTTAAGGTTTGCCCAGTCCTCTTCGTTATAATTTTCATTTTCTATATCGGATTCCGCAGCTACAAACTTGCCAGCGGCAACGTTTTGATAGCGTGAGTATCGTCTGTTACTTTTTTTGACCTATTTAAACGTTTAAACAGGCGAGAATGGTGCTTCTTTAAGATGTCTTTACATCTGACCATTCTTCTCGTATTTCATTTTTAGATTATAGTACGAGTCCAGACTTTTGCATCCCCATTTTCATGGAGTTCTCTCATTAAGTCGTTGTTGGTGGTATTACCTTCCAAATCGTTGTCCATCTCTGGAGTTTCGAAAAATTAGAGAGAATTTTCCTTTGTGTTTTATGTATTATCACACAATGCCGCATAAAATTTACGGTCTTCATAGATTCACCCACCGATGCGGCGCTCTTCTGCGTAACATCAGTAATGGTTGTTAAATATCCGATATATCTGTCTAAGGAACTACCAGCCATCTGAGCAGAGTTATTTGCACGAGACATTGCCTCTGCCAAATCACCAGCACTAATCTGTTATGTTTAAGTAGGTCGTTAATCTACTTGGTTTCCCCTCATGCTTTCACATGAGCACTGACTATATCTTCATCCTTTTTAACTAATTTACAAAAGGAGCATACTTTTTCGGAAAGCTTTTACAACTAACTTCCCTACTCTCTTTCGAGATAGTCGATGAACTTTGTCCTATTCGAACCTTAGCTGCTGATTAACCAATCTTTATAATTTTTTTACCCTCACACCTAAGCATATTTCATCTTTATGTTGTGGTTTATAAAGCTCTAAGGCTTTTCCAGCAATTAAATATGTTTTCTATTATTATGTTACCATAATAAGCGACCTATTTTTTATAATTTAAGCCGCCGCCATATCAGTTTTGACGAGTTTATCCACTACGCCATCAATTTCGCTTGCTTCAAGTTTCCAACCCTTAAGAACGCTAATTAAGTAACTCGTAGCATCAGAAGAATTAATCATACCAAGAGTTGCAAGATTCATAGACGCTTCAGTTAATTGAGAAGCCTCCGCACCATCGTAACCAGCACGAAGCCAATCGTTAGCAGCCTCAGCAATTTCAGTTGTGGTCTTACCGATTTCTTTTCCAAGTTTATTGAAATCTTGCATCATCCGCTTAATTTCATTTCTTGAATAGCCGCTTGCAATTTGGAGGTCAACCATCTTAGAATCAAGCTCGGAAGTCCTACTTACAAGATTTGTAAATACTCTTTCAATTCCTTGGAAAGAGAACGTACTCATAAGATAACCACCAATTTGTTTGAAACTCTAAACAAAATTGTCAGTCATCTTTTCTAAGAAACTCTTAGAGTTAGAAAGATTAGTTTGCATATTGCTCAATTGTTGATTATTTTGAGCAATAATTCTACCTCTTTCAGTTTCAAGACGGTTAATTTCCTCTTCCGTTAATGCTTGTCCATTTAAAGATTTTTGTGCCGCATCGTATTTCCAGCTATTATCTATTTGAGAAATCTGTCTGTCAATGCTACCGACAAACGCACGATTCTCAATAGCTTGAGTGCCAGAAAGATTCTGCCCTTTCATAGCCGCACGTTGACGTTCGACCTCTAATTTACCCCTTTGCTCTTGAGCCTTAAGATATTGGGTAATTAACGAAGTTGTATTAACAGTATTGCTACCAGCAGATTGAGCGTAATCTTGATTAACTTTTTGGATTCCCTAAACAAAATCCATGAAAAGATTATCAATTTTTCTTTTTAAAGCAACATATGTTTGTTCAGAAAGATTATCTTTGGCGGATTCCAATTTCTCAATTAATTTGTTGTAATCAGCCTCGTTTGAAATCGTTTCACCATTTTCATCTTTTTGATAACCAGTATATCCAGAAAAATCATGCTCTTGTAAGCTTCTATTAAGGTCTAAAGACTTTTGAATTTCTTCTCGTTTTTGTCCAGAAGCACCTTGAAGTTGACGTTCTAATTTATATTCTTGTTGTTTTAAATCTAAATAATCTTGTTCTTTTGCAATAAGATTATCAAGCTCTTTCTTTTGTTCGGCGGCAGATGCTTTACGAGCGGTTTGAGCACTTCTTTCTTGTGCCGCTTGAGCTTGGAAATTAGCAATAGCATCTTTATTATTAACTTGATTTGCAGCAGATTGAGAAAGAATAACATTACCAATACGGGTTTGTGGAGCGCCATTTACTTCAACATTACTCTTTACCAACCCCTTATCTTCCATATATTGTTTTTGAGTACGAGCCGCATTTATCAAGTTTTCTTTCTGTTTCTTTAAAGATTCTATTTGAGCTTCACTACCCTTAGTCCCATCTTTAGAAAGCTCTCTAATTTGGCTTTCAATAGCCGCCACCTGTTTTTCGTAATTAAGCTTTTTAGTTAATTCGCTTAGATATTCTCTAACAACTTTGTTTTCTTCTCTGCTACCCTCAGCATAAGAAACAAAATTACTACTACCAAGAGTAAGATTTTGAGACTAAGTTTTGCCATCTGCACTTGTGTTTAAAGTCCCAATACGCCCTGTTTGAAGCTCACGATTCATACGAGCGGTTTGTTGGTATTTAGTTAAAGGTTCTTGTTTACCAGTAGCTATATCATTGGCATCCGCAAGTAAATCGTAAAACTCTTCTTTGGTAAGTTGCATATGCTTAATTAACTGTGTAAACACTCCGTCAATTTTAGCAATGTAAGTAGTAAAATCTTCGTCAACATTTAACCCTTTGTATAACTCTTCAAATTCTGGGTTATCTTTATTTGCTAAAATACCATAAAGTTGTCCAGCCAATTGGAAAGACTCTGTTCCAAAGGTTTTACCAGTTTTAGAATCAAGAATAACCCCATTACCAGCAGAATCTCTACCAATTTGGTCGGGAGTAAAAGCAAAAGAATAATCGCCTCTGTTACCACTAAATGTTGCCGCCATGGGAACTTCTGAAAACTTAGTTAAAGCAATTCCACCAGCGTTTAAGGCTTCCATATAAGCTTTAGTAGAAGCCAACATCTATTCCTTAGAATTTTCAACACCAAGCTTTTTTAAGAAATCAGTTTTTTCTTGAAGAACTCGTGCATATTCTTCAGACGCTTTAACCATACGAGTTTGACCATTTTTCAATTGCGTTCCATCAGAGCCCCATTTAGATTCAACCATGGTGTCACTCTTTTGAAGGTCTTCTATACTCTTAGACCCTGTTTTAGCCATCAGGTCAATTACTTCATGTTCGAGATTTCCTTTTTCAATAGCTGCTAACGTATGAGTTAAAGAATTAAAATTCTTTGTGTTCATACCAACCATTTCAGGAGTTAAAGTCTCACCAGCATTTAATCCAGCAACAGCATTTCTAATAACTTTTGAATCTTCTTTAAAAGTAGGATTACTGGTAGTACCTTTAAGATAGCCAGCCAAAGTAGTTAAAGAAGTAAGTTGATTGCCCTTTTCATCTGTATAGATATGGTTTACGTCATCATAATTGGCTATTTTAGCCCATGTAGATGTAACAGTACCCTATTCAGAAGGAGTCCTCACTTCTTTCTTAGGCTCTTCTTTGGGCTATTCAGCTTTAGCTGAAGTGTCCACCTTTGCTTCTGCTGTAGATGCAGAACCAACAACTTGAACATGGTCTGTAAAAGCTTTGTTCAGAGCCTCTAAAGATGTTTTTTCTTTATCTAATTGCTCAGTTAAAGTTTTAGAAACTTCAATTTTGTTTTGTTCTGCTTTAATAGCTTCTTCAACGTTGGCCTTATGAACTTCAAAGTTGTTATTTAATTCTACAACCTATTGAGATTCTTCTGTTACCTTTTTAGTTGTTTCCTCGACTTGAGATTGAGCTTGACGATTAGTTTCTTCAATATTTTTCCCGGCTTCTTGGTTAGATTCATTTACTTCTTTATAATCAACATCAATAACCGACTCCTTAGAAGGGATTGCCGGAGAAGTGATTACAGGGGTTAATGTTTCAGCTTGTGAAGAAGAATTTTTCTTTAATAATTCTTTTTTGTTTGCTTTCCAATAATCCGCTGTGCTATCTCCCAAAACTTCTCTAATTTTTTTAGAAATTGCTGTTTTACCAATCTTGTCTGCATCTTTATATTTTTCAATATAAGGAGCCAATTTAGCTTGTTGCAATTTAGCTTCAAGTTGCTGATAAAGAGTTAATACGTCTCTATCTTCTTTAGTCATGCCAAACTCATATTCATCAGCATTCATCTTTTTAGCTACTTCTGCTATTTCGTCTGGGTAAAAAGCCTGTCTCTTATACACATCTCCGAGCCCACGAGACGCTACGCTATCTCGT
>ERZ1026872.445-NODE-445-length-11844-cov-9.391891_pt1 | contig 11844 bp, 13 predicted proteins | sample MGYA00380166_ERZ1026872 | MGnify/ENA primary metagenome ERZ1026872 (study PRJEB33269, sample SAMEA4719802) | human gut metagenome | biome: human-associated habitat; feature: organic feature; material: feces | place: Cameroon | collected 2013-10 ... | reverse complement strand
CCATATTGAAGTTCGTTTTTTGTGCTCCCGTAGTCTATTTTTGGAAATATCCCAATTTTATTTTCAGCCCTGACTTTTCTTTACACTCACCATATTTAATTAGTAACATTAATCCCTGGCATATTATATCTAAACCATCATTCGTATTTCCGCCATATAAAAACAAACCTGATTTAAAGCGACACAATTAAATAAAAAATTAAATCCATTTTTTCTCCTTCCACCTCACATCCCGCAAATAATACTCACCAGCATTTAGATCACACCAATAACACATTTAATTCACCAGTAGATCACTTAATTAACATAAGTTTTATTTAACGATGACTGTTAACTTTCAGCAAAATCAGACCTCTTTTAGCCGCCACTATTGCTAAAAAGCCTGTTGCGCATCACACTTTTATCGCGTAAAAAGGGCGCAGGAAAAAATGATTCCTTCCTGTTGAGGTGTATTACAGACAAAAACGTTTCCATTGTTTCAACAAACTCACGCCTCTTACAGAAGAACATAACGTCCGCTTTTTAATTTCCCGCAGGCACGCGGCATTCATTAAGAATTCTAAATGGAGTTATCAACTCAATCAGATAATCGCTGAGATTTTCGGGTATCCGCGCGGTTGTCACGATATTACTGGGGTGGTTGAATCCATAACGCATAAATGAATAAACGCTATTGCTCCGTAAACAACTGGCTGGTTGACGTCACCTCAGGATCCATTCTCCATTTAACCACCGGGGAACGAAAACGCCTCGGGGAGTATCAGCTCAAGCTGCTGGATATCCTGGTGCAGGACGCGGGAAAAATCTTCACCCGCGAAGAGTTGACCAACCTGGTGTGGGAACGCCGGGTGATCGGCAATAACAGCCTGCCAAACGCTATCCACGCGCTGCGTACCGCGCTGGAAGATGACGGCAAAAACCAGAGAATTATTAAAACCATCCCGCGCAAAGGCTACCTGCTGGAGGCCGAATACTGCTGCGTGGTGGAAAAAGATGAGGATGAGGTCAGCGACCCGGAAGAAGAGCGTGACGTCCAGGAAGACTCTCTGCTCTCACCGCAGCCAGAGACTGACGCCATCGCTGAAGTGGCCGAAAAAGCGGCCGACATTCAACCCGTAGCGGAAGCTGCGGTTGCCGCCGCGCCAAAACAGCGCCGCTCAGGCATGCTCGCGTTTATGCTGGTCATCTTATTGACCGCCACCGCCACCACAGGTGTCTGCTGGTATTTATTCGGCGGGCGTGCAGAGCATCTGGTGGCGCGTGAGGTCCAGCCCGGCGTCTACAGCAATATCCGCCTCTACGCGGTAGAAGCGATGGGGGATCCGGCGTATATGTCCGCCAATCTTTACGGCAAGTTAAAAGACTCGCTGTATGCGCTGAACCAGCAAATCAAAATGCAATCTGCCACGATGAACGTGTACTTCCACACCAACAACTCGTCGTTGAACTACAGCTTTATGCTGAGCAACCAGTGCGACAAGAAGCAGCTGGCGATGGCAATTTACCACTGGCGTACCGATACGGTGCAGCTGAATAACGTAATCCTGCGAGAGACCCGGAGAAAGCTCAATGAACTGGCGACATGCAAAGCCAATTAATCTGCTGATCGCGCTGGTCGTCATACTGGCGCTGTTGGGCGGGCTGCTGGCGACGAAGCTGATGCCGTCAGAATCGGCGTTGCCAACTGGCCCGGTGACGGGCGGCTTTCAGATGGGTTTTTACGATCTGATGTCGCAGCGTAAAGAGATTTACAACGTCAACCTGCACACCGTGCGCAACGTTCTGATGGCAAACATCACCAACCCTGACGACAACCGCTTTGTGCTGAAAGGGAAGTTTACCCCTACGCAGAAAAAGCAGGGACGGATTTACTTTAACCTGACGCCCATCTACTACAGCTCAGAGCAAAGAGGGTTGATGATTGAAGGGCTTGTGGATCAGTTGATGTACTCCAACTACTGGATGGAGCCGATATCATTGAGCAACCAATCGCTGGTTGTCGGGCAGAATGGTTCGATTTTCCTGTATCCAATGCCGAAATAGTGCCATCTGCCTGATGGCGCTGCACTTATCAGGCCTACGTTCATTACGATTGTAGGCCTTTGCATTCATTAGCCCAGCAGGTTTTTCACCGTGCTCAGATGCACATTGGCCTGGGTCCCCAGCGCCTGTGAGAGCGCGCTATAGCTGCTGCCGCTGCGTGCCAGCGCTTCGCTCAAACCGCGCGAAGTCTCGAGCGCCTGCTGTGGACTATAGACTGTCGCCATATCGTTGATACGCGAACTGACTCGCTCCTGCTGCTGACGCAGCCTGCTGCGCTGGCTGGTGATGTGATCGAGAGTGGTTTGCAGCTTCATCTGCCCTTCTCGTTCCCGACGCGTCGACAGCGCCAGCACTTCATCACTGCTGGCGCTTTCCGCCTGCGGTGCCAGTAGCGTGAAAGCGTCAGCGGGATAATGCTGGCCTTCACCGCGTACGGTAAGCTGTTGGCTCACACGATCCCAGCGGCTTTCGTCGACGCTAAAGATCAGCTTTCCACCGCCCGCCTGCGCGGCGTGAATCCCTAAACGCCCTAAGCCCACATTCAGCTTGAGCAGCGTCTGACGTGGCGTCGCCTCTTCCGGTAACACCACGGCCGCCATCTCGCGCTGACGACCGCCGAGCGAGAAGACCAGCGTTTCGCCTCCCGGCTGGCTCAGCAATTTCTCGCTGCCCGGCAGGGTAAAATTCACCGTACTTTTTTGTTCCAGCGACGCCGTCAGATGACGATCGACCGTCCCGCCGGAGAGCTGCGTGCGGCGCGCGAGATGCTTTTGCAGCGCCTGAGTTTGGGCGCTGGCATCACCGCCGCGAGTGGCGGACTGACGCAGCTGCAACAGCTGCGTTTCCGTCTTCGCCAGGTAGCTGTCGGCCTGCTGCACCGCGGTCAGCTGCTGATTGAGCTGCACGTTATAGCGCATCGGGCGCCGCGAAAGCAGCGCCGCTTCCGGAAACGCGCTGCGGTTGGTGACCGTATCAGGGGCGTTAACGCGCCCCACGGTCTGAGGAGCGCCAATGGTACCGCGCCCGGCGTTTGCCGGGGCGGAGGTGGTCAGAGAGCCTGTTTTTAAACCAACTTGCATAACCAATTACAACATACTGAAGAGATTGAGCTGACTGACCATACTGTAGGCCTTATTGGTGATCTGCATTGAGGTCATGTACAGCTGTAGATTAATGGTGGTGGTTGCCGAATCCGCCGCGTTGAGGTCGGTTTCCACCTCCGCGTTCGACAGGCTCACGTCGGTATGCGCATCATCGATTAGCGTCAGGCGATTCTGACGGCCACCGAGGTCGGTCAACAGCGCGCCCAGGTTATCGCTGGTCGACTGGTTCATGTCGATCATCGCGGCGATGTCATCCTGATAATCCGCAAAATTCAGAGTCGGATCCTGCATCTTCTCGCTCAGTTCTTTCAGCTTGTTCAGCATCTCAAGATCGTTGCCCGAGCCAGAGAACACATGCGCGACATTGGTGTTTTCGGTAATCGACACGCCGTTAGCCACGATGGTTTCACGCGAGTTATCGTTACCGCCATACACATACTTACCGTCCACCAGCTCGACCGCTTTGGTGTTGGTCTTAGTGCCAGAGAACAGATAGCTGCCGTTCTCATTTTTGCTGTTCATCGTCGCCACCAGCGAGTCCAGCATCGACTCCAGTTCCGCGCCGTAGCCCGCCAGGTCTTTCTCACTTAGCGTGCTGTTGTTGGCCAGCTTAAGCTTATCGCTTACCGCCAGCACCTGGTTGCTCATCGCCGTAATATGCGACTCCTGCACCGACAGCTTACCGCTCAGGCTGGTGATGTTGCTTTGATACTGTTTAATCGCCGCCTGTTCACGGCCCAGTTGTACCAGACGGCTGGCCGCCACCGGGTCATCGGACGGCACGTTAACGCGCTTTTGCGTCGACAGCTGTTCCATCAACTTCGCGACGCGATTGCCGTTCACGCCAAGCTGCGCCAGCATGGCGTTTGAATTATTCAGACCACTAACACGCATAGGTTAAGACTCCTGATCGCGCTTAAAAAATATTCAGCAAATCGCTGAAGACTTGATTACCGGCAGAAATTACCTTCATGTTCGCCTGGTACGCCTGCATGTAGACCTGCAGGTTGATCGCCTCTTCATCCTGGTTGACCGCACTCAGATTATCGCGCTGCTCTTGCGCCTGCTCGCTGACGGAAACCGCCGCGTCCATTTCGGTTTTACTCTGCTTACTGGCAATACCGATAGTGGAAATAATCGCCGCCGCCCCTTCGTTCAGGCTCATGTTGCCAAGGCCCGGGATATCGACTTTCTGGTTTTTCAGCTCGATCAGGATATTGAGGTTGTTACCGTTACCCGGCTCATCGGGGTTGTCGGACAACGCCAGTTCCTCGGGCTCGAGATCGTTAACCTGCAGCATGCCTGCCGGGTTAGACGGGTCGAAGGTAAAGAGCGGTTTGCCCGGCTGACCGTTCAGGTCATAGCCTTTCGCCAGTTGGTCGTTGAACTGGTTCGCGACGGCTTCCGCCATGCCTTTTATGGCGTCGCCCATCTGCTGGAGCGTACCGGTTTCATAATCGTACAGCGCACCCAGTTGACCGCCGGCGGACGGGTTGAGCGAAAACTCACTGGTGGAGAACTTCAGGGTTAACGTCGAATTCCCGTTGCCGTCCGTGCCCACGCTCAGCTGCCCGGCGGTTTTACCGCTGACTAGCGGCTGGCCGTTGCTCAGTGAAACGGTATAACCGCTGCTGTCATCGCTAACCTTGACCTCCGCCAGCGAACTGAGCTGCTTTACCAGCTCGTCGCGCGCGTCACGGAGCGTGCTGCTGTTGCCACCGGTGGCGTCCATCTCAACAATTTTCTTGTTGTAGTCGGCAATGCCGCCGCTCAGGGTGTTGATCTGATCGACCATCGCCCCGCGCTGAGTCGTAATGGACTCTTTCTGACTGGTGACAAAGTTGTTCATGCTATTGAAGCGGGTAGCCAGCGTGTTGGCCTGGTTCAGCAACTGCTGACGCCGCGCCTGTGATTCTGGCTCCTGGGTCAACTCGCTCAGGGCGCTGACAAAATCATCAAGCCCGGTACCGATGCTGGTTGAGTCGGTGCCGATCACCTTCTCCAGTGCGCTGATGTACTGGTTGCCCATGCTGTAGTAGTTGGACTTGGTGTTGGTCTGCCACACCTGATTCACCAGATACTGACTGGAGATACGGCGGATGCTATCCACCTGCACGCCGCTGCCCGGCGAAATCCCGGCTTCGCCCATCGGGCCAACGGCGCTCTGGATGATCCCCTGACGGCTGTAGCCGGAGGTCAGGTAGTTGGCCGTATTCATCGACGTGACGTTCATGCCCAGTTGGGCTGCCTGCAGACCACTGAAGGCGATATTAATCATACTCATGGCTTACTCCTGCCCTTCGGGTTACGGGAACGACGGGCGTTTTAAGTTCTTGCGGTTGTCCATGTAAAGCGGCCGCTTCCGCCCCATTCTTAAGCGGCGCCGTCGTCTGAGGCGACAGCTGGTTGATGATCATCTGCGCGATGCCGGTGCTGCGCTGCGACGCCAGCTCGGACGCCATCTTGTCATCATAAAAATCACGCATCATTCGCTGCTGCTTACTGTTGAACGGGTTATCTTCCCCCAGCACATCCGACGCTTTGCGCATCTGCGACAGCATCGATTTCAGCATCAGCGCTTCAAACTGCTCGGCAGCCTGTTCCAGATTCTGCGGCTTGACCTGCCCGGTCATATCGCCGGGCAGAATCGCGGTTTGTCGGTTAATGGCATCCAGCATTACATCACCACCAGTTCAGCATCCAGCGCGCCCGCTTCGTGCAGCGCCTGAAGAATGGCCATGGTATCGTCCGGCGCGGCGCCCAGACTGTTCAGGGTGTTCACGATGCTGCGCAGGCTGGTGCCCGCGGCGATCGTCACCATCTGGCCGCGACCTCGGTTCACGCTGACGTCGCTCTCCGGCGTCACTACCGTCTGGCCGCGACCAAAGGCGTTTGGCTGGCTGACGTTGGACGACTCGCGAATGGTGACGGTCAGGTTACCGTGGGAGACCGCCGCTGCGCGCACAATCACGCCGTCGCCAATCACTACGGTGCCGGTGCGCGCGTTAAACACCACGCGCGGCGGCTGCTTGCCGGCGTTAATCTGCACGTCTTCCAGCGCCGACATAAAGGCCACGCGCGCGCCGGCGCCCATTGGCGCTCGCACCGCCACATTGGTGGCGCTCTGCGCAGTCGCCGTCCCCGCGCCAAAAGCGTTGTTCAGCGCCACGGCAACGGTGTTGGCGGTTTTAAAGCTTGGCCGTTTGAGGTTAAGCATCACCATCGGTTCCTGCTGGAAGTCGCTGGCGATCTCGCGTTCAACGGAGCCGCCGTTCGGCACGCGACCCACGGTCGGCGTGTTGATGGTCACGCTTGAGCCGCTGTTGCCTTCGGCCTTGACGCCGCCAACCACCACGTTGCCCTGCGCCAGCGCATAGACTTCGCCGTCAGCACCGCGCAGCTGGGTCAGCAGCAGCGTACCGCCGCGCAGGCTTTTGGCATCGCCAATGGACGATACGGTGACATCAATGCTCTGACCCAGCGAGTAGCCCGGCGGCAGCGTGGCGCTGATCGCCACCGCCGCCACGTTTTTAACCTTCGGGTCGATTTTGGCCGGCAGCTGTACGCCAAACTGGCGCAGCATATTGGTGACCGATTGGCTGGTGAACTTCACCTGGTTTTTATCGCCGGTGCCGTCAAGGCCGACCACCAGGCTGTAGCCAATCAGTTGGTTACCACGTACCCCCTGAATATCCACCACGTCACGCAGCGGCTGGGCCACGGCAGACACGCTGAAGAGGCACAGGAAAAACAGTATCCGTTTAAGCATCATGGCCTCCATCACATCGGGAACAGCGGGTGGTTAAAGAAGCGAACCAGCCAGCCCGCGGCGTTCGAATCGCTGAGCGCGCCGCGCCCGGCGTAAGAGATGCGGGCGTTGGCAATACGCTGTGACGACACAGAGTTATCGCGCTCGATATCATCGGCACGCACCAGCCCGGTCACGCGCATATACTCATCGCCCTGGTTGAGGGTGAGCCATTTCTCGCCGCGAATCGCCAGCACGCCGTTAGGCAGCACCTTAAATACCGCGACGGTGATTGCCCCGCGCAGGCTGTTTTGCTGTTGCGACGTGGCGCTGCCGTTGAAGTTACGGCTGCCGTCAACCGAGCCGGACAGCTTATCGACCGAGTGGCCAAAGGCTTCGGGGATGCCCAGCGAGACATCGTTCTTCTTGCCGAAATTGGTCCGCGCCTGCTTGCTGGCCTGCGTGGACTCATCCAGCTTGACGGTCAGAATATCGCCCACGCGGTAGGCGCGACGGTCCTGAATCAGCGACCAGTTATAGCCGCTGTTGTACACTCCACCGCCGCGTACCGGGGTTTCCGGCATGGCGAAATCTTCCGGCGGCGCATACGCCGCGTCGTCTTTTTGCACCAGCAGCGCCGGGCTTTCACAGCCCGACAGCATCAGCGCCAGCAAAACGACTGCTACCTGCTTTTTCATCTCTTTCACTTCACTGCCCTACCGTTACATCGACTGCGTGACAAACTTCAGCATGTCGTCGGCGGCAGAGACCATTTTGGCGTTCATTTCATAGGCGCGCTGAACGGTGATCATATCGACCATCTCCTCAACGACCTGTACGTTAGAGCCTTCGAGCGACCCTTGTTCCAGCTGGCCAAACGCCTCTTCACCCGGTACGCCTTCTACCGCCTGGCCGCTGGCCGCGGTTTCGAGGTACAGGTTGCCGCCGATGGCTTCCAGACCGGCCGGATTGACGAAGTTCACCAGCGTCAACTGACCCAGCTCAACCGGATCGGCCTCGCCCGCCACGGTGGCGGTAATCGTGCCGTCTTTACCAATCTGCAGGTCTTTGACGTTGTCCGGCAGCTCAATCTGCGGGATCAGCGGCAGGCCCTGGGCATTGGTCAGCACGCCTTCCGGCGTTTTCTGCAGGTTGCCGGCGCGGGTGTAGGCGATATCGCCATTGGCGGTTTCGACCTGGAAGAAACCCTGGCCGGAGATCGCCACATCAAGGCTCTGCCCGGTGTTTTGAATGCTGCCAACGGTGAATTCTTTCTGCGTTCCAACGACCTTAACGCCGGTCCCGTACTGGATGCCGGTCGGTGAGACGTTGTTCTGATCCAGCTGGCCGCCTGGCGTGCGCTGATTCTGATAGAACAGATCGGCAAACATCGCGCGGTCGCGTTTAAAACTGGTGGTGTTAACGTTCGCCAGGTTGTTCGAAATGGTGGTCATGCGGGCGTCTTGCGCCGCTAACCCCGTTTTGCTGATCCATAAAGCAGGATTCATTGGTATTCCTTAATCGTATTCTTAAGTGCCGCGAATCAGGCGGTTGCCTGCGGTGGCGAGATCTTCTGCGGCTTTCATCATCTTGATCTGCGCTTCAAACTGACGGTTGAGCGCAATACTGGAGACCATTTCGCCGATGGCCGACACGTTGGCCGCTTCCAGATGCCCGGCAGCCACCGTCACGTCTTCATCGCGTGGGGTAAACGCCGCGTTGCTTACCAGGAAACCCGCGTCGTTTTTGCTCAGCGCACTGGCAGGAATGTTCACCAGCTTCACGCGGTCGATATCCATCGGCGCGGCAATGTCGCCGTCATCCGGCACGATGGTGATCACCCCATCTTCAGCGATGGAGACGGATGCATACGGCGGCAGCACGATAGGGCCGTTATCGCCTTCCAGCGGCAGCCCGTTGATCGACAGCTCCCCTTCGGCGTTGATATCAATCTGGCCGTTGCGGGTATAGACCTCACGGTTGCCGCTGCGCAGCGCAATCAACCCATCGCCTTTTACGGCGATGTCCAGATCGCGGCCGGTTTCCCGTACCGCGCCCGGCGCTAAATCGACGCCGCCCTGGGTGGGCTGCGCCAGGTAGCGGGTGGCATAGCCCTCGCCGCTCACCTGTTGGGTCAACGCGTTGTCGAGATCGCTGCGGAAGCCCTGAGTGTTGACGTTCGCCAGGTTGTTCGCGTGGATCTCCTGCTGCGACAGACTGCGCGACGCGCCGCTCACCGCGGTGAAAAGTAAGCGATCCATCGATTACACCGCCTGGAACAGCGCGCTCATCATGCTGTCGTTGGTGCTGATGACTTTGGTGTTCGCCTGGTAGTTACGCTGCGCGGTCATCAGGCCCACCAGCTCGGAGGTCAGATCGACGTTGGACGACTCCAGCGCACCGGACACGATTGAACCCAGCAGGCCGGAATTCGGCGTACCGGTCAGCGGCGCGCCGGAGCTGGCGGTTTGCGCCCAGGTGGTGCCGTCCTGCGACTGCAGACCGTTCGGGTTGGTGAAGTTCGCCAGTACCAGTTGCCCCTGCAGCAGGCGCTCACCGTTGGAGAAGGTGGCGTACACGCTGCCGTCTTCATCGATCGCCTGGCCGGTACGTTCACCGGAGGCGTAGCCGTCGCCTTTGTTTTTGCTGACGGAGAAATCGGAGCCGTACTGGGAGGTGCCGTTGTAGCTCATGTCGATAGTGATGGAGTCCGCGCCTGCGATGTCGGCAGTCAACGCAACGGAACCACTCGGGTTGGTCAGGATGCCCTGGCTATTGAAGGTCAGCTTCTGCACCTGATCGACGCCGCCACTGGTCACCGGCTTATCGTCCATGTAGTAATGCACTTCCCACTCGTTTTCACCGGTCTTCACAAAGTACTGGTTCAGCGTGTGTTCGCGGCCCAGTGAGTCATAAACCTGAGTGGTGTAGGAGTTGTTGTAAGAGGTGTTGTCTTTCGGGTCGAACGGCGAGGTCGTCGGGACTTCCGCACGCGCGTCGAGGTTCGCGGTAAAGTCGATGCTCTCGGTCGCTTTCGCCGGAATAGAACCGCTGCTGATGGTCAGGTTGCTGATGGTTCCCACCTGTAGCGTACCGTTGGCATCAACCGGATACCCTTGCAGGTACATGCCCAGGTTATTGACCAGGTTGCCGCTACTGTCAGTGCCGAAGTAACCCGCACGGGTGTAAGCAGTGGTACCGGCGCTATCGCGAACCATAAAGAAACCGTTGCCGTTAATCGCCAGATCCAGCGCGGTGCCGGTGGAAGAGATGCTTCCCCCTTTGGTAATGCTCTGAGTTACCGCTGAAACGCCGACGCCCAGCGGCTGGCTTTCCGCATACAGCGCGGAGAACTCAGCGCGGCCAGACTTGAAGCCCACGGTGCCGGAGTTGGCAATGTTGTTCGAGATAGCGTTCAGCTGTTCGGTAACGGCATTCAGACCGGAAGTTGCAATACTAAAGCTCATAATCGTTCCTGTTTAATTAACTGCCTGATTCACTTCAGGCTTTGTTCTTAGAGGTGTTACCAAACTGGGTAATATTGTTGTAGGCGATTTCACCCAGACCGTTGATGTTCAGTACGGTCGAGCTGCCGTCGAGCGGGATACGCACGTTGTTCACCACGCCGCCGATTTCAACCGGCACGTTCTCTTCGCCAGTATCGGTCACCACGCTCAGGGTATATTTCCCTTCGCTCAGGCCGAGTTCTTCCGGATCGATGTTGAAATCCACCTGTCCGGCTTCCTGTTTGCCCAGCTCGATTTTGTGCTCGACGCCAGCGGAATCTTTGACAATCACCGTCACCACGTTGGCCGCGTGCTCCAGCGTCAGACGACCATCGAGCACGGTTTCACCATCACTCTCAATAGAGCTGGTCTGTACCATCACGTGCTGCCCGACCAGGTTGCCGGTGGTGAGAGTTTGCAGGTTGTCCATCAGCACCGAGCTGTTGGCCATTAGCTGCGACATGGTTTCCATCGACTGCACCTGGGTCAGCTGCGCCAGCTGGCTGACGTACTCGGTCCCGTCGGTTGGGTTGAGCGGATCCTGGTTCTGGATCTGCGCTACCAGCAGCTGCATAAACATGGTGTTCATGCCGGAGGCGGTGCTGTTGCTGGTAATGCCGTCGGTAGTGCTGCTTCCCCGGCTACTGCTGTAGGCGGTGCTGTCTACGGTGGTCATGTTGCTCATGCTTAAGCCTCCCCAAGTCGCAGCAGGCTTTGCTGCATGCTTTTTACGCTGTTAAGTACGTCGACGTTGGTTTCAAACCCACGTGACGCTGACATCATGTCCGCCATCTCTTCCACCACGTTGACGTCCGGGTAGTAGACGTAGCCGTCGTCGCTTGCCATCGGGTTGTGCGGCTCATAGCGCTGCACCGCGTTGCCCGTTTCAATGACGTCCATCACCTGCACGCGCGCGCCGGTGAGCGCGCGGCTGTGCATCAACTCATCGTTTTGATAAACCGCAGCAAACACCGGACGACGCGCTTTATAGGTGCCGTCTTCGGTGGCGGAGGCGGTTTCCGCGTTGGCGAGGTTACTGGCGATGGTGTTAAGACGAACGGTTTGTGCCGTCATCGCCGACCCCGAAACGCGATAGATATCCGAAAAAGCCATATTGCGTGGTTACCTGCGTTGGATTACTTGCCTTCAATGGCCTGCTTGAGACCAGTGAACTTCATGTTTAAAAAGGCCAGGCTCATTTGGTAGTCCTGGGTGTTTTTCGCAAACTCGGCCTGCTCAACGTTCAACGAGACGGTGTTGCCGTCTGAAGAGGGTTGATAGGGCACGCGATACATCTCCTGCGCTGACGTCTGCGTGGAAAAACTCGACCGTGAGCGTTGCATCTCGGAGGCAAAATCAATATCTTTAGCCTGGAAGTTGGGGGTATCAACGTTTGCCAGATTGGCTGAAAGCAACTCTGCTCGGGAAAGTCGAAGTGCTACAG
>ERZ1026872.440-NODE-440-length-11988-cov-4.477499_pt1 | contig 11988 bp, 7 predicted proteins | sample MGYA00380166_ERZ1026872 | MGnify/ENA primary metagenome ERZ1026872 (study PRJEB33269, sample SAMEA4719802) | human gut metagenome | biome: human-associated habitat; feature: organic feature; material: feces | place: Cameroon | collected 2013-10 ... | reverse complement strand
ATAAGAGACAGATCTTGCTGAAGTACGTTTCGGTTAATGACGTTCCGTGCTGCTGGTATTCGATGCCGAGCACCGGGTGCTGGTTGCCGGTACGCTGATAGGCGTTTTTGTTCGATACGCTCAGGCAGATTACCGGCGGCTTTTTAAACTGCGCGCGGTATTCTGCAGACTGCACGAAATGCTTGAAGATATTGCCGTGCAGATCGCCAAAATGTGCTGGCAGGCTAAACTGCTCGCGGTCTTTATTGTGGCCTAACAATAAGACGCTAAAGTCATAGTCGCGCACATAAGACGAGAAGTTGTTGCCGGCGAGGCCCGCAATGCGTTCGTTGGTCTTTTTATCAATAATATTGGTTTGCAGGATCTCGATTGCCGGGAAAGCGCTGCCCGCAATCTTCATTTCTACGGAAATGATATCCAGCTCGACGGCATAACGATCGCCTTGCGGATTATCCCAATGCGCTAACGTATTAAAGCGATTGTCGATCATGATTAGCGTATTGCGTAAATTCTGCTGACGGTTCTCACCCCGCGCCAGATTGGCAAAGTTGGTGGTAATGCGCGTGTTTTCTGACGGATTATAGTTTTCATCAAAACGGCTGCGCGTAATGGCAAAGGTGAAATCTGTATTCATAGCGACGTTGCATCCTGAGTTCTGACGTGAAAACTGAGCCTGTGAACCGTTTTCATGTTGTCAATAAGTTAACATGGTGTAATTTATGCCAGAGCCGTACGGGGAGAGAAAGCGAGTTAATTTCATTGAACATGAGCTATTTTCATGTTGCGTCGGTGATGCGCTAACCTGGTAAATCGGGGCAAACGCACCTATAGTCGACAAAGATTTCCCGCAACAGGACGCACCAATGCGATTTAACGGCTTGACCAAAGGCTTTTTCATTTTCATTCTGGCCCTCGTTACCTGGGCATTTTTCGATATCCTTTCACCTTATTTCTCCGCCATTTTGTGGGCGGCTATCCTTACCGTGGTGTTTAACCCGGTGAAAAATAAGCTGCGCAGCATGATGGGCGATCGCAATGGCCTGGCGTCGCTGGTGACCATTGTGATCATCTGCCTGATTGTCTTTATCCCGCTGATGGCCATTCTGTCGTCGCTGGCGCTGGAGCTGAACGTGGTGTACACCAAGCTTCAGCAAAACAACGCGCGGTTCCCGGAGACGATCGCCAGTATTTTCTCGCATCTGCCGCGCTGGGCGAGGGGCTTCCTGATCGAACACAACCTGGATAATGTGGCGCAGATCCAGAAAAAACTGTCCGAATTGGCCCTGCAGGGCGGGCAGTATCTTGCCGGCAGCGCGTTTCTGATTGGTAAGGGGACGTTCGGTTTCGCCATCAGCTTCGGTATCATGCTCTATCTGCTGTTCTTCCTGCTCAAAGATGGCCCGTATCTGGTTACCCGCATTCTGGATTCACTGCCGCTGACCGATTTCGTGAAGCAGCACCTGTTTGCCAAATTTGTTGGCGTGACGCGGGCCACGGTCAAGGGCACGGCGGTAGTTGCGGTGGTGCAGGGGACGCTCGGCGGTATCGCCTTTGCCATTGTTGATATCGACGGCAGCGTTCTGTGGGGCGCGCTGATGGCGTTTCTCTCGCTGGTGCCTGCCGTCGGATCGGCCATTATCTGGGTGCCCGCGGCTATCTTCCTGTTCTCCACGGGGCAGCTTTGGCAGGGGCTGTTTATCGTTGGCTTCTTCGTGATTATTGTCGGCCTGGTGGACAATATTCTTCGCCCGCTGCTGGTGGGTAAAGATACCAAAATGCCGGATTACCTGATTCTTATCACCACCATCGGCGGTATGGAAATCTACGGTATTAACGGTTTTGTGATTGGGCCGCTGATTGCCGCGCTGTTCCTCGCCTGCTGGAACCTGTTTTCCGGGCGCGACCACGCGGGCAACGTTGAAGGTCTGGACGAAGAGTTTATTGCGGAAGGCAAAAATCCCCCGGAAGCATAATGGGATGACGATAACAAAAGCGGCTATGGCCGCTTTTTTATTGCCACGTGAAAATGGGCGTTTCCTATAATTTCAATGATGCTAATTCATTATTCGTCGCAGAAGGAACCCTCCGGTGAGAATTGCCACAATAACAAACTGGGCTTACGGCGCGACGGTGTGCCTGACAATCGCCTCCGGCATTGTCATGCTGATGGCCTCTAACGCGGATAATCACGAACGCCAGGCGGTGGCGCAGCGCCAGGTGTTTGACCAACTGACCGACGAAGTGGACAACGATGCCTGGGCGCAGTCCGACCTTGCGCGGCTGTATGTGGTCAGCAAAGACCCGGACCTGCTGAAGGAATATCGCCAGAGGGAAACGCGGCTGAAAAACGTTGAACAGCGGCTGTCTAAACTCAAGGATGCTGGTGCGACGGAGGAGGAGCTGGCCCTGCTGCACGAAGGCGTGCTGATTGTGGATGCGCTCCAGGACGAGCAGCAGACGGCGCTCAACAGCATGGCGCAGGGCGACACCTCACATGCGATGGCGCTGCTGTACAGCAAGATTTATGAACAGGAGCTGGATCGCGCGCAGGAGCGTATCGACCATTTTCGCCAGCTGCTCGACAATCGCGCGCGCAACGCTATTGATGATGCGACCCAGGCTTCCCGCACGCTGCGTACGCTGTCTGAGGTGATGGTCGGGCTGACGGCGCTGCTGTTCCTGTTTGTGCTGGGCTTTATTCTGAAGCGCCGGGTGCTCCGGCCCGTCGAGCGTCTGAGCGATGTCATCCACCGGCTGGCGTCGCAGGATTACGCCGTCGAACCGCCCAACTTTAATCAGATTGATGAAATTGGCGATATGGCGCAGGCCATCCGCATTTTTCGCGAGAACGGGCTGATACGCCAGCGGCTGGAGAAGGAGCGCGACGCCAGCTGGGCGATACGCGAACTGCTGGCGCGTATGACCCAACGGCTCCAGGGCTGCGAGAATTTTGACGATGTGGTTAAGGTGGCGGAGCTGTTCGCGCCAAACATCGCGCCGGGCGTGCCCGGGCGGCTGTTCATCCTTGACCGGGAGCCCTGGCAAATGCGCTGCGTGGCGGAATGGCTTTCTCCGCAGGGGGCGCCAACGCCTTTCCATCCGGATGAATGCTGGGCCGTGCGGCGCGGGCAGAGCCATCCGCCGGTGCACGGTGAACCGGATATTGGTTGTTACCATCTGCCGGGATCCTGTCTTAACCATACGCTATGCGTGCCGCTGATTGCGCAGGGTGAGGCGATTGGCCTGCTGTCTTTCCAGAATGTCAGCGAGGAAACCGTCCCGTGGCGCGCCTATCTGGAGCTGATGGCGGAGGCGCTCGGCCTGGCGTTCGCCAACCAGCGGCTGCGCGACGCGCTGCTGGAAAAAGCGCTCTATGACCCGCTCACCGGGCTGCGTAACCGCCACCATCTCGACGACACGCTGGGGACGCTGTTGGGCCACGCGATGCGCAGCCAGGAGCCGCTAAGCTGCCTGATGATTGATATCGACCACTTTAAGCTCATCAACGACCGCTTTGGCCACGAAGCGGGCGATGCCGTGATTAAAAGCGTTGCGGCGATTATTCAGCGCGTGGTGCGCGACAGTGGGACAGCCTTCCGCTATGGAGGTGAAGAGTTTCTGGTACTGCTCAGCAACATGGATGAAGAAGACGCAAGCCGGGTGGCGACCGATATTTATAACGGCGTACGCGAAATGGCGCTGCGCTTCGCTGGTACCGATATCGGCCATGTGGATGTCTCGATTGGCGTTGCCAGCTATCCCGAACATGTGCAGAGCGACAATTTGCTGCGTGCCGCCGACGTTGCGCTGTATCGCGCAAAAGAGCTGGGCCGGGCGCGGATTGTGAGTTTTGGCATGCTGGAAGCAGGGTGAGGGCGGGCATCCTGCTGATATCGTTATTGGTCCTCACCCTGCCGAAGCTATCCTGCGTTCACCCACGATAAAACGGCCCGTATCAGGCGCGGCTGATATTTCTTTCTTGCCCTCTAATGAATTCCTTTTCCCTTCCGATAACCCGGATAGCTGAAATGGAATAAGGCCCGCCTTATCTTTTTCGCCGTCCGAATGAGCTCATGAAAAGAGAAGCGACGCCACGTCGACGATTGCCCTGCGCTCTTCACTCTTTGAGACATTCACAATGGGAAAATGCTATGCCCGAATCAATACCTGTCACTGATGTTACGGCCTCATTTTCCGCGCCCGCTGAAGCGGCCTCTTATCCGTTTGTTCTTCCGCCTGAAAGGCCAGCTATTGCCGGGCCGTGCGGCATTTTTTACGACTTCAACGACGGCGCGCGCTTACTGTTGCCCGAAGGGCGATGGCGGGTTGTGCTGCTCGATGACGATTCCGGCAACATTCTGTTTCGCTGCGAAACCGGCGCGGGCTGGGTCACTTCGGCAAAGAAATACTTTGTTCGTTTTCGCCTTCAGGTCTGGCGCGCGGAAGATAACGCGTTGCTGCTGGATGAAGCGCTTAATCTCGAAGGTCGCGACGTGCTGATCTCCTTTCCCACCGGCACGCTGGGCGACCTGCTGGGCTGGTTCCACTACGCGGAGCGCTTCCGCCTGCTGCATGGCTGCCGACTTGAGTGTTCTATGGCGCCTAACATCATTGCGCTGCTGGAAGCCCAGTATCCGGATATTCACTTTTCGCCGCCGGATGCCGTCCGGCAGAGGGCGCCTTATGCGACCTACCGCGTGGGGCTGTTTTTTGGCGGTAACGATACGCATCAGCCCATCGATTTTCGTCAGGTCGGCTTTCACCGCATCGCGGGGTACATCCTTGGGGTTGACCCCACGGAAGCACCGCCGCGTCTTAATCTCAGCGCGCCGCGCACCATTGAACAGCCCTACGTTTGCATCGCCGTGCAGTCGACCTGCCAGGCCAAGTTCTGGAACAACGGCCACGGCTGGACGGAGGTGGTGGCCCACCTGAAATCGCTTGGCTATCGGGTGCTGTGTATTGACCGTGAGCCCACCACAGGGCACGGCTTCGTCTGGAACCACATCCCCTACGGCGCAGAAGACTTCACCGGGGCCCTGCCGCTGCAGGCGCGGGTTGATCTGCTTCGCCACGCCAGCTTCTTTATCGGCCTGGCCAGCGGGCTGTCGTGGCTTGCCTGGGCGGCAAAAATACCGGTGGTGCTGATTAGCGGCTTCAGCCTGCCGAACGCCGAGTTTTACACCCCCTGGCGCGTGTTCAGCAGCCACGGTTGCAGCGGTTGCTGGGACAGCCTGCATGAGACCTTTGATCATAAAGACTTTTTCTGGTGCCCGCGCCATAAAGGCACGGAACGTCAGTACGAGTGCACCCGTCTGATCACCGGAAAACAGGTCAGCGGCGTGGCTGACCGGCTCCACGCGCAGCTGCGCGGTGAGTAAAGAGCGCCACACAGCAGAAGTGACATCCGGAGCAGCACCTGCACCGGAAAACAATAAAAAAAACGAAGAGGCAGGGTATGAACAGAGCGTACAGGATCGTCTGGAGTGCAGCACGCCAGGCGTGGATAGTGACATCAGAGAAGGCGGGAAGCGGCGGGCGTCCGCCGCTGGCGGTGAAAAACGTCGCCGGGGCACTGATACTATTGGGCTTAGCCGGCACCGCCGCAGCGGAGACGTACAGTGGTTCAGAGGTGACCTATTACACCCCTCTGACGCTTAACGTCGGGGATACGGCGACCAGCGCCTCCGTGTCAAGCGGGGGAACGCTTAATGTTAACAGCGGCGGCCTGGCGAGCAGTAGCCACGTCGGCGGCGAGTTATTTTACGGTTATTATCCGCCGGTGATTAACGTCAATAACGGCGGCGCGGCCGTGAACACCGTCGTGAATTCTGGCGGCCATCTGAACGTCAACAATGGCGGCACGGCAACCAGCACCACGTTGAACTCCGGCGGTTTTCTTAACGTAGCCGCTGGCGGGAATGCGTCCGGTATCAGCCAGGCTTCGGGCGGCGCCCTGCAGACTTATGCCAATGCGACCCTCAGCGGCACCAATGCGCTCGGTGGATTTACCGTCAGCAACGGGGTAGCCAGTCATTTGCTGTTGGAAAACGGCGGGATTCTGTATGTGGCGAACGCACAATCAGCCGTTAACACCACATTGCGGTCAGGCGGGGCGCTGCGCGTCGATGACGGCGGGACGGCTACACAGGTTGTGCAGTCCGCCGGCGGCGCGCTGCAGACTTATACCGGTGCAACGGTAAGCGGCACAAACACCCTGGGCGGATTTTCCGTCAGCGGGGGGACGGCAAGCAACGTCCTCCTGGAAAACGGTGGTTTCCTGTATGTGGAAAATACCCACTCAGCGGTCAGTACCACACTCCGGGCTGGCGGCACGCTGACCGTGACTAATGGCGGCACGGCAAGCAGCGTGAGCCAGTCTTCAGGCGGCGCGCTGCAGGTCTATACCGGGGCGACCGTCAGTGGAACCCATGCGCTCGGTGCTTTTTCGGTCAGTAACGGGCTGGCTGAAAATCTGCTGCTTGAAAACGGCGGCTTCGTACAGGTTATGTCCGGGAATCAGGCATCCGACACGATCGTTAACTGGGGCGGTACCGCTTATGTTAACAGCGGTGGATCCGCCGTCAGCACTACCGTCAATTCCGGTGGCGCACTCAGAGTTTATAATGGCGGCTTTGCAGACAGTATTTCGCAGCTGTCAGGCGGTGCGCTGCAAATTAATACCGGCGCCACCGTGAGCGGGGCTAACGTGCTGGGCGCGTTTTCTGTTAGCAGCGGCCATGCTCACAACGTGCTGCTGGAAAATGGCGGCGCGATGTTTGTCGAAACCGGCCACAGCGCCTCCGATACCGTCATCAGACAAGGCGGCGCGCAGTACGTCAGCAACGGCGGTTCGGCGATGGGCACCGCCATTGAAGCGGGCGGTATGCTGGTGGTCTATGACAATGGTTCCGCGTCGACGGTCGCGCAATCCTCCGGTGGCGCGCTGCAAACCTATACGGGCGCAACCGTAAGCGGAACGAACGCCCTCGGGGGATTCTCCGTCAGCGGCGGGCATGCAAGCAATGTGCTGCTGGAAAATGGCGGCCGGTTGTTTGTGGAAGCCGGTGGGGATGCCACGGGTAGCGTACTTGGCTATGGCGGTATACAAGACGTCCTTAACGGCGGGTCTGCGGTCAGCACCACGGTTCAGGCCGGCGGCTATGAACAGGTATATTCGGGGGGCTCAACCAGCGCCACGCTCGTTTCGGGCGGCACGCAGTACATCATGGGCGGCGGCATCGCTTCCGGGACCACCGTTAACGGCTATGGAACCCTGAACAACTACGGTTCGGCGATCTCGTCGGTGATTAACAGCGGTACGTTATATGTCCAGAATGGGGGGCGCACAACATCTTCAGTCGTGAAGGCTGGCGGATCGGAATACGTCAATTATGGCGGCGTCACGTCATCGACCACGGTCAGCGCGGGGGCTTCACAGTATGTTGCCGTGGGCGGCTCTGCGTCATCGACTACGTTGTCCGGAGGCATTCAGACCGTCTATGGCAATGCCACTTCAACGGTCGTGACCTCGGGCGGTGGGCAGTACATTTACAGCGGCGGAACCGCCTCTGACACCACGGTTAACCTCGGTGTAGTGAACGTTGCCAGCGGCGGTACGGCACTGCGTACTGCCGTCAATTCCGGCGGCGCCATGTACGTCCTTTCTGGCAGCACCGTGACCTCCACCGTGGTTTCCGGCGGGGTGCAATATATTAACAATGGCGCGGTGGCCACGGCGACAAGCGTGAGTGACAACGGATGGGCGGTGGTCAGCAGCGGCGGGGCACTCAATAGCGCGAGCGTGAATTCGGGCGGTACGCTCAGCGTCTTTTCCGGCGGCGTAGCAACCGGGCCGACGGTCAACGCTGGCGGCGTGATTGCTGTTGCTGATGGTGGCAACGCTTCGGGCGTGTTCCAGGCCGCAGGCGCGGCTTTACAGGCCAGTACCCGTGCTGCGATCGCCGGTACCAATGCGCTTGGTGCATTTTCTGTCAGCGGCGGTCAGGCGAATAATGTGCTGCTGGAGAACGGCGGCGCGCTGACCGTAAAATCAGGCGATATCTCTCACGGCACGGTAGTGAATGCCGGCGGTAGCGAAAACGTCTACGGCGTCGCGCAGGGTACCATCGTGAATGCGAACGGGGCATTATCCGTATTCAGCGGCGGCACGGCGTTGCAGGCGACAATCAACAGCGGTGGTTCGCTGTCGGTCAGCCGTGGCGGGGTGGCATCGGATACCACCGTGGCGGCGGGGGGCTGCTGAATATCGCCGAAGGCGCTATCCTGACGCTGGCCAATAACAGCTTTGTGAACGAAGGCATCACCACCTACGACACCAGCACCAGCGCCTCATTGAACACCAACCTCACCGGCAGCGGTCAGTTGACCAAAAACGGCACCGGTACGCTGACGCTGGGCGGCTCGCTGAGCCAGTCGCAGGTCAACCTCAATGCCGGTTCGCTGGTGATGGACGGGCTGTTGGCCACTACGGATATTATTGCTCTGGCCGGTACCTCACTCTCGCTGATTAACAGCGCCACCCTGACGGGGATTATTGACCCGACGGACGTGACGATTGACAGCAGCAGTACCTGGAACATCACCGGCGACTCGCTGGTGGACAACCTGACCAACGCCGGTAACATTGTGTTTGTGCCGTCCCAGGGCACCTTCACGCCGCACACGCTTACCGCAACCAACCTTATTGGTAACGGCGGCACCATCACGCTCAATACCGTGGCGGGCGACAGCAGTTCACCGATAGATAAAGTGGTGATCGACGGCGGCAGTGCCACCGGCAGCACCGGTTTGCGCGTGCTTAACCGCGGCGGGCTGGGCGCACAGACCACCGGCAACGGCATTGCCGTCGTTCAGGCCATCAACGGTGCCACCACTGGCGCGGGGGCATTCAGCCTTAAACAGCCGCTGGTGGCGGGCGCTTACGCTTACAGTCTGTATCGAAATGGCGACCAGAGCTGGTACCTGACTTCGCAGCAGGTTCAGCCGGGGCAAGCCTCCGCGTCAACGGGGACGGTAAACTACCGCGCGGCGATGTGGAGCTACGCGGCGATGCCGGTGCTGTCAATGGACTATGACCGCCTGGTGGCGGGCTCGTCAGATACCCGCTTCCGCTATGCGCCGGACAGCCGCATTTGGGGACGCGTGGCGGCCGGTAAGCTGAGCCACCCTGACAGCGGTAGCCTCACGGGCGCAAGCGTGCCGGAAAGCAGCGGCACCTACAGTTTCCTCCAGTTAGGCGGCGATCTGTGGCAGCTTGACGGCGCGAACGCCGACTGGCGCGCGGGTGTTTACGGTGCCACCGGTCTGCTGCGCAGTGACGTATGGCGCGATATCGGTAGCGCCCATGCGGGTACGGATCGGGATACGGTGTACACGGGCGGTGCGTACCTCTCGGGCCGTAGCCATGACGGTCTGCACGTGGAAGGCGTATTGCAGGCCAGCCGTCATAGCCTGAGCGCGTCCTCTAATGACAACACTCGTCTCTCTACTCACGGTACGGGCTGGCTGGCCTCTGCGGAAATAGGGCAGTCGTTCTCCGTCAGCCCGGCTCTGGCGCTGGAACCGCAGCTCCAGTATACGGTGCAGGGGGTCAACCTGAACGACGGTCAGGACGAGGTCGCCGCGCTTAGCTGGCGCGACAGCCGTCAGCAGTCGGTGCGGGCGGGTCTGAAGGTGGGCACACAGCAGGACGCGAAGGCAAAACTGGCATGGTGGGTGACACCATCGGTGACGCAGTCGTTTGGCGGGCACAGCGGATTCACGGCGTCGGCGCCAGGCGTGTCAGCGTCTGACGCATCGTTCCGCAGTAACCTGTCTGGCACCAGCGTAGGGCTGAACGGTGGCGTGAATGCGCGCATTCGTCAGAACGTGACGCTGGGCGTGCAGGGCGGTTGGTCTGAATCACTGCACGGTAGCGAAGCGGGTGGCTACTACGGTCTGGTGAATCTGGGCGTGTCGTTCCGTTAATTAAGGAGCAAGACGTCGGGCGAACGGTCCCGACGTCATGCTTTAATGATTATCGCTGTTCCCCGCCTGCAGCAAATTATCGCGCACCTTAACGATCGCTTTTTGCAGCACCTGAACTTCTTCCAGCGTCAGCCCCAGTGAATAAAAAACATCCATGCAGCGGCGGCTGGCTTTATGCAGCGCCCGGCCTTCCTCGGTCAGCAAAATATGCACCTTGCGTTCGTCTTCTTTTGAGCGCTGACGAATCACGATGCCCTTTTTTTCGAGATTTTTTAGCAGCGGCGTGAGGGTGCTGGACGCTAAAAAGAGCTTCTCACCGAGCTGATTCACCGTCTGACCGTCTTCTTCCGCCAGTGCCAGCAGCGTAATCCACTGCGAGTAGGTTAACCCCAGTTCGGCCAGATAAGGCTGATAAGCCTTACCGAAGGCGAGATTGGTCGTGTAGGTAGCAAAACAGAGAAAATCCTCCAGTTTTGGAAAATCGCCGTGCTCAAACGGGTGGACCGCGTTGTTGTCGTTCATAAGTGACCCCTGAAAATTCCCTGAAATTATATCGCATGCGATTTTTTTTGCCAGATGGATTGACACGGAACCGTTTCACGATATTCTTATCATCATATTAAATCGCATTCGATATAACTCATTGGAAAAGGGCTACTGCTATGAAAATCTTTTATAAAACCCGTGCAACTTCAGTCGGCGGTCGTGATGGTCATGTGGCGCTGGACGACGGCTCCTTCGCGCTGGATTTGGTGAGCTTCACCAATGAGAGTGGAAAAGAGGGCGCTAACCCTGAGCAGCTGTTTGCGATGGGCTATGCGGCCTGCTTCGATAACGCACTGATCCACATTGCCCAGCAACAGAAGCTGACCGGCGTCGCGACCCGAACGTCCTGTGCCGTGGGGATTGGGCAAAATGCGCAGGGCGGCTTTGCCCTGGATATTGATTTGGACGTGGAAGTCCGCGGCCTGGACAAAAATGCGGCCATTGAGCTGGTCAAGAAGGGCCACGAGGTCTGTCCTTATTCCAATGCGACGCGCGGCAATATTGCTGTTCGCCTCCATGTCAGCGTCGTGGAGACGTTTGATATTTGATGTACCGCGGATATCCCTATGAATGACAATAGGGGTATCTGTTTTTTCGCCCGGCGCGATTCGTAGTATATTGAGAGTATCGTTGGCGATCGGGTGTTCGGTATGTCTTACTCCATTGGTGAATTTGCGCGGCTTTGCGGGATTAACGCGACAACGCTTCGCGCCTGGCAGCGTCGTTACGGCCTTCTCAAGCCTGAACGCACCGACGGCGGGCATCGTCTGTACAGCGACGACGACATCCAGCAGGCGCTGAAAATTCTCGACTGGGTCAAAAAGGGCGTCCCCGTTAGCCAGGTCAAACCGCTGCTGGCGCGCCCCGGCGCGCGGCGGACCAATAACTGGCTTACCCTACAGGAAAGTATGCTGCAGCGCCTGAAAGACGGCAAAATTGAGTCGCTGCGTCAGCAGATTTACGACGCTGGCCGCGAGTATCCTCGCCCGGAACTGGTGACTGAAGTATTGCGCCCGCTGCGCAGCAAGGTCTCGGCTAACGTACCGACGATGATGACGCTGCGTGAAATTCTTGATGGGATCATCCTCTCTTACACCTCGTTTTGCCTGGAAGGGGATAAACGCGCGCCGGGCGATAACTACCTGATTACCGGCTGGCATCTCACCGACCCCTGCGAGATCTGGCTTGAGGCGCTGCGCCGCACCGGCCAGGGGCATCGTATCGATGTTCTTCCCCAGCCTCCGACTACGCTGGCACCGGAAATCTTCCCGGAACGCAAATGGCTGCTGGTCACCAGCGGCAAGCTCACCGCTGCCCGCCAGAAACAAATAGACCTCTGGCAGCAGCAGGTTAATTCTCTCGAGGTTATCTCGCTCTAACGCCCTTGTTGCACGCTTCCTTTGAAAACCACCCTCGCGGTGGTTTTTTTTCATATTCACGCCAAATTAATGC
>ERZ1026872.438-NODE-438-length-12004-cov-4.782241_pt1 | contig 12004 bp, 12 predicted proteins | sample MGYA00380166_ERZ1026872 | MGnify/ENA primary metagenome ERZ1026872 (study PRJEB33269, sample SAMEA4719802) | human gut metagenome | biome: human-associated habitat; feature: organic feature; material: feces | place: Cameroon | collected 2013-10 ... | reverse complement strand
AAAGTCCTGAGTCTGGTGGTGGCGATGAATCACTATCAGGCTGAGGAGATCTGGTCCCGCGTTGGTAAAGATCCGTCCGGGCAGCCGTTTAATTCCCTATTACAGCTGGAAATAGAACAGGGGATCCCGCGCAACCCGTTTATTAACGCCGGGGCGCTGGTGGTCTGCGACATGTTACAAGGGCGTCTTAGCGCCCCGCGTCAGCGGATGCTGGAAATTGTGCGTAAGCTGAGCGGCGTATCCAGTATTGGTTATAACGCACAGGTGGCGCGCTCTGAGTTTGAACATTCTGCGCGCAATGCGGCCATTGCCTGGCTGATGAAATCGTTCGGTAACTTCCACCAGGATGTCACGACGGTATTGCAGAACTATTTCCACTACTGCGCCCTGGAAATGAACTGCGTGGAGCTGGCGAAGACGTTTTTGTTTCTGGCGAATCAGGGGCAGGCGCTGCACCTCGACGCGCCGGTGATCACGCCGATGCAGACGCGTCAGGTTAATGCGCTGATGGCGACCAGCGGCATGTATCAGAATGCCGGCGAATTTGCCTGGCGGGTGGGATTGCCGGCAAAATCCGGCGTCGGCGGCGGGGTGGTCGCCATCGTGCCGCACGAAATGGCGATTGCCGTCTGGAGCCCGGAGCTGGATGAAGCGGGCAACTCGCTGGCGGGCGTTGCTGCCCTGGAAAAACTCACTCAGCAGATAGGACGTTCAGTTTACTGATGGACACGCTTGATAGCTTATTTGCCCGGCTGCAGCGCTCAACGTTTCGCAGCCGTTTTCGCCTTGGGGTGAAAGAACGGCAGTATTGTATTGATAAAGGGCCGGAGGTGATTGATAGCCACGCGGCAGATTTTATCGCCAACCGCTTAGCACCTGCACAGCCGATCAACGACGGTAAGCAGACGCCAATGCGCGGTCATCCGGTGTTTATCGCCCAGCATGCCACGGCGACCTGCTGCCGCGGCTGTCTGGCAAAGTGGCACCATATTCCGCAAGGTCAGGTCCTCAGCGATGAGGCGCAGCTCTATATTGTCAGTGTTATTCACCATTGGCTGGTGATTCAGATGAATCGTCAGGATCGGTAGCACGTCTAAGATTATTCTGAATAGCTATCGATTTTGATAGCTTGATCGGCGTTCCGGCTCTTAATAAGATGAGCCGGGCGTCGTATCGGAATAAATTGCGTTATGAATAGTTTTGACAAACTTATTACGAATAGTGAGGTGGCGGGAGCCCGGTTTGTCAGACGGATGTATCTGATGCGGATGCTCGGCACTTTCCTGTGTTTTCTACCGATTCTTTCCGTCCTGTCTGAGCATCACCGGCCGGTTTATCTTCAGGTCTTGCTTGCCATTAATGCCTTTATCTGGCCGACGGTTGCCTATCTGCGCGCGATACGTGCGCCGATACCGCGTTTGGTGGAGCAGCAAAATTTGCTGCTGGATGCTGGCGTCGGTGGCTTCTGGATAGCCATGATGTCACTGAACCCGCTACCTTCGGTAACGATAGCGACCATTCTGCTCACCGACAGGCTTTCCGCCGGTGGGGTGACGCTGATGCGTAAAGCGGCATTCATGCTGGTTTCCTGCTTCGCCCTTAGCTGGGTTCTGACCGGCATGCCTTTTATTGGCTATGTTTCTCAACGCACTATGCTGGCGACGCTGCCGCTGATTTCCTTATATGTACTTGCCTTGAGCCTGCTGACTGATGGTATTGCCGTCAGGCTGCGGCTGAAGAGTCAGGAACTGGAGCGTATTGCGATGCTCGATCCGCTGCTGGATATCGCCAACCGCCGCCTGCTGGAACAGCGTATTGCGTGGGAATTGGTGCGCCTGCAACAGCACTGTGGCCACTCGCTGCTGATGTTTATCGATCTGGATAACTTTAAAGAGATCAACGATCGCTATGGGCATAAAGTGGGCGACGTCATGCTTAAAACCGTCTCACAAATTTTGCAGATGGCGACGCGTGCTACCGATACGCCCGCGCGTTTAGGCGGCGACGAGTTTGTTATCCTGCTGCCCGATACGTCGCTGGAAGAAGGGCGGTCGATAGCTCAGCGGATTATGGATGCTACATCGCTGGTCACCGAACGTCCGGACCACTCTCAAACATTGACGCTCAGTATCGGTATTGCCGAAGCGTTGCCGGAGATGCTTGAAGTTTCGGACTGGTTGCAGGCGGCGGACAATGCGCTGTATGAGGCCAAACGGCGCGGTAAGAACCAGATTTTTGCCCATTAATACCGATAAGAAAATGCGATGGCGGCTTCTGTTGTGTTGTCAACATGTTAACGTAAAATCGGTGGTACCCCTTTTTCGGAGATCGCCATGAATTCAATGTACTCGCTTCATATCTTTTCTGAATCCGATATCCTTTCACATCTTGATGCGTTGTCCGGCGTGCTGACAAACTGCGTTAACGGCGGCGCATCCGTCAGCTTTATGCTGCCGTTCAGCCCGGAAACCGCACAGCAGTTCTGGCAGCGGACTGCCGGTAGCGTGGCGCGAGATGAGCGTGTCGTGCTGGTCGCTAAAGATGTCGACCAGCATATCGTCGGGACCGTACAGCTGATTGTTGACCAGCCGGAAAACCAGCCGCACCGCGCCGATGTCGCGAAACTGTTAGTGCATGAACGTGCTCGTCGCGGGGGGATTGCCCGTGCGCTAATGCAGCGCCTGGAAGCGGTCGCCGTTGACAGGCATAAAAGCGTGCTGGTGCTGGATACGGCGACCGGTAGCGGGGCGGAAAGTTTCTATCAGCGCTGCGGCTGGCAAAAGGTGGGGGAAATTCCGCGCTATGCCTGTATGCCGGACGGTGCGTTGACGGCGACGTCGATTTTTTACAAATTTTTATAGACTCGCTATTTATTCTCTCACTTTTGATCAAAACAGGGTTTCATAAGCGGAAAATCTGATAAGTTATTAGACCAATTGAGCAGGTTGTATGACTAATCCAGAAAGGAACCCATTGTGAAAACACTGAACCGCCATGATTTCCCCGGTGCCCAATACCCTGAACGTATTATCCAGTTTGGCGAAGGAAACTTCCTGCGCGCGTTTGTCGACTGGCAGATTGACCTGCTGAACGAACACACTGACCTGAATTCAGGCGTGGTTATCGTTCGCCCGATTGCCAGCGACTTCCCGCCTTCTCTGAGTACTCAGGACGGCCTGTACACCACAATTATTCGTGGTCTGAATGAAAAGGGTGAGGCGGTCAGCGATGCTCGCCTGATCCGTTCGGTGAACCGTGAAATCAGCGCTTATAACGATTACGCAGAATTCCTTAAGCTGGCTCACAACCCGGACATGCGTTTTGTGTTTTCCAATACCACCGAAGCGGGCATCAGCTATCACGCGGGCGACAAGTTTGATGACGCCCCGGCGGTAAGTTATCCGGCGAAACTGACGCGCCTGCTGTTCGAACGCTTCAGCCATTTCAACGGCGCAGCCGATAAAGGCTGGGTGATCATTCCTTGCGAACTGATTGATTATAACGGTGAGGCGCTGCACGAGCTGGTGGTTCGCTATGCGCAGGAGTGGGCGCTGCCGGCCGAATTCATGACTTGGCTGAATGAATCAAACGCTTTCTGCTCTACGCTGGTGGACCGTATCGTCACAGGATACCCGCGTGATGAAGCGGCAAAACTGGAAGCGGAGCTGGGTTACAAAGACGGCTTCCTCGATACCGCTGAGCACTTCTATCTGTTTGTGATTCAGGGGCCAAAATCCCTCGCCAGCGAACTGCGTCTCGACAAGCTTGCACTTAACGTACTGATTGTTGACGATATTAAACCGTATAAAGAGCGTAAAGTCGCGATTCTGAACGGTGCACATACCGCCCTAGTGCCGGTGGCCTATCAGGCCGGTATCGATACCGTGGGTGAAGCCATGAATGATGCGGAAATCTGTGCATTTGTTGAAAAAGCGATTTATCAGGAAATTATTCCGGTGCTGGATCTGCCGAAAGACGAGCTGGAATCCTTTGCCAGCGCGGTTACCGGCCGTTTCCGTAACCCGTACATCAAGCACCAGCTGTTGTCTATTGCCCTGAACGGTATGACAAAATTCCGTACCCGCATTTTGCCGCAGCTGCTAGCAGGGCAGAAGGCCAGCGGTAAGCTGCCTGCGCGCTTGACCTTTGCGCTGGCTGCGCTGATCGCTTTCTATCGCGCGGAACGTAACGGGGAAGCGTATCCGGTACAAGACGACGCGCACTGGATCGAGAGTTATCAGCAGCTATGGACGCAGCATCGTGACCACCAGATTACTACCCGCGATCTGGTCAGCGCGGTACTTTCCGTGAGCGAACATTGGGAACAAGATCTTACACAGGTTTCCGGATTGGTCGAACAGGTGACAACCGATCTTGACGCGATTCTGACTCAGGGAATGCGTAAAGCCGTGCAACCGCTCTGCTAACGGCGGTTCAACGCTTATCAAGCCCGGCTCCGGCCGGGTTTTCTATGGCCGTAACAAGGCAACTTAGTTACAACATACATATTTTCTTTTATCACTATCCCACTGAAACACCGAGCATAAACCGCGTAACAGCCCATAAAGGGCTTCGCTAGCATACCATTTCACCGTCAGTACCGCTTGAATACATGACGTAGATCACGTTTAATATACAATTCATTAACCTGATTGATATCAAAATGATCGTTCGTCCTCACCAGCACTGGCTGGCCCGTATCTTTGTCTGGCACGGTTCCGTGCTGCCGAAAATCTTTTCGCGGTTGCTGCTTAACTTCCTGCTATCGATAGTCGTGATCCTGATTTTGCCCTGGTATTCTTCGCTGGGGGTGAAGCTGACGGTCGCCCCGTTCAGTATTCTCGGCGTGGCCATTGCCATATTCCTGGGTTTTCGCAATAACGCCTGTTATTCCCGCTACGTTGAAGCCCGTCAGCTTTGGGGACAACTGATGATTGCCTCACGCTCTTTGCTGCGTGAGGTAAAAAACACGCTGCACGACGATCCGCATCTGAATGAATTTGTGGGTCTGCAAATTGCGTTTGCCCACTGTCTGCGTCTGACGCTACGCCGCCAGCCTACGCGTGCGGTGCTGGCGAAGTATCTTTCCGAATCGCATCTTCATGAGGTGATGACCGCCCAGTCGCCGGCAAATCGTATTTTGCTGATTATGGGGGAGTGGCTGGCTCAGAGGCGTCGGGCAGGGCAACTGTCGGATATTCTGTACCATGGTCTGAACATTCGCCTCAACGATATGTCCATCGTGCTGGCCGGCTGTGAACGTATTGCCAATACGCCGGTGCCTTTTGCCTATTCCCTGATTTTACATCGCACCGTGTACCTGTTCTGCATCATGCTGCCGTTCGCGCTGGTTGTTGACTTACACTATATGACGCCATTTGTCTCGGTGCTGATTTCGTACACCTTTATCTCTCTGGATACGCTGGCGGAAGAGCTTGAAGAACCCTTCGGTATGGAAAATAATGATTTACCGTTGGATGCTATCTGCAACGCTATCGAAATCGATCTGCTGCAAATGAACGATGAACCCCAGATACCTGAGCGCCTTACCGTCGATAAGCATTACCAGCTCAGCTAAGAGGAAAAACGCGTGACCGTAATCATTCGTGCCATACAGGCTGAAGATAAAGCGCAGTGGTTGGCGCTATGGCAGGGTTACAACACTTTTTATGGCGCGACACTGGCCGACGATGTCACGGAAAACACGTGGCAGCGAATGCTCAATCCGCAATCGCCTGTTTTTGGCCGAGTGGCGGTGGTAGAAGGGCGCGTGACCGGTTTTGCCCTGTGCGTATTACACGAAGGCACGTGGGTGACCCAACCCATCTGTTATCTGGAAGACCTGTTCGTGGACCCGTCATTTCGTGGCCTGGGCATTGCCCGGCAGCTCATGCATTTCGTGCTAAATGAAGCCAAAGAACAGAAATGGTCGCGTTTCTACTGGCATACGCGTATTCATAATCCTGCCCGTAAGCTTTATGATGAATTCATCTCCGCAGATGATTACGTACGTTATTGTGTTAGGCTGTAAAGCCAGGATGCAGAATAAATCATTAAGGTTTTCCCTGTTTAATGGTTGCACCGACATAAGGAGAATCAAAATGGAAAAACGAATCGAGACTGCCGTTAACATCATTCTGTTCATTTCACTGTTCGCTACCGCCTGGGATCTGTCGCTGGTACGCGCGCTTGGCTGGTAAGCGGTACGCTCGGCTGAAACGGGCGCAGGACACGCTGCGCCCCTGTACATTTCATGAACGCCTCATTAATCAACGGCTTTTAGGCTAATTACCCACAAGGTTGTGCACCGTTTCTGTGGATAACCTCAGCGAAGTTATCCGCGAAAGGTTTTACGCCATTCCCCCGGGCTGACGCCCATTCTTTCACGAAAGGTCTGGCGAAACGTAATAGATGACTGAAAGCCTGCGCGCTCCGCGACCTGCTCAATGGAAAGCTGGCTGCTCTCCAGCAGGCTCTGACTCCGTCTTAACCGCTCAGCGGTGATCCATTCACCAATCGACATACCGGTAGCTTTCTGAAAATGGCGGGTTAGCGTACGGCGTCTCATCGCCGCTCGCTCGGCCAGTGAGTCGATGTTAAGTGTCTGACCGAGGTTATTTTGCAGGAAAAGAAGAAGCTGGTTAATCCGCGTATCGTCAGTTCGCAGTGGTACCGTAGGTTCAATAAACTGGGCCTGGCCGCCTTCACGGTGTGGCGGCGTGACCATACGCCGGGCTATCTGGTTTGCGACGCTCGCACCAAGACGCTGACGAATCACATACAGGCAGCAGTCCAGCGCGGCGGCGGTGCCAGCCGAGGTAATCAGACCATCGTCGTCGGTATACAGAACGTTGACATCGAGCGTTACCTGAGGGAAAAGCCGTGAAAAGTCAGGCTCATATTCCCAATGCGTCGCGGCTCGACGGTGGTCGAGTAACCCGGCATAGGCCAGAACAAATGTTCCCAGGCACAGACCGACCACTGTCGCACCGTTAGCACGTGCGGTTTTCAACGCGGCCAACAATGCGGTCGACGGTTTCTCGTTCACGTCTCGCCAGAAGGGCACGATGACAATATCGCTTTGTGTCAGCGCGGTAAAATCTGCCGTGGCCAATACCGCTGTACCTTCCTTAGACCAGACCATCCCAGGCGTTTCAGCGCATATGATACGGCGAAAATGCGTTTCGCTGCTGGCGCTGTCGCCAAACAAAATTAGCGGTACCGAAAAATGAAAGGTGCTGAACCCTTCACTGGCCACAATCGCAACGGAGGTGGGGGTCATTATGTTCTCACTCTTTTGTTCTCACTCTTTAATACGTGACAGTGTCACCATCTGCTGGGGCACAGACGAAATCCTCTATCTGGTTATCTCGAGCATATTCCAGCAGCGCTTCTCGCGTCACCAGACAATGGCTAATCGCCCCCATATGGGTGGCAACGATCTGCGCCTGCGGCAATAGTGCATGTGCTTTTAGCAGATCTTCATTGCCAAAAATAATCGGGCCAAATCCCAGCACGTGTGCCCATCCGGTATTCATCACCAGCACTTCCGGCTGATAGTGGCGCATATTTTCAGCAATGGCGTCGATCCAGATTGTGTCGCCAACCAGATAGAGCGTTTTTTCTTCCGGATGCTGAAATACTACGCCGCAGGCTTCGCCAAGTCGTTCTGCCAGTTCAGGTATCGCGTAGGCGGCGTCTGATCCATGCTGCCCGTCGGTTTTGAGCAAACGGATGTGGCCAAAATGACTGTCAGCTGAAAGGAGGCGCACTTCGCTAAAGCCCTTAGCGCGCAGGAGTGCTTCATCATGGGCATTCTGCACATAAATCGGTATCGACCCTGGAAGAGCAGCGGCGGCCGCGTCATCCCAATGATCGAGATGAGTATGCGTCACAATCACCGCATCCACGTCGATAATCTCGCCGATCGGCAGAGGCAGTTCCACCATCGGGATACGAATATCGGCGCGGGCCGTGCCGGGAAAGCCCGGGTAGGTGTCTTTGGCCGCCAGCATCGGGTCAATCAGAAAGCGTTTACCCGCGTAGTGAATCAACTGGGTGGCGTTGCGGATTTGGGTAATGTTCATAGTGAGAGTCCTGTTGTGTGAGGAGATGAACACAGTATGTCGGATTCTCAGCGTTGCGCCGCTGGCGTAATGACAATCTTCGATGGTATTGGGCCAATTGATGGCCGCTGTTGTGCGCAACGATGCCGTTCAGGCATAGCAAGTATGAATATTCAGTATAGAAATAGAGCCAAACAGGCATAGACAGTGGGGATATTTTGTATTTATCATACAAATGAAGTGAGCCACAGCGCATACGCGTATTATTCATTTATCCGTGGGTTTTTGATTATGTCCGCCGAAATTAATGCACTCATTGTGCTTGCCCAACTGAACGAAACGAAAGGCTTTTACCGTCGAGCTCTGCGTCTTTGGCGAGAAATTTCAACGCATTTTGATGCCGACAAGGCTCAGTGCCGACTGGCTTCGGAGAAAATAGATAACTGCAGTTTACATCTGCGTATCAAATCACCCCATGATGCGCCAGCAGGGAACGACAAAAAACAGCATGTTGAACGCGATAAATTAAAAATTCAGCAGCTTCTGAAGCAGGGATACAGCATAAAGAAGTGCAGCATATGACCGGAAGGTCGAGCGCGTTTATCTACAAATATAATCCCCGTAGTAAACCAATCCATTAGTAACTCGATGGGGGTACACCGAATGCCTGGCGAAAGGCAAAGCTAAATGCGGCCGTGCTGGAATAGCCGACATCAAGGGCAACGGCGGTCACGTTTTTATTTTTTTTCAGCAACATTACCGACTCGAGAATGCGCATTTTTTGTTTCCAGGCGCCAAACGGTAAGCCAGTTTCTTTTTTAAAATGACGTGAGAAGGTACGGGCCGACATACCTAAATGATCGGCCCAATATTCCATCGAATGCTCTAATGCAGGCGATTCCAGTATAGTCCGACAGACCTCTATCAGCGCCGCATTATGTGGCCACGGTAGCATCAACTCCACTTCCGGTAGTTTCAAAATAACGTCCAGCAGGACGCTGACCAACTGACCATCTTTACCTTTAATATCATAACGTTCTGGTATATTTGTGCTAGCGTAATGGATAAACTCGCGTACAAAATCGCTGATGGCCACCATTTTACAGTCATCGATCGGCACCGGTAAAAACGCGGGCTCGATATCCAGACTCTCCAGGTGCACTTCATCCAGTGCCCACACCGCATGTTCGGTATTATGCGGTATCCAGATCCCATAGTGGGCAGGTATCACCCAGCATTTCCCCGCGACATCAATTCGCATGCTGCCCGTATGAGCAAAATGGAACTGCGCGAAGGAGTGGCTATGATTGGCAACATGATTATTGGCTTCAAGCACATACGAACGAAAGTACACCGACTGCGGCAGCTCTTTCATCGAATTATCCTGCGATGAAAACCACCGTTTTGCCTGTATGGTTGAGAAAGAAGGGCGCTCGTCCATCGTTATGGCGTCTACTCGATAAATATTGTCCTCACATCATAATACATACCATCGTGTTATCAATAATAATCTTACGCAGAAAATACTGACTTCTAATTTATGGAATAGAATTATGGCGACGGTTTGCTCAGACGTAATAAATGTTGAAGAATTGAATGATAATTGGTCGCGAATGGGCAACGAACTGCTCCAGCAGGCGGATATTAAAATCAACGGCTCGCGCCCGTGGGATATTCAGGTGCATCACGCTGATTTTTTTAAACGCGTATTTCAACAAGGTTCGTTAGGCTTTGGTGAAAGTTATATGGACGGTTGGTGGGATTGTGACCGGCTGGACATTCTGTTCTGTAAAATTCTTCAGGCCAAACTGGATAAACAGATGCCGGGAAATCTGAAGGATATTCTGCAAATTGCCAGCGCGAGATTGTTTAACCTACAGTCGCGCCGACGCGCCTGGATTGTCGGTAAAGAGCATTACGATATCGGTAACGATTTATTTTCCAGGATGTTAGACCCTCACATGCAGTACTCCTGTGCTTATTGGCGTACGGCAAGTTCTCTGGAAGAGGCACAAGATGCCAAGCTGAAAATGATTTGCGAAAAATTGCAGCTCCAGCCCGGCATGCGTTTGCTGGATATCGGCTGCGGGTGGGGCGGTTTGGCCGAGTACGCCGCTCGCCACTATGGCGTCAGCGTTGACGGCGTGACCATTTCGCAAGAGCAGCAAAAAATGGCACAGCAGCGCTGTGAAGGGCTTGATGTGAGCATTCTGCTGCAGGACTATCGCGATCTGAACAGAAAATACGATCGTATTGTTTCCGTTGGGATGTTTGAGCACGTTGGTCCCAAAAATTACGACACCTATTTCAAGGTCGTTGACTGCTGCCTGAAGGCCGACGGGCTGTTTTTACTCCACACTATCGGCAGTAACGAGACCGGGGTTAACGTCGACCCATGGATTAACAAATACATTTTCCCGAACGGCTGCCTGCCGTCAATTCGTCAGATCGCCAACGTCAGTGAATCCAGGCTGATTATGGAAGACTGGCACAACTTCGGTAGTGATTATGATAAAACGCTAATGGCCTGGCACCAGCGCTTTAATGCGGCATGGCCCGACATAGCCACGCACTATACTCCGCGTTTTCGTCGAATGTTCAACTATTACCTTTGCGCCTGCGCCGGTGCATTTCGCGCACGTGATATTGAACTCTGGCAGGTATTGTTCAGCCGGGGAACCGAAGGCGGGATGTACGTTTATCGGTAAACTGTTAAAACGGGCTGGACCGATAGTCGGTGCCAGCCCATCGTCATATTAATAACTGAGATCAGAACATCCCGTACAGCAGGGCGGAAACGGTCAGTACGCCGCTGGCCATGACCATCGCGGAGAGCATACCTCGCAGTGGTTTCAGCGCTTCGCGGGTGAAAATCAGCCAGGTTGGAATAATAAACAGGAAGATCGCAATTAATGGCCCGCACAGGGTTTCAATCATATTAATGACGTCTGGGTTAAGATAAACCACCGCCGATGTGATAATAAACATCAGCACGGAAATGATTAATTTGGCCTGTTTAATATGGCTGGTGCGTTTAATGCCAAAAAGATCTGCCGCCAGGACATTGAACGTTTCGGCAACCGGCATCGAGATCCCCAAAAATGATTTAGTCATCCCCAGAATCGCAATCAACGGCGCCAGATAGATCATCACGCTCATACCGTCGTTGCCGCCGATAACCGACAGCACATTAAGGTTTTGCGCCTTAGCCATTTCAAACGTTTCGCGCGGGGTGCTCAAAATACAGCTCAGTACGAAAAAGAGAATACTGAAGAAAATCAAACCATAGGCGTGCCGAATAACACGAACGGACTGCGTCTCGCCACCGTTGCCAGGTTCGCGATACCAGGAAGCCAGTGCGGGAATCAGCGGCGCGGAGCACAGCGAGAAAGCAATCAGCGGTAGGGTTAACCACAAATCCTTCAGAGAACTGCTGGCCGACGTTGAATGGGTTGATTGCCACGCATGGGCGATATTGCTGAAATCCCAGGCCGGAATCTGTGACGCCGCCACCACAATAATAGCAATGGCGAACGGCAGCGCAAGGGCGCTCATGGTGCTGACGACTTTATCACGACCTTTGCTTAGCACCAGATGCAAAATTGCCAGCACAACCAGCGTCAGAGTCGCGCGGTTAAAGCCGGTGAAGTGCAGGCGTTCGGTCAGGAAATGGCTGAGGGCGTTAATCAACGAAACGGCGTACACCAGCGTCACCGGATAGTGTGCAACGCAGAAAAACAGCTTCATCAACTGACGTCCCTTGGCGCCGAAGAACGAACCAAACAGCGGCAGCGTGCGATCGTTCTGCTCGTCCGCCGGGTTGTCGCGCATAAAGACACGGCATATCAGCACGTGGGGAACTAACGACAGCGGAAAACCGAGTAGCAGTAGTAGAATAAAGACCAGCGGACCGCGCTGACCTGCTCCCCGTTGATTAG
>ERZ1026872.436-NODE-436-length-12070-cov-7.380191_pt1 | contig 12070 bp, 9 predicted proteins | sample MGYA00380166_ERZ1026872 | MGnify/ENA primary metagenome ERZ1026872 (study PRJEB33269, sample SAMEA4719802) | human gut metagenome | biome: human-associated habitat; feature: organic feature; material: feces | place: Cameroon | collected 2013-10 ... | reverse complement strand
GTAGCAACTGGGAGTTGCTGTGCCTGTTCTGCCACGATCACGAGCACTCAAAATATACCGAGGCGGACCAATATGGTTCGACGGTGGTGGCCGGGGAAGATGCACAGAAAGACGTCGGCGAGGCGACCTATAACCCGTTTGCTGACCTGAAAGCGATGCTGAATAAAAAGAAATAAGCGCTGGGCGCTGAAACGCATACATTGTCACTGGAATCCCGATCGCAAGGTCGGGATTTTTTCGTTTTAAAGTCATGCGGATAACAGCGAGAGGCGTAGAATCAGCGACAAGCCGGGTTTACCCGGTGAGGCGCAATGTTGCGGGGGCTTGATCCCCGGTGGCCTTGTCGCTGGAAAGAGAAAACCCCCGCACATTGTTCGGTATACACCGGCAACATAACGGGGGCTAACTTGACCCTAGACAAGTTGAGGATAGCCGCGAACCGTTGCCATTGCAACCAAGGCGGCACGATGACGCTCACGGAGTTGAGTATGGCTTTCTGGCATGACCTGGCAGCACCAACGCTGGTCGGTATTGCAACAAGCCTGTTTTTAGGCTGGTGGCATAACAGGAAGTAATGCATAGTGGGCGCGACTCACCGCTGCATGGCAGCATGCGCCCGAAACGGGCCAGAGGGTGACCTCTGGCCTTTTTTGCGAATTTAAAGAGACATTGCTTCGGTCATCAGCACTGGCTGTATCTGGTCCTCTTCAAAAACCATTTTATCCAGGCATAACATTCGATGGCCGGCCTCACTGTCTCCAGGAATGCGTCGATGGTAGGCAATGAGCCATTCATCATTATCGTTAAGCGCAATACAGCTATGGTGGCCCGGACCGTCTGCCAGAGCCTGCGCCGCAAGGATAGTTCTTTTCGGGCCATTAAAGGTAAAGGGAGAATCGCTATCGGCGGTGACGACTCGATAGCTGCCGTCCGTCCAGTTACCTTCTGACCACATAAAATGGTAGCGCCCGCGACGCTTAATCATACAGGGGGCTTCAACGTAACCAGGAATAATGATTTCGCGGAACATCTCGCCGTTATCAAAGGGGATGAAGCCGTTCATTTGCGAATTCATCTGCGCAACGTTACAGTGCCGCCAGCCGCCGTAGTAGAGATAAATTTTGCCATCGTCATCGGTAAAGAGATGGGCGTCGATGGGCTGGGCGCCATGAATAAAACGGCCAACTAACGGCTTTTCCAGTACCGCGCGGAACGGGCCTGCCGGAGTATCGGCGACGGCGATTTCAAGCCCTCCTTCCTCTTCATCACTTTGGATGTCGTTTGAGGCGAATATTAAGAAATACTTTCCGTCTTTTTCGACGATCGTCGGTGCCCAGACCGCGCGCCAGATCCACGGAAAATCGTCCATCTGGATAATGCCTTCATGCTTTTGCCAGTGAATGAGATCGGGGGAAGAAAAGGCGTCAATGTTGCGCTGCATCTGATAGTCGGTGATGGAGCGAGTGACGTATATCCAGTACTGATTTTCATAGAAGCGAATTTCCGGGTCGGCATACCAGCCGTCAACCAGAGGATTTTTAACAATAACAGGCATAGACTATTCCTTGTTGGCAATCAGTTTGCTTACAGACAGGCCGCAGTAGTCCAGCACCAGCTCGCAGAACATGGCATTGGCCCATGAGAACCAGGGACGGGTAAAGCGAGCGGGATTGTCGGGATCGAACGATTCATGCATTAATCCGCTCCCCGCATCGGTTGCCGTCATCATCTGGATCATGGCGAGTTTTTCCGCCGGATCGCGGGCGGTGAGCCCCTGTACCGCCAGCGCAATCGGCCAGATGAATCCTGAAGGCGTGTGTGGGCTGCCAACACCCTGTGCGAAACGTCCGCGGTGAAAATAGGGGTTATCGCCGCTGAGAATAAACCGGCGGGTATTCAGATAGCGCGGATGATCGTTGGCGATCGCGCCCAGCAGCGGCAGTGAAAGCAGGGAAGGCACGTTCGCATCGTCCATCAACAGGTAATGCCCGGCGCCGTCCGTTTCATAGCAATAGATTTCACCGTAATCAGGATGACGAACGACCGCGTGTTTTTCTATCCCCTCCTCAATGGCTGATTTCAACGCGGTGGCCCGACGCTCGAGGCGGCGATTGTTCAGTACTTCGCGTGCAATCTCCGCCAGGTAACCCAGCACGACCGAGGCGAAAAAATTAGCGGGCACCAGATACCCCCAGTCGCAAGCATCGTCACTGGGGCGAAAACCGGACCAGGTCATGCCGGTATAGCTGACCGGCGCGCCTTTTCCTTCATAGCCCAGAGTGTCCGTTGGGGCCGGCGGGTGTGGGCGCTCAAAGCGGTAGGGAGAGCGGCTATGATGGTGCTGCTCGATTTCCCATTGATTGAGAACCAGCGAGCAGGCGCGGGTAAAGGTGTCCGTAAAGTGGCTCGTTATCCCGGTGATTTTCCAGAATAGCCATGCAAGCTGTAGCGGATAACACAGCGAGTCTACCTCGTATTTACGTTCCCAGATCTGCGGCTGCATGTGGGTTAGATCGCTCTGATGGCCCGTTGAATCCGGATAGCGATTGAAGGCGTTGGCATAAGGATCGAGAGTAATAAAGTGCATCTGTTGCTGGATTACGCCAGCAATCATTGCCTGCAGTTCCGGGTGTTGCTGACAGAAAAGCAGGTAGGGGCGCATCTGGCAGGCGGAGTCCCGCAGCCACATCGCCGGAATATCGCCGGTGATGACAAACACGCCGCGATCGCCGCGCTGTAGCGTGGTATCAAGCGTGTTCGTCAGGGCATGCCTGAGCGTTGCTGCAATGGTGTTGCTGCCCATCTGCTGGCGCACCTGCTCGCAACATTGCTGAATAAACTCCCGATTTTCAATATTCATGGCTGAGTTGTTCCCTGTGAGGGCAGGCGTGGACATGCCTGTTCATGGCGATCGAACAAGTGGCAGCGGTGTGCTGGCAGCTGCAAATGAATCATGCTGCCGCGAGGGTGATGATGGTACCCATTGAGTTTACAGGTCAGTTCGCCCTCCAGATAAAGACAGGTCGCATCGCCGAGCTGTTCGATAAACTGGATACGGCGTTGCAGAAGATTCTCTTCACTGCCGTCTGCCAGCAGCAGATGCTCCGGACGGATACCGACAGTGACGTTTTCACTGACTGAAAGCTGTGCGCCGTCAACGTAAATAGCCAGTATTTCTCCGCTTTCCAGCCTGACACTCACCGAGTCTGCGCGAATTTTGACGACCTGGGCCGCTAAAAAATTCATCTGCGGTGAGCCGATAAAGCTGGCGGTAAACTTGTTTCTCGGCTGTTCGTAGAGCTCCATTGGCGAGCCAATCTGTGCGACGCTACCGTACCGGTTTACGCTATCACCGCTGTTGAGCAGCACGATTTTGTCCGCCAGGGTCATGGCTTCAATCTGGTCATGGGTGACGTAGACCGTGGCGACATTTTCAAAATCGCGGTGCAGACGGCCAATTTCGAGACGCATTTGCGCGCGTAGCCCGGCGTCAAGGTTGGAGAGCGGTTCGTCAAACAGGAAGGCGCCGGGCTTGCGGACAATAGCGCGGCCAATCGCTACGCGCTGGCGTTGTCCGCCGGAAAGCGCGGCGGGACGGCGAGTCAGGAGCGCTTCCAGTTGCAGTGATTTCGCCGCCGCCGCGACCTGGCGTTTCACCTCGTCTTCCGGCATCTTCGCCATTTTTAACGCGAAGCCCATGTTTTCTTCCACCGTCATATGCGGGTAGAGCGCATAGTTCTGGAATACCATGGCGATGCCTCGTTCAGAAGAGGGCACTTCGGTCATGCGTTTATCGTCGATGTATAACTCACCGGCGGAGATCTCTTCCAGCCCGGCGATCATCCTCAACAGCGTGGATTTTCCGCAGCCGGAAGGTCCAACAATGACGCAGAATTCGCCCTGTTGGATGGTCAGATTGATGTTATTGATGACTACTTGTTTTGCCGAATAGGCTTTGTAGACGGACTCCAGTCTTATTGTTGCCATGGTTTTGTCCTTACGCTACGTCAGTCTGTTTTTCACGGCCGTCCAGCCACGGAAACTGCGCGATACGCAACCGCGCGCAGCCGTATGGAACCAGCAGCACCGAGGACTGCACGCTCAGGGCGGCGTGCGCTGGGCTGTTGGGCATCGGCCCCGCGGAATTATCGACGACCTTCCATGTCGGCAAACGGTAAGCGCTAAGGCGAAGCTTAATCGGCGCGGACTCCAGCGCGAACGGCTGCTCTCCGGAAGCATGAAGCTGTAGCTCACGGACGACGGCGCCCTGATGAGGATGAATATCCAGCGCGTAGTTCCACTCTTTCTTCGGCTGCAATTCCCAGTCACCGCTGGGCGAGCCGCCAGGGATAGGCCGCCAGATTTCACCGGGCGTCAGCGCCATCAGCAGCGGGCCGTAGTAAACGCTAAAGGCGTTATGAATACGTCTTTCCGTGCGAACCTGGCGTTCAAAGGTCAGGGTGACAACATCACCGGCCCGCCATTCACGGGTGAGCGCAAAATAGCCTTTGCCATCGCCATAGCTCAGGGGGGCGCCGTTTACCGTAATGGCTGAGCCGGTACTCCATTGGGGAATACGTAGCCACAGCGTTTTGTCGCCCGTCGGTGCATGATGTACGGTAAAGGTCAGATCGGTGTTGAACGGATAGTCGGTCTGCACGCAGACGTCCCATGCGTCGGTAGTGACGCGGCAAGGTGCGTAGACCATACTGGCGAGGTTGTTCGCTTCATCCTGCATAAACAGGCTATTGCAAAATTTTGGCCAGCCCTGATGGAAGTTAGCGGTGCAGCAGCCAAAGTTCGGCTCCAGGCCGAAGATGTTGCAGTCATCGCCGCTGTAGGTCCAGTTACGGGGCGCGATGCTGGCAGCAATCTGGTTAGGTTGTTGGTGGTACTGATGCGACATCATATCGGCGCTGACGCCAGCCGGGAGGGCGTTGAAAGCGACGCGCTCCAGCCGTTCGGCCAGTTGCGCATCACCATAAATGCGCAGCATATTTTCCAGCGAGAACATCAGTTCAACGATAGCGCAAAGCTCAACGCCCTGCTCCGGGGCCGTGCCCGCCAGAAATTCATCACCGGAAAATATTCCTTGCGGCTGGCCGTGATAGATGTCCAGCTCGGCGAAGCAGCGCTTAATTTCCTCCAGGCGCAGACGCTGCTGCTGTGTGTCGTCCTGCATGGCGGAATATTTCATCCCCATGGCGACGTTAACCACATGAGTGAGGTGAGAGAAGTAGGTCACCGGGCCGGTAGGAAGCCGATGGAGAATAAAATCAGGCCAGTTATCCCCTTGTGCTAACAACACTTTCGCCAGCTTAGGGAGCAAGTCATCTTCTGGTAGCTGTTTCCACGCCCACAGCACTGACAGCACATTGTCGGCGGCGCGCGCTTTGCCCCAGTCGCTCAGGGGGCGTGTGGGCAAATGCCGAAGTTGATAGTGGCAATAGCGCTGGATAAAGGGCAGTACGCGAGCGTCACCAGTGGCGTCGGCGTACTGGGTTAGTACCTTCAGCGCCACCATTCTCGGCCACCAGTCGACGTTGTTTTGTGGGCCAAACCAGCCGTCGTTATCCTGGCTATTCAGCATCCACTCTACCCATTTCTGGCTCTGTTCGATCAGCGACCTATCCTGCAGGCAATAGGCGAGCGGCAGCAAGCCATCGAGGTAGTAGGGCCCGCGTTCCCAGCTTTCACCGCTGCCGCCAAGCCAGCCGCTGTTCGCGCCGACATCCGGCCAGATATCCTCCAGTTGCCCGGATAGCCCTTGGGCCTGAAGCGTCAGCTGGCGCTTCAGCCAGCCTTGAGGAAGGATTTTTCCGGGAGGGATAAATGATAGCGTGCCCGGAATAGCTGAGACAGTACTTAACTTCATGCGAAATATCCTTTTAAAGTAGAGGGCGTGAGCCATTAACCTTTCGTCGCACCGCTGGTTAAACCACTGACATAATGCTTTTGTAGAAACAGAAAAATAAGAATGCACGGTAGCATTGCAAATACGGTACAGGATTGGAGTAATCCCCAATCGACGGTGCCGTATTTACCGGCGCTGGTCATCAGCAATAAAATGGGCATGGTGTAATTATCGGAGTCGGTCATAAATATCAAAGCGACGAGAAATTCATTCCATGCGGCAATAAAGGTTGTCACGATAACGGTAACAATCCCCGGTGAAACCATCCGCGGCATGACCCGAAAGAGAATTTTTAACGGCGAGCAACCGTCCAGCTCTGCGGCTTCATCAATTTCTTTTGGGATGCTGTCAAATGTGTTTCGCATCATAAAGATACTGAACGGTAGCTGAAAGGTGATATAGACCAGCACCAGACCAAAGATATTATTTTGCAGACCCATTTTGGTAATGATGATAAACAGCGGCGTCAGAATCGGCTGCGAGGGAATCATCATGGTTAATAAGATCAGAACAAAGAAAACGTTTTTCCCCCGGAAGGTAAATCGGGAAAAACCATACCCGGCCAGCGTCGACAGAATGACCGTACCGATAACCGTCAGAAAGGAGACAATACCCGATAGCATAATCGCCCGGGACATATTGTCATTAGAAAATAACATCTTATTGAAGTTATCAAGCGTGAAAATTGAGGGCCACCACTTGGGAGGCATCAATACTAAATCGGCTGCGGGTTTTAGTGACGCCAGCGCAACGCACAGCAGCGGATAGAGAAAGACGATAAGTAAACAGCCGTGAATAGCGTAAAAGAAAAACGTCACCAGCCTATTTTGTTTTCTCTTGATGTGTAAGACGACATCTCCGTTCATTCTATGCCCGTCCTTCTTTGTCGCGTAATAACCAGATTTGCAGAACACTAATCACCATCAGAATAAACAGCTGAATAATGGAGAGCGCAGCGCCGTAGCCCAGGCGGCCATTAATAAATGAGTTGTTATAGATGTAGAACACGCTGGTTATGGTTTGATCCATTGGCCCGCCGTTAGTGATGATGTAGAACTGATCGAAAGCCAGCAGCGATCCGGAGACGGAGAGAATCAGCGTCAGCATAAAGGTCCGCCGCATTAACGGCAGGGTGATATAGCGTAACCGTCGCCAGCCAACGGCGCCGTCGACCTGTGCAGCCTGGTAGATATCTTTGCTGATGCCCTGCAGGCCAACCAGCAGCAGGATCATATTGAAGCCCAGCGTCTTCCAGAGCACCATGCTCACGACGACCATAAAGCCCTGGCTTAGTGAGTCCTGATACATAATTGGCGAATCAACCAGGTGCAATGAGACAGCAAGGTGGTTGAGTAGGCCAAAGCGAACATCCAGCAGCCACTTCCACAAAATACTGGCTGTGCCAAATCCAATGACCGTGGGTAAAAAATAGACGCTGCGAAAGAGGGAAACGCCCGGTTTATGACTATCTTTTACCAGCGAGGCGAGAATCATCGAAAAGATGAAAATAAGCGGAGTCATAATGATCGCATAGATAAACGTAAACTTCAGGGCGTGCCAGAAGACATCATCCTGGAGAATATTCGTGTAATTAATCCATCCAATGAATTTTGTTTTGCCAAACATCGGCCATTTAAAAAATGACATCCATGCGGTCATGATAAATGGTGTAATGAAAAAGAACACCACAATGACCAGTACGGGGAGGATGAATAAAAAACCTAAATATCCCTTTCGGTTATTTTTCCTGAATACCGGCAATGCTGTCTGGTGAGTAAACTGCACTTGCGGTTGTTGAGTTTTAGCAAACATTCCAGATGCCTCAGTCAACATTCTGCCAACCACCATTACGGCAGAATGTTTCATTAATGTATTCATTCAGACAGTAAGCACGCTTACTCTTCCGACATTTTTATAATCTGATTCATTTTCTGATCCGCTGTTTTCAGGGCTTCATCAATTTTCCCTTCAAAAACGGCTTTCTGGATCATGGTTAGATAAGGACTATTGATGGCATTGAAGGTCTCATTGTAGGGGACCAGAAAAGGGGTATGCCCTTTTGCCAGCGCTTTGTTGGCCAGAAGATATTTGGGGTCCTGCTGGCTATAGGGGTTATCGCTGGCGTCCATACGCGTGGGAACGTAGCCATTCTTTGCCATCAACTCAATTTGCGTCTGTTTGGATAGCGTCCAGTTAATGAAATCGATAGCGGCCTGTTGATGCTTGCTTCCCACCGGTAGAGCAAAAGCATCGCCGCCGGTAAAGGAGGCCCAATTGCCTTTTTCCTCGCCAGGGAAATAGGTGACGCCATAGTCGAGGTTGGGGTAATTATCTTTAAAGACTTTAAAGGTAAAAGCGCCGGAGCCCACCATCGCCACTTTTCCTGAACTGAACGCGTCGTTAAGTGCGGAGTCGGTGCGGGAGAGCGGCGACATGAGCCCATCTTTGTACAAATTGTGGAAGAAGGTGAGCGTTCGTTTATTGTTTTCAGAGTTGACTACGGACTTTTTACCATCGGCAGAGATAATATCCCCGCCGTTCGCCCAAAAGTAGGGGGTGAAGGTAAAGGCGAGTCCGCCGGAGCTGGTTCCTGGAATGGCGAAACCATAATAATCTTTGCCCAGCGCACGGATTTTTTCTGAATATTCGCGCAGTTCTCCCAGCGTTTCAGGTGGACGATTGGGATCTAATCCGGCTTCGCGGAAAAGCGTCTTGTTATAAAAAAGCAGGGAGGATTCCGCTGCAAAAGGGACGGCGTAAAATTTACCGTTGTAGCTGCCGATGGCCTTTAGCGCGTCGCTCAACTGGCTCACGTAATCCATCGTGCCGATTTTATCCGTGAGATCGATGAGCTGCTCGGAGCGGTTAAGTTCTGGAAAGTAGACCAGATCAATTGATACCAGGTCGGGGGGATTGTTCACGGCGACCGCTGCGCTCAGTTTTGTCAGCATCTGAATATTCGGAATTTCATTCAGTTTTACCGTGATCTTATCCTGGGATTTATTAAACTCATTGACCAGCATGGGCAGCGATGATTGCTCACTGCGGCCCCAAAAATTAACCACTTCTTTGGCCTGAAGCGCGCAGCTAAACATGATGCTGATAGCGCATATTGAAACGGCGGAAACAATTTTTCTCGAAACCATAAACACCTCATGATGTTAGTGATGTAAGCGCTTACATAAATCCCGTAGAGATATTTCCAACGGGATTTAGGGCATAAGGTATTGATTAAGATTATTCCTGCGACATCTTAATAATCTGCTTAAACTTCTGATCGGCCGTTTTAAGGGCGTTATCAATATCCCCCTCGAATACCGATTTCTGTATTAAGGTCAGAAAAGGACTGCTGGGAGCGCTAATGGCTTCGTTAAATGCGGGGAGGTAGACTGAGCGGCCTTTTGCCAGGGCTTTTGTCGCTAGCAGGAAACGGCTGTCCTCGCGATTGTAGCGGTTATCGCTGGCATCGATGCGGGTGGGAACAAAGCCATTCTTCGCCAGTAGCTCAATCTGGGTCTCTTTTGACATCGCCCAGTCGATAAAGGCGATGGCCTCCTTCTGGTGTTTGCTGCCCAGCGGAATCGCCAGCGCGTCGCCGCCCGCGAACGAGGCCCAATCGCCTTTTTTCTCTCCAGGGTAGTAGCCTACGCCGTATTCAAGGTTGGGATAGTTATCGTTGAAAACCTTAAAGGTAAACGCGCCAGTGCCAACCATGCCGATTTTGCCTGTGGCAAATCCGTCGTTAAGTGAACTGTCTGCTTTGGAGAGTGGGGACATTAAGCCGTCTTTGTACATCTGGTGGAAGAATGCCAGCGTCCTTTTATTACTCTCGGAAATGACAATCGATTCGGCGCCTTCTTTGGCAAACAGGTCGCCGCCGTTGGCCCACATATAAGGGAGGAATGTAAAGGCCAGGCAACCGGAGCAGGTGCCGGGAATAGCAAAGCCGTAGTATCCGTCGCCTAACTGGGTGATTTTTTCGGCGTATTCGCGTAATTCCTGTAGCGTTTCTGGCGGTCTTTCCGGATCCAGTCCGGCGAGGCGGAAAATCTTTTTGTTGTAAAACAGAAGCGATGATTCAGCAGAGAAAGGAATGCCATACAGCCGCTCTTTATAAACCCCGATGGTTTTCAGCGAACCGCTAAGCTGCTTCACGTAATCTCGATTGCCAAGAATGTCGGTGAGGTCAGTGAGCTGTTCCGCGCCGTTAAGCTGGGGAAGAAAGGAGACATCGAGTGAAACAAGGTCTGGTGAGCTGTCGGCGGCAATAGAAGCGCTGAGCTTGGTCATCATCGACTCGCCGGGAATCATATTTAGCTTAATATCAACTTTATCCTGCGACTTGTTGTAAGCATCAACCAGCAGTTCCAGTGATGTTTGATTCGAGCGGCCCCAGAAGGTAATGGTCTCTCTGGCTTGTGCTAATCCACTGAGTGATGTGGATATAATACAGGCAGCCACGGTGGTATGTATAAATTTAGACAACATAAACACCTCATTCTTATTAATTTTGAGAATAACGACAACTTGATTCTCCGCGTTGTAAAAAACAGGGGACAGCAATTTTCCCCCTGAGATCGTGTCCATCTATTTTCTTTATTAAGCATTGGCCGGCGACGCGGCCTAATTCCGTCAGGCAAAAATCAATGCTGCTTAGTTTCGGGCGACATAATTCGGTAATAACCTGCCAGTTATCAAAGCCGATCACGGCGACATTATCAGGAACTGATTTCCCATATTCATAGAGCGCCTGTAAAACACCGTGTCCAATTAAATCATTGCCAGCAATAACACCGTCAATTTCAGGGTACCGCGCAAGAATAGATTGCATTGCACGATAACCATGTGCTGATGTCCAGGAACCATATTCAGGCGCTCTGACGATCAACCCCTCTTTGCTCATCTCCTGGCGGTAGCCCTCATGACGCTGCTGCACCGCCAGATAATATGCCGGACCGGCGATCTGCACGATATTCTGGCTGCCCTGCTCGATTAAATGACGACAGGCCAGAGCGCCAGCGCCGAAATCGTCAGGCAGAACGCAGAGTTCATTGTCATCGTCGACGTTGGTATAGACATACACCACCGGCGTATCGTGTTTCTTTAACGGCAGCGGATCGCGGGTATCCGTTTTGGCTGCGGTGACGATAATACCGTCGACGCGCTTTGCCAGCAGTAAATCAACGTGTCGCTTTAATTCCTGAGGCGAACCGCTGGCGTTACAAAGAAATACCGAAATCTGCGCTTCAAGTAAGGCATTCTCAATACCCTTTAAAACAGGTAAGCTGAAGCGTCCGTAATCATCTGTTGATAACAAGCCGATGGTATACGTTTTCTTTTGATGCAGCGCGCGTGCAATCTCATTAGGCCTGTAATCGAATTCATTAATAACGGATAAAACTCTTTCTTTTGTTCTGTGACTGATTGAACCTGTGCTGTTTATTACTTTCGATACGGTGCTAATACTCACTCCGGCAGCGTGAGCAATATCTTTAATTGTGAGTTTTTTTCTGTCGTTATGCGTTGTGGTCATGCTCTTTCCGTATTTGTAGACGGGCTTAGTATATGGAGAGAGAAAACGTTTTCCTATTTGCATTAATGTGGATTGATAAATAGATCACAAGCTGGTGATGTTGTTTGAATAAAATCGTGATCGGATATGCGTTTGAGTGGTTTTTATATATTAAGGGCGTGAATTTAATTCATTAAATGTATTTATTTTAATTTGTTTTGTATTTATGAGGGATATATAAAAGCGAAGTAATATTATTGACGAGCGTGCGTGGAAAAACTTACCGCACAGCATAGCCGTGCGGTAAGGCAAAACTTAGAAGTTGTAACCCACAACCAGGTAGCCACCCCAACCGGTCGATTGACCGTTGAAATCACCTTCGCCCCAGTTCATTTTCGAACCACCTTGCCACTGGCCGCCGTTATGGAAGTAACGGGCAACGACAGAGTAGTGCCAGTGATCGTAGTTCAGCGCCAGAATGTGGCTGGAGGCGATGGAGTTGCTGGTGCGGTTTGGTTCGTCGCCGAGATCTGAACCCCAGTCGAAGTTGGTGAAACCGATGTAGCTCAGCTTACCGCCCCACAGATCGCTGATTGGCACAAAGTATTTCACTTTGAAGCGGTAGCCATCCCACTCGTTTTCGT
>ERZ1026872.432-NODE-432-length-12147-cov-6.059295_pt1 | contig 12147 bp, 11 predicted proteins | sample MGYA00380166_ERZ1026872 | MGnify/ENA primary metagenome ERZ1026872 (study PRJEB33269, sample SAMEA4719802) | human gut metagenome | biome: human-associated habitat; feature: organic feature; material: feces | place: Cameroon | collected 2013-10 ... | reverse complement strand
TGAAAGCACTGCGCTCATTTATCCCGCCGTTGCTGGCAGTGACGCTGCCCGTTGCCGCCATCACCACACCGCAAATTATCACCTCTGCGCTTTCACCTGCCTGCCTGCAATACCGTGTTGTGGGTATCTGTTACTGGCTCCTGTGTACGCCGTTCGGTTGCACGGTCAAAACTTCGGTAAAGGTGAAACACAATCTGCCTGAGCTGGTGGTGTCGGCCTATAACACGCCCGGTGATAATCCGTGGCATGAAATGGCGTTTGTCGGTAGTGCTATTCCTGGTGCAGAAGGCGGGGGTGACACTAACCCGCGCATCGGAAACAGCAAAACCAAAATCCGTTTCAAAAATTCGGATGCTTTCGGTCATCCGGCAGATGCCACCTTTTCTAAGCTTCTGAGTTCATACGGCTACAGTTGCAGCAGCAATGTCGTACCGTTTCAGCCCTATTTTGTCAGCACGCTCGATATGCTGGCGTGGCGCAGCGGTGTGCCGGAAATGCTTTATCCGGAGTCACTGACGCCGGGCCTGCGCGAAGTCGGACAAATCGGCGACCTGTGGGGAAACGTGTATCCCCGCGCCGGTGCGCTGGGGCAGACGCATGACTATAAGGCCGGAGCCGTCGTCGCTCAACGCACTGCCGATATTGTCACCCGCACCGGACAGATTCATGTCTACCTGCCGCTGATTTCCTCTCCCCGTCCGGGTTACTGGCCTCCGTCACCGGTACAGGAGGGTATCCCCGGCAACCATGCCTGGCAGATGCTTACCCCGCTGATGAGCATGAGCTGCGCCATCTTCCCCGACCACACCCTTATCAATACCTATGCCGACCGGCTTTCTGAAAACGGCAGCTATGCCTGGACGCTCTGGCGTCCGTATTCCTGCTGTCAGCGTCGTGGGCAGACTCTTCTTGGCAGTACCGGAGGCTAATCACTATGACATCACAAATAAAACCGGCCCTGACGGCTGTACTGGTCAGCTTTTTCTGCCATTCAGCCCTGGCGGCAGATAGCAACTACAGCGTGGACCAGCAGGGGGCGATAGCTGACGCGCTGTACTATCAGATTGGTGGTGGCTCGGTTATCACCCCGGCGCTGACGCGGCGTAACACGCAGTTACTGAACGTGCGGGCAGGCTGGAATGCCGACCTGATGTGCGGCAATTTTGATATCAGCACCACGGTACGTAATCAGCTTAATGGCGTAACTGAGGGATTTCAGGATTTGATGGGTAACGTCATTCAGTCTGCGACTGCGGCTGTTGCGAGTCTCCCGGCAATGATAATCCAGCGTGCTAATCCTCAGCTTTACGACCTGCTGACCAATGGCGTACTACAGGGGCGTGTTGATTTTGATAAATCACAACTGACCTGCCAGAAGATGGCGGAGAAGATGACCGATTTTGCCTACGGTTCGGCCTGGACCCAGAGTGCCAAAGCGGAAAATTACCAGACTATTGCCGCCAGTGAAACCGATGCGGTACGGGCAGAGAAGAAGATGGAGAAGGAAGCGGCCAGTAAGGGGAAAACCTGGGTAGGAGGACAGAAACGTGGCGGCAGTGGGCAGCCGCCAATAAAGCTGGTCGGTGACACCACAAAGGTCGGATATAACATCCTGAATCAGCGCAGCGTGACCGATACCGGCAGTATTTCGGCGTCGCAGTGCCAGGGGGAACTCTGCCAGGTCTGGAGCAAACCGGAAGAGGCAGCATCCTGGATGACCAGAGTCGTTGGTGAACAGACCATCAACGTCGCACCGGATAACGACGCTTCCGGCAACAGAGAAGAAAAAACCGGTGCGCAGGCTGGCGTGGGGCTGTCGCCACTGATTGCCGAAGAGCAGGAAAAAATCGCTGAGGTGCTGACGGAACTGGTTAACGGCAGCATAAAACCGACCTATGAAAATCTGAGTAAAGCCTCCGGAGGAAGTCTGCAATTGACGCGTGGCGTGGTGGAGGCGCTGCGTGATGAACCCGATGCGGCAGTGCTGGTACAGCGTCTGTCCGGTGAGATGGCGCTGGCCCGCGTGATGGAGCAGGCGCTGATGGCAAGGCGTACCCTGCTGGCCGGGGCGCGGGAGCCGAATATTGCGGCAGAAAAAGAGGCCCAGACGCAACTGAACCAGACCTCGGTACAGCTCGACCAGGAACTGAATCAACTTCGGCTGGAGCTGGAGATGCGGCGGATGCTGGCAGATAACGCCAGTACCTCGGTACTGACGCGCAAAACGCTGCGGGATGTGACCCGTGGTGAAGCGGTCAGTGTGGAGGATGACGGCAGTAAGCGGGTCAGCGACCTCAGTAAATCCTCCGGGGAGGAGTAGCCATGTCTGCCATATTGTCTCGTTTAAAACCGGTGCTGATGGCGGTCTGCGTACTGACCGGGATTGTTATTATCACCGGGCTGACGCTTCGTTTCGCCTCCCCGGCGATATCGCTGCAACATATGCTTTACCAGGCCCGGTACGGTCTGCTGGCCTGGCGGCTGGGTCTGTATATCGCCGGGATTATCTTCGGTTTTTCTCTGTACCGCCGCCTGCCTGCGCAGTACCGGCCACGTCTGGTTCGTATTGCAGGCTGGATGCTGGTTTTGCTGGTGGTTAGTGAAGCCAGCAATATGCTGCAACAGAGGGCTGGCGCATGACGACACACAGTTATCTGGAATATGCACTCACCCTGCTGGGCTGGCTTATCAGCAACGGGATATGGGATACCATTACGGCAACAGGACTGTTTGCTTTGCCACTGCTGATGAAACTGATATCCCTGTGGCTGAAAGCGCGGGAGCAGGGTGCCGATGAAGGTGATGCGGGCGGGCTGACGCTGGCGTGGATGGAGAATACGGTGTATGTGGCGCTTATTGTCATTATGTTCACCTGCGTTCCGTTGCTGAATATCGACCTCACGCAGATGAAATACAACACTGACCGGTCAAAACAGTGCAATTTATCCATGCCTGTTGCGCCAGACCAGTCCGGTTATGCGCCCCTGGTGAGTGATATTTCCGGCCAGACGGCGGCGGTGCCGGTGTGGTGGTATCTGGTCCATGCGGTATCTAAAGGGCTGGTCAGTGCTACCACCGCCACGCTGCCGTGTAAACCAGACCTGCGGCAGCTCAGGTTTGATGTGCAGCACACGCGTATCAGCGACCCTGTTCTGGGGCAGGAACTGCGGGATTTTGTGATGGAATGTTATTCACCGTCACTGTCACGGCTGAAACAACGTGGTGGAGAACTGACCTACAGTGAAAGTCAGGATGTGGCCTGGCCGGGTTCATCGCGATTTATGACGCAGGCGGGATACTACGATACTGACCATGCGCGTTCACCGCGAAGTGCCTGGCCGTATGACAATAACCGGGATGCAGGGCTGGTGAATACCGGCAACGGTGGCTATCCGACCTGTAAACAGTGGTGGTCTGATGCGGATGTGGGGCTGAAACCCAGACTACTGGCACAGGTTAAGCCGGATGTCTGGCAGTCATTTAAGAAACTGGCTTACAGCAAGGAAAATTATGAAGAAGCGGTGCTGCGGGCGCTGGTCAGTCCGCGCAATATGACAGTATCGCAGGACGGGCGGGTATATCGGGGCTATGGCGGTAACGTTGACCCGACACTCACCAATGGCCTTGCCAGAACGGGGGCAACAGTAGGTCATTCTCTGGCATCACTGGCGGCGTTTCCGGCATTTGATTCACTGCGCCAGGCACTGCCAATGGTGCAGGCCATTCTGCTGATGGTACTGGTGATTTGCATCCCGCTGGTGACGGTGTTCTCGGCCTACAGTGTCAAAACAGTACTGACGCTGACCTTTGCGCAGTTCGGGCTGATGTTCCTGACCTTCTGGTGGGAGCTGGCGCGCTGGCTGGACGGGTGGATGTTGTCACTGCTGTACGACAGCGATACCCACAGTTCATGGAACTTAGCCGGACTCCAAAACACTCAGGACGACCTGATTATGCAGTTTGTGATGGGAACGATGTTTGTTGTTCTGCCAGCGTTCTGGATGGGGGCACTGGGATGGGCCGGGGTTCGATTGGGAGGGGCCATCGAGAATGTTGCTCAAACAGGAACTACTTCAGCAAAAGGTACCGGAGGAACTGCTGGTGACATAGCTGGAAAAAAGATAATGAAATAACTAGAGGCGTCTTACCCATTCACCATCAGAATATACACCGGGGCCATCAGGCCCCGCATCATGATAACCGTCTGAAGGACGTTCACATGTGGGAATATCAGAGTGTTCAGTCGCTGTTTTCAGATACCAGGCAATAAATATCATCAGCGCCAGAAATAACGCCGCAAACAATGCGCCAGCAATCAGCAATCCTACCGCAGCAGCAATGCAAAGATATAGTGGGAGTTTTGTTATCCAGTACGGTACGCCACGCTGTTGCAGTCGGATTTCCTGCACGCTGAGCCAGCGCACAAACTGGCGGGTCAGGAGACCAAGACGATAGCCAATATTCTGCTGTTTCATTCTGCACTTCCTGTACTGAATAAAATATGAGCACAGACTATCACTGGTATAAAAAACAGACAACGGTTTCTTTTTTTCCAGAGAATGAAATCACGATGTTTTCTCTGTACCGCCATCAGCATACTAATTCGGCATCTTGCTGCTGTGGCAGCGCCCTGTGAACTCAGTTCACGCCCTTTAATGCTCACGCACCTGAAAACGAGCAGCGCATCATGCGTGGTGTCCTCTTTTTCCTGAATAAATCCCCCTTATTTATACCGGAGTCTTACTATGTCCGAAATGACACTGCAATACACAACTTCTCCAGCGACCCGAGAACTGGTTGAACGTGCCCTCAGAGCGATAAAAAGTGATTTTATGGCAGCAGAGCCGGAGCCAGGAATTGTCAGTCCGGCAATGTTTGTTGATTATCTGCGTCTGCAATTAAGCGATCATGAACGGGAACATTTCTGCGTTATATTCCTTGATAACCAGAACCGGATTATTGAAGCTGAAAATATATTCAGTGGCACGCTGAATCATGTGAGCATTCATCCCCGTATTATTGCCCGCAAAGCATTAATGTGGAATGCTGCTGCGGTTCTCCTGGCCCACAACCACCCGTCAGGTGTCGTCATCCCCAGCCAGGCAGACAAGACGATCACAGAGCATATTGTGAAATGTCTTTCTCTGCTGGATATTAAAACGCTGGACCATATGATTGTTTCTCCGGGTGAAAATTATTATTCGTTCGCTCAACATGGTTTGTTGTAATTCATCATTACCGAAATACCCTTCTCACGGAGGGTATTTTTTTACCCGTTCCTTCATGAAAATAACTTCTCATGAATTCATTCTCCGCAGGAAAGGATTTAAAGGAAAGGGCAAGGGTAAAGGGGGTTAAGAGGTAACAGGCTTTACCAGAAAGGGCCTGGAGATAAAGGATATCTCACTGAACAGGAAAATCGATTTTCATGAAAGTGTGTTTTCATAAAATTATGCCCGACGCGAATTCAGTTTATTGCCGCCTTGCGGTTTATTTTTCGGCAATGTTCCACCTGCATTCATTATTTTGTGTCAGGAGGCAGTATGATTATCAGCTTCATCAGCCAGAAAGGCGGTGTCAGTCGCTCCACTCTTGCCCGTGCCACTGCTGTTGAATTTGCCCGTTCCGGCAAAAAAGTGCATCTGGCAGACCTCGACAGCCAGCAACAGACTTCCGCAAAGTGGTCGGAACGTCGCGATAACGCAGGGATTTCTCCGGCTATAGAAACGGGGGTTTATCGCCGTCATGATGTGGCACTTAAAGCCGCCAGCAATTATCAGTGTCTTATTGTTGATACTCGCCCATTTGTTGATATTTCCTCACTTGATATCGCTCGCCAGTCAAATCTGGTGGTGATCGCCACTGGAACGTCACTTGACGATCTGGAACCCTCACTGCTGCTGGGCCGTGAGCTGGTGCATAAAGGTATTCCCCATAATCGCCTGTTCTATGTGGTTGGCAAAGCGCCTAGTCAGGCCGAAGGTCGCAGCGCCATTCAGACGATTTCCGCCTGGCAGTTTGCCTGCGCCACGTCGTTCATCATGTTCAAACCGGGCTACAGTATTGCGCTGGATGCCGGATATTCCATTTCTGAAACGTCCTGGAAAACGCTAAATCAGCGGGCCAGAAATGTTATCGGCGAAATTAGCGCTCGCGTCAGTAGCCGTCCCTGAACCTATAGGATGAAATCATGAACATTGCATTTCATGATTTCAGACTCCGGATCCCTTATGGCAAAGAAACCTCTGAAATTATCCCCCGTAACGCCCCGTCCGCTGGAAGTTACGACCACCGATCATCAGGCCAGCGAAACAAAACCGATTCAGATCCGCATCGATCCGTTGTTACATCGCGAAATCAAGATCGCGGCGACAGAGCAGGGTAAAACTATCACAGCATTCCTGCTGGAGTGCTATCGGTTCTGGTGCAGAATGAATAAATGAAAGGCTGAATTCATGAAAACAGGCATTCATGCAAAGCTGAAATGGCTCAGAAGATCGGATACTCCGTCTGAATCGGTTGCCGCAGCAATTGAATCAGAGACCAGACCTGGCTGGATGAATCCCATGTCGGCAGAGATCCTGCTGGCAACCCCATTACGTCAGCAACTGATGCGAATTATCTGGCAGCGAACCTCGCTCTCCGGTGCGTTATTCACGGAGTTGTATCAGATCCCGGTCAGACGATTTGCAGAACTGGTACAGCAGCTCCCCGCTTCGGAATACCATCACCATTCCCATCCAGGTGGTTTGCTGGATCACACTCTGGAGGTGATGGCGTTTGCCGCTAAATTACGCCAGCGCCATCTTCTCCCGGCAGGTGCTGCGCCGGAAGATCAGGCCCGTGAAGCGGAGGCGTGGACGGCAGGGGTAATCTACGCGGCATTACTGCATGATGTCGGGAAGATAGCCACCGATATCCAGGTGACGACGGATGATGAGCAGCCCTGGTATCCATGGCTGGGAACACTCAGCAGATCGTACCGGCTGAAATACCACAAGAAACGTGATCATCAGCTTCATCCGGTGGTTGGGGGATTACTGGCAACACATATTCTGCCCGCGACTGCGCTTAACTGGCTGGCCCAGTATCCGGAATTGTATGCGTCGTTTTTATATTGTATCAATGGGCATTACGACCGGGCGGGAATTATGGGCGAACTGGTGCAGGAAGCCGATCGTGCATCGGTGGCTCAGTTTATGGGGGCGAATGCCAGTACCGCTCTGGAACGTCCGCAACCGTCGCTTGCGAAGCAGATGCTGACGGCTCTGCGTGAACTGGTACAAACGCAGTTTAAACTAAGTAATCCTCATTCTGGCTCCGATGGATGGCTGACGGAAGATGCCCTGTGGCTTATCAGTAAAACCACTGCTGACAGGGTTCGGGCCTGGCTACTCCAGCAGGGAGTGACCAGCGTACCTGACAGCAATGTCCGGCTGTTTGATGAAATGCAGGCGCATGGGCTGATTATCCCGACGCCGGAAGATAAGGCTGTCTGGTCATGTGGTATTAAAGCTGACGGTGGCTGGACGCCAGGCTGTCCGCTAACGCTACTGCGACTGTCGCCGTCACGGATTTGGGGGATGCAGGAGGAACGTCCGGCACTGTTTGCAGGTCAGGTTATTCCGGATGCGACAGATTCACGAACTCGTCAGCAGGAAGAAAATGTCGAAACAGCGTTATCTCCAGCGCCTCCGGTGGAGCAGATCACTGGAGAGCGGGATGCTCTGGCTGATTTGACGCTTTCTCTGTTTGCACCAGCGATACGGGATGAGGTATCAGAGCCGGAGATTATCAACGAAATTATCCCGTTGCTGGAAGTGCCTGTGGGGGGGATTTCTCCGGTACTGTTATCAGATATCAGGGCAGAAAAATTGCCCGTTGCAGAACCAGATACAACTTCGCGTTCAGTATCAGGCCAGGGTTTTGTGGACTGGCTACGGGAAGGCATCCGGACCCGGAAAATGATGATTAATGAATCAGGTGCGCCGGTGCATATGGTTGCCGGGAGGGTATTCCTGGTCTCACCGGGAATTTTTAAGCTGTATGTCCAGTCCACAACAGGGGAGAGCGGAGATCAGTGGAAACCCGTTCAGAGGGCGTTTCAGCGACTGTCACTCCACTATTACGACAACGATGGTACAAATATCTTTACCTGTGAGGTGAAGGGACCGCGCAAAACCCGGCGGGTTAAAGGGTACTTTCTGGAAAAACCAGAGCTTATTTTTGGAGATGCTGTACCGGAAGATAATCCTTATTTATCACTATTAAGCAATAAATCAAACTAAGGGAATGTGATAGCTTAGTTTTCTTTTGATTTTCAGCGTAATAATTCAGAGTACCTTGTCGGTGGTACTCTGAGGATGCAAGGCTTCGTTAAATTCTGTAATTTATACATTATGTGTGATGTAACCTGGAACGGAACATCACAACAGATACAGTACCAATTTTCTAAAAGAGTTACCTCTCAATGAATTGATGGGATAAACATGCGGGCAAAACCTCAAGGTATTTTTTTGCATCTTGGGCAATCTGCTCCGATGTTTCAGGACGGTTGGCTAAATTCATCGCCCATGTTCGCCCAGGATGTAAAACATCCCATCGGGGTCTCATGCCAGCGTGTCGCCCTTTACCTGGATTATGATTGCCAAATCCATCAATGAGAGAGTTCCAGACAGGAGTAAACCGTGCAATGATTAGTGATTCACCGAGCGGTATCCAAATATCGTCTACGACCAGGAAACGGCAAGCAAAGTCACCAATATCAAGATTCTCGGCCGCCTTAATGCTTTCAGCATGCTCTTTTAGTCTCTTATGGAGAACCTTACCTGCTTTTGACTCCAGATCTGCCCCCATTCTTGCCCCTGCAGGGACGGCTTTACCAACATAAATAGGGAACATAAATTGGGTGTTACGATTGAGCCGAGATATTTGCTCATAAGGCTCGAAATCTCCCATGTAATAAATGGCATAAATCCCTGCACCTTCAAAGAGTGGCAACTCTGCCAGAGGGTAAACTTCTTTGGTCAATAATGCTTCAGCGACACTTGCCCCAAGATTTTTTTTATCAAGCGGATTGAAGGGAATTACCTGGCCAGTCACGCGATTTTCCTCATGTTTTTTTTGTTTAGCGTCGCTTTAAACATCCGCGTTAACTCTGCTTCAGCCAGCTTCTCGGCTACGCTTGACGCTACGCGTTGAGCCAGTAATACAGGGACTGCGTTACCTAACTGACGCATTGTTTCAGTCCAACTGCCATGGAATCGATAGCCATCAGGAAATGTCTGAATTCTGGCGCTTTCCCTAATAGTAAAATAGCGAACATTACCATCATCTTTTACAAGCATATTTTCGCCGCCTGGTACACCGTGATCCCCTGCTTTTAAGGTCTTAGCCGGAAGATCTAACGGGCTTCCAGTATGTCCTGGATATGCGCGAGCCCCTGGCTGGTGTACATGATTAGGAATATGCTTTGTTACGTTGGTCTCTGGATCGGGAAGATCCTGAATAGCATCCCGAACGGTACGCCACGGTAAAGTAGTGAGAGGGTCTTTATTTTTACGTAGTTTTTCTACACGATTCACTAATCTTGAAGGCACTGGTGGCATTGGAAGGTTGTGTCGCTTCCAGTAATTGCCGGTCACCCATTGGTCGAAAATCAGCGCATCGTAACTGTGTGTAGGGGCAGGAAAAGACCACTCAACTTCAAGGTCATCACGAAATCCGACAATGAACACACGTTCACGTTTTTGTGGTACACCATAATCTGCCGCATTGACCAGAGTTGGTATTACGTTGTATGTCAGCCCACATCCTTTGCGTTTGCCAGATGTTTTTTCAACCTGAAGTCGTGCAAGATGTTCTGACCAGTCTTCACTTTTTCGTGGGGGAAGTTCCGGAAACTCCAGTTGTAGCTGGATGTACTGGAAATAATTTGCGAATGCTGCACGGGTCAGCCCTTTGACATTCTCAACAATAAACGCTTTTGGCTTGAGGTGTCTGAGGATTTCTACAGTAGCAGGAAACATATCGCGGTTATCATCAAATGCTTTATGCTTTCCTCCAATTGAGAATGGTTGACACGGAGGACCGCCAGCCAGTAGTTCAATGTCCTGAGGAATTGAGTTCCAGTCAAACTCTCGAACGTCGCCCTCATGTAGCTTCCATCCGGCCAGAATGGGATAGCCGCGTTTTTGATTTTCGCGAACGGTATCGCAAGCCCACTTATCCCATTCGATTACGGCCAGATGCTCAAAACCTGCGATCTCACATCCCATTGCGAGGCCACCAGCTCCGGCAAAAAGTTCAACTGACTTCATTATCTGGCTCCAAAAAAATAATGGCTGTTTTTTTATACAGTGGATTTTAGCGTTATATCCTCATCAGATCAAACGCCGATATCATAATGTCCGACAGTCTAACCCTAATGCACAAAACCTCAAACATTCGACATATCACCTTTGCTGATGGTGGAAAATCTTTGCATAGTGAGGTGGAATTATGGGACGCGTAAAGATGCTGATGAATTTACTGAGAGATGAACTGCATTTGTCAATCGTTATTCAGTCATGAAAGAGGCAGGTGGCTATGATAACCCCTGCCTTCTTAAGTCACGCTACAATGTTACTGCGGTGCTGATTATCCGCTAATGGTAGCTATAGTGAATTCAGGCTGCTTTATGCTGGCGTGCGTAAATATACGGTGCGACATAACCATCACGGCAGACGTCCAGATAGTCCGACCACCATTGCATCATTTCCATACGCGCCTCCAGATGCTCAGCTTTATGCACATAGGCTGCCCGCACTCCGTTGCGCTCTTTGTGGCTCATTTGCCGCTCAATGGCGTCCTTTGACCATAATCCGGACTCGTTCAGGGCGCTACAGGCCATGGTGCGAAATCCGTGGCCGCAGACTTCAGTTTTGGTGTCATAGCCAATCACGCGTAGCGCTTTGTTGATGGTGTTTTCGCTCATGGGTTTGTCCATAGAGTGCGCACCAGCAAAGACGAAAGGTGACTCCCCGGTGATTTCCTTTATTTGCTCCAGCAGAACGACAGCCTGCGCAGATAACGGCACCAGATGCTCGTCTTTCATTTTGGCACCCCGCTCAGAAAACTTCACACCTTTAACCGCCTCACGCTGCGCAGGTACTGTCCAGATCCGGGCTTTGAGGTTGAACTCATCCCAGCGGGCGAGGCGTAACTCGCTGGAGCGCAGGAAGACGTGCAGATTCAGCTCCAGTGCCAGGCGGGTCAATATCCGGCCTTTATTGTAGCTGTCGATATTGTCCAGCAATTCAGGCAGGCGTTTCAGGGGCAGGGCGGGGTGATGTTGGGTCACGACTGGGGTCACAACGCCATCCAGATCGAATGCCGGATTATACTTGATAATGCCTTTCTGTATCGCATGACGCATAATTTTGGTCAGGTACTGGCGTATACGCCCGGCGACATCATGCACACCTTTATCATCAATATCTCTGACAAGTCGCGCGAGATGCCGGGTTTCAATCACCGCAATATCCATTGCGCCGATTTCAGGGAAAACGTAGCGCTGGAGGCAGACAAGAATTTTATTGGCGTGACCTTCTGACCAGAGTTTCAGGCAGTCGGTATGCCACAACGTAGCGATGTACTGGAACGTTCGTAATTCATTGACAATCTTTTTTTCGTCCCGTCGCTGCTGAGAAGGGTTAAAGCCGGATTTTAGTACGCGCCGGGTGTCATCGCGTTTTTCGCGGGCATCAGCAAGAGAGGTTTCAGGATAAGAGCCGAATGATACCCTGGACTCTTTTCCTTCAAAGCGATACTTGAGATACCAGATGCGGGAACCGTTAGGTTTTACGAGAAGATACAAACCAAGAGAATCAGCAAGTTTGTAGGGTTTATCAGAAGGCTTTGCACTACGGGCTTGTTTATCGGTTAATGCCATTTGGGGGTCACTCCTTTATCGAACCGGACTGACCACCGAGTTGACCACCAAAAGCCCCAGATTTGGACGGATAAATAGAAATCCGCTGGGAAGAGTTTTTCCGCTAACTTGTTGAATCTCTTACGTATAGGGACTCATAGAAATGCGCAAAAACAAGAAAATGGTGCCCGGACTCGGAATCGAACCAAGGACACGGGGATTTTCAATCCCCTGCT
>ERZ1026872.431-NODE-431-length-12166-cov-3.702667_pt1 | contig 12166 bp, 14 predicted proteins | sample MGYA00380166_ERZ1026872 | MGnify/ENA primary metagenome ERZ1026872 (study PRJEB33269, sample SAMEA4719802) | human gut metagenome | biome: human-associated habitat; feature: organic feature; material: feces | place: Cameroon | collected 2013-10 ... | reverse complement strand
TAATATACTTATTCATTTTCTTTCTGAGGTCCCTCATAGTAAACACTCTCTTCTTCCCAATCAACTTCATAGCCAAGACGTTCAAGAATCTCATAAAAGATTTCTTTGTCAGTCCAGTCTTCATAGAGTTTACAGGGGTTTGGAATGTGCATAAAAAGAAGTTTACCATTCAATCGAACTTCGGCACCGCCTGCAGTCCCAAAAACAGGATCCGTCTTATAGAGCCACTTAATGTCAACAGTGCCCTTTTTATTGGTCTTACACAAAGCCATTACCTCCCTAGGTTCGTTCTTCTTAAGAATCTTTTCAATCTCTTCAACAGTCATAGGTCTACGAATCATAGCTACTCCTTAATGCCACGAATACGATGTTAATCTTCTTAGTCGTATCCATTGATTTTCTCCACAAATTCTTCAAACGTGTGTTTAGTAAGGTACTTATAGGATTTAGAGTCTTTCGAAAAGATTGAAAAGCTCATTGACTTATGTCCTTCGGCATCCTTATAAGGGAGCATCCATACATGCTCATTAAACACCATCGCCACATAATCATAGTCTTTCTCTTCATACTCAGGATGTCCACATCCTCCAAGCCTGATCTGAATAAACTTATGACCATTAGCAGAAGACTCTACAGCCTTCTTTACCTGAATCTTAAAGATCTTCTTACCCGTATCAATAAGGAGATCATACTTACTTTGTGTGAACAAAGGATAGCTAACAATGAACTTATTTTTAGTAGCCTTATACGCTACATAAAGTTCACTAGAAGCCCCATTAAAGTGACAATTAATACCTTTCAGTGACATGAATACCAATTATCTCCAATTTTACCCTCAGTGTCCAACTGGCAGTTAAACTTAAAGAACTCCTGAGTTTGCCTCATGGATTCCTGAGCAATCCTTACACAGTCCTCTGCGATTTCTTTGGTTCTGCAAGCTACCTGAACCTCATCATGCACCCATGCCATCATGGCAAAATCACCATCCCAACCATGCTTGTATCCTGCTTTACGCATGTTCTCCTCAACAAGACAAACCCATTTCTTGCAGATAAGGGCACCTGCAGATTGCAACAGGGTATTCAGAGCCGAGTGAGGGCTTCGCACATAAACAACGCGACGATCAAGCCCAAGAATACTGTGAGTAATACTAAGATTACTGTTATCAGGGTGAGCACGTTTCCTCCAAGTTACCTTATTGACACCTCCGACCCACTCAGAGGATGTAATGAGAGTCCTTTCAATATCTGAACAGAGTTCCTTATAGGCAGGTACTGCATTAAAGAATCTCTCCTTAAGAGCCTTACCATCCTTTGCAGTACCGTGGATCACTTCACCGAGCTTACCGTCACCGCCGCCGTACATCATGCAATAGATCATAGTCTTCGCTTGATCTCTTGTGGGCAACCCTGCCATCTTCTGGTTATGAGTATGAATGTCGCCATTCAAGATCTCATTCACGTATTCCCCATTGTCATAAGGATAGAGAAAATGAGCAAAGCACCTAAGCTCAAGACCTGAAGCGTCGATGCCCGCCTCATACCATCCAGTAGGGACTCTAAAAAGAGATCTACATTCCTCCCCATAGGGGGAGCGTCCTGCAGGTACCTGCGCAACATTAGGATAAGCATGAGTTGCGCGACCAGTGACAGCCCCATTAGGATTAACAGAGCCATGAATGCGAGTGTAACCATCTTCATCCTCCTTCATCAACTTTAGCCACGCATTGTCACCCTCAGCAAGCTGTGCAATACGCTTGTTAATCAGAAGGTACTCCAAGATGTCCTCAGTAAGGTCAATACCCTTAGCAGTCTTCAGAGTCTCTTCGTCAACCTTAGGGGCACCTGTAGGGGTCATTTCAGTAGGCTCCCAGCCTCGATCCATGAGAACCTTAGCAATGTGTTGTCGACTATTGGGGTTAAAGGTCACCTCCTCATACTGAGGGTAAGGGACACCTGCCTTAATGCCACGCTTAGCGTTATCTCTCTTATAGATCTTGTCTCCCTTATAGACAGTCCAAGACCCACCTTTAGAAACAAGGTTCTCATAAAGAACCTGTCGCTTACCTGACAATTCAGAATAGAGCTTTACTGCCGCATCTTTATCAAAGACAAATCCATTGCGCTCTTGCTTAGCCATCACCCAAGCAATGTCATGTTCAAGCTGAATAGCCTTCAAAGGGTAACCCTTAGCCATCAGCTTCATGAACAACTTATGGGTAACCACAACGTCCTGCTTGTTATACTCATACATCTCAGGAGTGAACTTGTCCCATGCGTCCTCATGTTCACCATAGGTGCCCTTCAGTTCACCCATACGGTAACCATAAGCCTTCAAGCTGTGGGAACCATAGAGAGCCTTAGGGAGCTTTCCAGAACGCATAAGGCCAACGTCAGTGTCCTTGATGTTCGAGTAGATCAAACGAGCAAGTACAAGAGTGTCAAGCACACAGTCGCGTGGATCGAAAGAAAAGCCATCATCCATCAACTTTTTAAGGCACGGGATATCGAATCGGATGCCGTTATGAAAGACGATATTGTAATCATGACGTCCATACCAGTCAATTGCGTTCCAGTATTCCTTTAGATCCGTGTACCCCGTGTACAAATCAGTATAAGAGTCGTAAATCCACCCACACCAGAACTTTGTGGTGGTATCCAACAGACCGTTGGTTTCAATGTCTGTAATAACGAATTTATCTTTAATTGTCAGCATTTTCTATTCCTTAAATAGCCTTGCTACTATATCTTACAGAAACACTAGAAGTGAGACACCTGTAATGGTAATTAACCACATTGCAATCACGTAGATTGCGAATACCCGAAAGCTTAGGTCTCTGTACTCAGCAGAATCCTGATAATCAGAGGCTAGAAGCACAGGGGCAATAGGGAGCAACAGGATCGTCCAAAAGCATGAGAGGACACGATACTTAAGAGGCATGTCCTCGTCGTAATACCATAAAGTAAGTGGGGAAATAAACTCTTTAAAACTCATTTTCCATTCCTTAAATACCAAGGAGTGCTCTAGTAAACAAAGCCCCTACTTGTGGTACGATTGCATTACCATATCCACGATATTTGAGAACTCGATTGGGAACCCCATTAACCAACGGGAAATCTCCGGGTTCAAACATAAGGGCGACCCCATTTGTACCTTTTTGCCACGTTCCGTGTTCCCAAAAGCATTTGCCGCCAGATACTCGTTCTTGATCGTGTGATTGAAGTTGTCCAGAGCACCCTCCTTCAATGCCCACCGACATCCTCCGTGTGCATCCGAAACTGTAGGTGTCCCCCAGAACTTCTGTACGAACCCCTCCCCAGTAAAGTCTGCGTCTTGTATGGGGTGCACCGAGCATGCTAGCTGTAAGTACCACCGCCCCTGTGGAGTAACCTGATGCTTCCAAGTCATTTTCAACTTGGTCGAGCCAACCAAACTTAATTGCTGTCGCAACCTGTTCTCCAATAACGACTGAAGGTTTGTTTTCATCAATAATCCTATAAAAGTAAGGCCATAAATTTCTATCGTCCTCATTACCTTTCTTCTTACCTGCTACTGAATAAGGCTGACAAGGACAAGACCCTGTATAAATGCTAACATCATCTCTAACATTAGCTAGCATAAGAGCGTAAGCCCATCCACCAATTCCAGCAAAGAAATGGCACTGGGTGTACTGCTTAAGCTCGTCAGGGTCTACTTCAACAATTGATCTGGTATCTACAAACCCTTTAGGAATAACACCGTTATCACTAAGACCTTTTAGCCACCAAGCCGTAGGCTCATCAAACTCATTGTAATAAATCATTAGAACTCCGATTCTTCATCAAAGGGGCATTCAGGATCAGCCTCATAGTCAGAGAGCCTACCAGTGTCCTGATTATAGTAAAGATAACCACTAACCCCAGTGTCACCACTAAAGCGATTCTTAAGGACTCTGAGAGTCAACACATTAGGATTGTCACCCTGTTGGTTTCTCTCAAGGCCGATCACCATATCAGAGAGCTGTGCAATAGCTCCAGACCCTCTAAGTTGACTAAGGGATACCTGTGCACCCTCTTCATGTCCCTTCTTTTCAGGACGCTTAAGGTGAGACACTACGAACATGGTAGCTCCAGTCTCTTCCACAAGTGAACGAAGGTTAGTCATTAGCTTGTCAATAGCCTTACGTTCACCACCATCCTCATCAGTGTCCATACCAGAGACCACAATGGAGATATGGTCAAGGAAGATACGCTTGCATCCAAGGGACACAATCATATACCTAAGCTTACTAAGCAGATTACCTGAATCAAGTGAGCCAAAATGGTCGTATAGGAAAAATTTTCCATTCCCAATTGTTTCATTAAAAGCGCTGCCTCGTTCATCTGCACCCTCAGGGTCGAGTATGAGTCGCTTATTGAGATGAATCGACATGAGTTCCAACCCAGTTTTTCGAGTAGATTCTTCAAGAGCAACAATTCCGCAAAGTTCTCCCCGCTGAACACCAAAGTAGTATTCGAGTTCTCTGAGGATTGTGGATTTACCCATTCCACTACCACTTGTGAAGACATACAGTTCGCCATGTCTAGCTCCTTTAGTTTTGTTCTGAAGAGCCACCCAAGGGTACTCCACAGAATCCTTAAGGTCATCAATGTCAGTTACGCATTTCTCGTAGAGATCGGTACCTGAAACAATTCCATCGGGTCTATACGGCTTGGCATTCCATACAGCTTGAAGAACTTCAGACCCCTTGCCTTCACTAAGGCATTCATTAGGATCCTTACAAGGAAGATTAGCAATATATGCCTTACCTGCAGGCAAGATCTTTGCACACTCTTCGCTAGCTTTTCTACCCGGATCATCCATGTCAAACATTAGGATGACTTCTTCGAAATTTTCTAAATACTCAAGGTTTGACTCAATAGCCTTCTTTGCCGCTTGTGCCCCATTAGGAATACTCACGACAGGCCACTTGTTACCCTGAAGTTGGCTCACAGTAAGACAATCAATCTCACCTTCAGTAATGACGATCTTCTTACCACCAGCCCATAATTGAGAACCATAAAGCCTATTAGAGATACTCCCAAGGACAGCAAAGGACTTATCGGGGAACCTGAGCTTCTGCCCCACAAGGTTCCCCGAATCGTCATAGTAACACGCTACTTGGCAAGGCTTCCCTTTGTAAACAGTAGAAAAATACTTGAATTTAGAACAAGTATCTTTACCAATACAACGCTTAGTAAGGGAAACCTCTTCAAGATCTTCAAAAGGAATACACTCCTTAGACACTCTAACCTCCTCACTCTTTACAGACCCATCAGGTCTAAAATAAGTATTACAAGAATAACAATACCTATGGCCATCACTAAAGACCCCACAGGCGTCAGAAGAGCCGCATTTAGGACAAGGTTCATGATAAAGGAATGTACTCTCTTGATTCATCTTTTAATAGCCAAATTTACAACGAAGGCTCTCCCAACCGTACAGGTTTTTATGGTACCGCATGTCTCCTGCCCAAATACAGGGGTGCTCCATGGGTGACATATGACCTGCATCAAAGAGCCTTCGTGCCAGCTTCTTGTCCTTGTGTTCGTCAGGGCAAGATCCGTCATGGTTGTTGTAAGACACTCTTGCACAGCGTGCAGAGGAAATAAGCATGAGATCATTAATGAGGACTTCAGAAGAACTAAACGAGTTCATGCAGTGCTCATCAACTTCCTCTTGGGTGATAAAGGGAAGACTAACATACTTCCCACAAATATGGTAGACACTAATGATAGTATTGCCCACCTTGTCCATCTCACCCTTAATGGCCCTTGCAAGATCCTGCATCTCAGGCTGTGCATCACTGGCAAGCCTAAGATGCAGGAAGTTATCCCATTCAGTAGCAGTCACAATCACGTTAATGTACTGGAAGGGTTCAAGGATTCTATTGACGTGTTGCTTATGGACACCAAGAGCAACCATGGATTCTGCGACAGTTACTGCACTGTCTACAGCTTTAAGCCAAAGACCCTTAAAAGACTCATAGGTATCCTCAGAAGCCTCAACGGTACCAACCATACCAGATTGATTCATGTATACGTGAGAAGGGATAAAGGGGTCGTTTCGCACTTGCTCAATAACCTTAGCTACAGGGATTGCACGGGAGCTACTGGCATTGCGACTGAAGACCCTGTGAGTCATGAGTTCACTATGGATCATCCTAGGATACCTAAGGACAAACGTATAAAGATTATCCTTATGGCAGATGCAAAGGGCTTCACTAGATCCAACTTTAGTTGTCATTATCTTCCTCATCATAGTCGTCGTCTTCATCCTCATCGTCTTCTTCATCAAGGGATTCAAGATATTCCTGATACTCGTCTTCCCAACGAGCTTCCCAATCAGATTCCATGCGATCAAGTTCCTTCTGAGTCTGCATAATAGCCTCTTTTAAAAAATAAAATGTGGTGCCCTAGGAGGGAATCGAACCCTCACGAGCCTTGCTTCTCCACTGATTCTAATTCAGTTGTGTATACCATTTCACCACTAGGGCCTGTGGGGTAACCGTTGCCCCTTCGGATCTATTTCGGTAGACATCCTATTCTGGAGCTACCAGACCTGCTAAGAGCTGTAGGACTTCCTCACTTCTCCTATTGTGAGAGGAGTACAATCAAACAGCGTATTTGGTACGGCGTGGAGGAATCGAACCCCTTGGCTCCTTCCCGATGTTTTATGCCGATAGTTTAGAAGACTATTTCGGGGGCACGCCGTGTAAGTTAATAGTATTCGACGGTATTACGGGAGTCAGCCTTACGGATCATATAGCGAATAAAACCCTTTACAGGGTCTTCCACTTGTGTACACCTAATAGTGAACTCATCCTCATACTCATCATAATCGTAATAAAAGATGTAGTGGACAGGCTCACCTGTTACTTCATCATAGCAAAAGAAGACACAGGAGCAGTAACGCTTATATCCGTTAGCCTCCAAGATCCTTGTCTCACTCTTGTAGTAGCACTTGCCGTCTCTTGAAGCATACCCATCATTGCTGATAATACTCTCAAGATCCCACTTTCTAAGGGTGACATAATCTTTGCTCATAGTGTCCTCACTTATGTAAGTCAATTATTGCTTCAAGTCGTCTATTGGTGTCTCTGAGTATCTTAACACCTTCCCCGTGTAGTTCTGCACCTTCTGACAGTAGGTTTCTACACTGGATGACTGACTCTGCATAAGCTCTATCGGTATGTTGCATGATGGCTTTGTTTCCTGCGTTGATGTTGTACTGCAGGCGGTTAACCCGCTTATCAATAGCAGATTGCACAGCATCAGCGGTAGCCATGTCTTTAAGAAGTAAGTTAATCGTCGCATCCTTTCTTTCCTGTAGAGTCTTTAGTTCCGTTAAGTGAGTCCTTTGTTCCTCTAGGAGAATCTCTTGATTTCTTTTTTCCTCAAGAGATTCGCCTAGAGCCAGTCCCAGAATGAACGCAAGGATAACCATAAGAGATTTCACGTACTGCATACTCTCTCCCTAGGAGTATTGATTTTATTCAATGCGGACAACATCCCCTTCTTCAGGGTCTCCATTAAAGTCCTTAAAGACACCCTTAGAGAAGACTACCTTACTCCAGAACGCCTCAGTATCTTCATACCGAGCAAACTTAGCACCCTTATACCATCCCTTAACATCAAAACAAGGGCAGTCTTTGTTGACGCCTGCAAAATCTCTGTGACCAAGTACAACGACCTCATCCTTATAGTACCCTCTGAGATAGTCCAACAGACACTTAAGAGACTCCTTTTGCTCCTCTGTAAAGTTATCTACTGACTTGCCCTTAGCATCCACACCACCAATAAGGCAGATGCCGACAGAGCAGTTGTTGTATCCCTTTACATGGGAACCAATGGCCTCTAGGGGCCTACCTCGTTGGATGGTCCCATCAGTAAGAATTACAAAGTGGTAACCAATACCCAACCACCCCTGCTGTCTGTGCATCTGGTCAATGGTTTTCCACGTAAAAGATGGCACATTCTGAGTGGCAGAGCAGTGAACGACAAGATATTTAGTAGTCTCTCTATTCTTATAAGAGACAAAAGATTTATGCTCCTCAATCTTTGGAGCCTTGAAAGAAACCATATTTTAATTAACCTTTATTAAGAAGAATACCTTCAGGGATTACCTTGGGATCCTCTTTAATCCATTCAAGGGGGATTGTTTTGTCTGAATACTTGATCCCATTCTTTTCACAAAAGGACGCATAAGTTGTTTTGCTTCCTTTGTAAATAGGTGTTTTGGATCTACTAAAGACAAAGCGAATGTCCAACTCGGGGTGTTGAGCCTTAATTAAAATATGTTTCTTCCTATCTTCAGAATCCCATACACCTTTAGTTTCTATGAGAATCCCATTAGGCAAAACGAAGTCAGGAGTATATTTGTGCTTACTTGCGGGCACAATATACTCCAGATACTTCTCCTCATAATGAGGCTCAATACCGAAGGCCCTGAGGGAGTCCGATACTTTCTCCTCAAGGCCACTTCGGTAAGTTCCCTTGTTGTGCATCCTCTTTTTACTATAGGCCGCACTACGGGTAGTCATTTATTATTCTTCATGCTCCTTAAGCAGGTTGCTACGGGAAGGGAGCATAACCTTACATTCTTCAGAAAACTCATCGCTATGAATGTCATATACACAACTATGACCATTGACACGAATGATGTAGTCATCGTCCTGATAACGCATAATCTGACCAACCAGTAGATCGGGACGACAGAAGCACTCTGAGGCTTCAGCATGAGCACTATCCTTAAACATGACAAGGACACAGGCACCCTCAACACCGCTAAGATCCTTGCTAAAGAATTCCTCAAGCCTGTAAGGCTTATCGTACTCTACACCTCCTTTGTCTTCAAAGATAAGATCCTTATCCTTGACATAGAACGTGAACGAGTAGGGCATCACACCGTAGATGAATTTAGCGTCATAGAAAGCGGTGGTGTTCTTGAAGTCCTTCTTATCGCTCCCAGCAAAGGAGCAATAAAAGTCAGTTGGTGCCTTACCATACTTTTCAATGTGCCAGTTGTAGTGCTCAATTGCGGACTCAAGAGCCTTTTCAAGGCCTTCCTCAGTAAGGAGGCCGCCGAGCCCTTCACGAAGCTTACGACCGAAAGTAAACTTAGTCATTTAGAAATCTCCGGGAACGTCGTTGTCGATATCTTCAAAGCTCTTATAGGAATCCTCGGGCTCCTCACCGCTGTACCCTTCTTCTTCTTCAAAGCCGTAAGAGGACGCAGAGGAATCACCGAACTCATTCAGAGAGATAACCTGAACTGCGAGAAGTCTCAGGGAAAGACCACAGGTACGCGTAGAGGGCATGTAATACGGGTTGGCAGTGAAGGACACCTTGATAACACTGTCTCGACCGATGTTGACATCAATGGGCTTCCCCTTAGAGTCAAACTGTCGGATCTTGACTGTAATCTTGGAACCATCCTTCTTCGTAATGACCGCCTTCTGTTTGAACTTCATCACAATGCGGCCTTCTTCATCCTTTTCGTAGATGTCCTGAGTCACCACCTTGCGGCCCTTCGAAATGGCCTGCTTGACGTTGTCGTCATTCTCATAGAAGTCCTCAAGGACTGCCTCGAGCTTAGACACGAGGGAATTGGTCTTCTCATCATCTTCCATGACAAGATTAACTTTGTAGTCACCCTCAGGATTGAACTTCGTGTCCGGAGTCTTGAGAGCAGGATACTGTGCGAGACCCTTAGGGGTCGTGAAACGATTGTTGTTGCTAGACATTAATTACTTCCTTGTTTGTTTAACCTAGGGAGGCTTGGTTACTCTCCCTAGGAGTATGGATTTTATTTGTTTAACCTAGGGAGGCTTGGTTACTCTCCCTAGGAGTATGGATTTTATTAGCGGGGTTAGCTAAAGGCTAGCTTGCTAGCTAAATGCGTACATGGACTCCTTGACAAGCTCAAGATCAAGGTTTCCCTTAGAGGGAATATCAGGGAGCTTGTCGACCATCTTAGGAGACAAAAGGTTTTCAATGTGATCATGAAGATCCTGCAGTACATCATTCTTGCTGTAGGTATCTACAAATACCTCCCTAACAGTCGTAAACATGATGTCACCATGTCCCGCGGGTGCTCCATAGGAGTCATGAATCATCGCAAAGGACTTGACACCCTTGTCTACACAAGAGCACACCGTAAGCATAAGGTGGGAGGCATCCATGCTATGGACGTAGTTGGGTGCAATACCCTGCTTTTGCTTTCGGGTGTCAATCTCTGGGGTACTTTCGTACACCACGGGGTTGATAGAGGCACCTTCCTCAATCTGGCTATCTTCCTTGAATGGCTCCTTGACTCGAATGGTTCCAGTAGTAAACGTCCTGAGTTGCTTGAGCACAACCTTGTTGTACTTCTGTTTTACAGGGAATCCCGCAGGGGTAATCCAATAGGTAGGAAGGCTCTGGCCGTTAATGTCCTTGTCCTGAGCGAGCAGACCGCTTGCAATCTGAAGCCAACCCATAGCCTCCACAGCTTTCACAACGACCCCTTGCAGGGCTTCCCAGATCAATCCAGCCATGTACCTAGCGGACTGGCTAGGGCGACTGAAGGCCGTGGGATTCTTTGAAAGAGCAGGGTAAATGGTATCTTCCAAAACCTGTTCGGCAAAGCCAAATTTACTAGAGCCATAGCAGAGCGTCATGGTGCTACGCTTAGTCACCTTGCGGGTAACTCCGTGCTTGAGCCATTCCGTGGCCATACTACGGGTACCCTTCTTCAGGTAATCGTCACCGTCTTCAGTTTTAGCCATGGTGTCATCGGTACCATTGTCATAGTCCTTTTTAAGCAACTCTGTGACCTTGGTAGCGACGATGCCATAGATGTCATGAACATGATCGTCAGGCATGAGGTTGACGGCTTCTCCACCGACTTCATCCCTTAGCATCGCAGAGAAATGCTGTAAGCCAGAGCAGGAGCCATCAAAGGCAATCGGGAGGTGAGACACGTAAGAGTCACCCTTATCCAGATAGTCCGCCCACTCAAAACAGAACGCTAGGAATTCCCAAGGGGAATCCGTCTCAGTCCATCGGAGATCCTGCAAGGGATCCTTGGCAATAGACAGAATCATGTCGGTGTTTTCATAGACCCAAGCAATACGCTCTTCAAAGGGTTTCTTGTCAAGGCCGTAGCAGTTAGCACCCTGAAAGGCCAGCCAAGTATGCCCATTCTCACCCAGAGGCACCCCTTCGGCAAACTCGAGGAGCGACTTAGTAAAGTCATTGCCTTGAGGGCTCAACTGGGTCAATGGGTAGACACGGCCACGGAAATCAAGGTTGTGGGGGAAATAGATTTCCATGTCGTCCTTGTAGGTGTTTGCCAGTGCGAGGACACCATTGACAAGATAACGCTTGCTCTTACGCTTGTTATCATCCTGATAATAGTGCACCATAGCACTTCGCCAATCACGCTGGACCTCCTCGCTAGTGTCTGCCTCTACAGGCCTCATAGGAGGCTCTGCAGGGGTCGCTGAGGGCATCTCAAGGGCTTCTGGGATGTGAGCCCAAGAGCAAACCTCGTTAGCCACATCGAGCACCCTACGGTTGATCCTCCAAGCGGTGGATTGAATGGCGTTAACAGCCTTGTACACGTTAGGCATGTCAACCTCATCGTATAGCTGTGCACACTCCTTAGAGGGCATTCTAACGAGCTGTATGGGCTTCTTAAGGTTGATAAGGTAACCACCATCAAAAGGGGTAGTCCACGGCTTAGGCGGGATTACCATGGGCCTATTTTGGAACATGAGAGACGCTGTTTCCTTGTCCTCGTGTTCCAAATACGTCAACACGTCAGGGTCAAGACAAAAGGTGTAATGCACGTTTTTGTTGTCACCCATGGTTTTCTCAAGGGAGCCTAAGCCAGTAGACACGATGAAAATGTCTACCAACTTAAGACCTACTTGAACCCTGTTAGGGTTACTCCACTTGTTCCATCTCTTGAGTCGCTTCTCATCTGCGAGGATCTTTTCTTTGTTTTCGACATAGCGCTTTTTGAACTGCATAGAAATACGCTTATCAAGCCCTGCATTGAACCTGCTAAGCTCTTTCTTATCCATGGTTGCAACTACCATCTTGAATCGTAGCTGTCTCTTATACACATCTGACGCTGCCGACGATCTACTCTGTGTAGATCT
>ERZ1026872.429-NODE-429-length-12181-cov-5.615702_pt1 | contig 12181 bp, 12 predicted proteins | sample MGYA00380166_ERZ1026872 | MGnify/ENA primary metagenome ERZ1026872 (study PRJEB33269, sample SAMEA4719802) | human gut metagenome | biome: human-associated habitat; feature: organic feature; material: feces | place: Cameroon | collected 2013-10 ... | reverse complement strand
TTCGTTGCCGAGACGGCCAATCGCCGAGGCGCCGTTGTAGGAGCCGTCGACGCCGACGTATTTCTGATCGCCGGTCTGGAAGTGGGCGCCGTAGCGCGCGTAGCCGCTGAATTTAAGGCCGAACGGGACCGCCATATCCGGCGACTGGGCGGCGGTCTGCGGGTTGGTTTCCAGGTCGACCTTTTTCGCGGCGGCGGCGTCCATTTTGGCCTGGCGGTCGGCCAGCGCTTTATCGACGGCCTTGGCCACAATGGCGTCGATTTGTTCCTGAGTAAATTCTTGCGCCAGGGCTGAAGAAAGCGGGCAAAGTGCGGCCACAACCGCCATGGCTAATGGAAGTTTTTTAACAGTTTTCATGGTTATCTCAAATTAATTAATTATATTTTCAGACAATAACCATCCCGTTTCGGTGCAATATAAAAGACGCCACCAAAACAAGCTGATTTTATTTTTATCTCGTAGAGGCACAGTTAAATAATTATCGTCAGTAATATCTCCGTAGTCAGGATAATTAAAAATTAACGTTGATAAAGGTGAATAATCTCTTCCGAAAGTTCGCGCGCCAGCAGGGAGTTCATCAGATGATCCTGCGCGTGCACCATAATCAAGGTCATTGGCTGGCGGGCTTCGCCGGCATCCTGCTCAATCAGCTGGGTCTGCATCTGGTGCGCCTGGCGAGCGTAGCCGTCGGCCTCACGCAGCAGGTTTTTGGCTTCCGTTATTTCGCCTTTTCGCGCGGCGTGCAGCGCTTCAAAGCACAGCGATCTGGATTGACCGGCGTTAATGATAATTTCCATTACCGCATCTTCTAACCTAACCATAATAGGTCCCCCTGACTCGTGAAAGTCATCGTGTAATAAAGGGTTAAAGATAAATGATTACGTAATATTAAATATTTCTTATTCAGCTAGCGGTTTCGGCCAGCGGTGCAGTCGATCTTAATTTCTGTTCTTCTGTTTTCATTAATGAACGTTCATAGGCGCGGAGGAACGGTAAATACATTGCCGCCGAAACGAGCATACAAATAATACACATGATGACCGGACTTAACGCCCAGTTCGCGGCCCAGGATGCGCCAATCGGTGCTGGCGTGGTCCACGGCGTCAGAGAAACGACCTGCGCCAGCCAGCCGAGGCGGGTCGCGGTATAGGCAAGAATCGCGTTAACCATAGGAATGCAGACGAACGGAATAAACATCATCGGGTTCATAATAATCGGCGCGCCGAACAGAATCGGTTCGTTGATGTTAAAGAAGCTTGGTACGACGCCCATTTTGCCAATGGTCCGCAGATGCGCGACGCGGCTACGCAACAGCAGGAATGCCAGCGGCAGGGTGCAGCCTACGCCGCCAATCAGCAGATAGTGATCCCAGAAACCTTGCAGGTAAACGTGCGGCAGCACGGTGCCAGCGGCCAGCGCGGCCTGGTTGGCGGAAAGGTTGGCCATCCAGAACGGGTTCATGATCCCGGTAACAATCAGCGATCCGTGAATCCCGGCAAACCAGAAGATCTGGCACATCAGTACCGACAGCAGAATCGCCGGCAGGGAGTCAGAGGCGGAAACCAGTGGTGCCAGCACGTGCATAATCGCCTGTGGCAAAATCATGCCGGTCTGCGCTTCGATAAACAGGTTCAGTGGGTGCAGGGTGCCGATGACCACCAGCACGGGAATCAGGATCTCGAACGAGCGCGCCACGCCGGTCGGGACTTCTTTCGGCAGGCGAATCGTGACGTTATGCTGCTTCAGCCAGGCGTACACGCGGGTGGCGTAAATGGCGGTAATCAGCGCGGTGAAGATCCCCTGACCGGAGAGGTACTGGGTGGAAATCTTACCGTCGGCGTACGGCGCGGCCACCAGCAGAAACGCCATAAACGCCAGCAGGGCGGACATCACCGGGTCGAGGTTAAACTGCCGGCCGAGGCTCGCGCCAATCCCCACGGAAATGAAGAACGTCATCACGCCCATGCTGAGGTTAAACGGCAGCATCAGCTGGTCGCGGTACTGCGTGGAGAAGTCGAGCCAGCCACGCGCGAAGCCGTTGGTGGTATCCGGGGAGAACGGCGGGAAAATAAACACCAGCATAAATGAGCCGATGATCATAAACGGCAGCGCGGCGGTAAAGCCGTCGCGAATGGCGATGACGTATTTTTGTTGCCCAAGACGGCCGGCCAACGGGGTAATGGATTGCTCAATCACGGCAACCATTGACTGATAAAGAGAACTCATCTGGAAACCCTTTTAGTGCGTCGCGGAAATCAGCGACAGAGCGTAATCGAGTACCTTGTCACCCCGTTGCATGCCGTAATCCATGGTATCAATCGGCTGGACGGGAATATTCTGGGCGGCGGCCTTATCAGACAGGGTTTTTAACATGTACTTCACCTGCGGGCCCAACAACACCACCTGATACTGCGGGTACTGGAGATCAAATTCGGACACGCCGTAGGCATCAATTTTCACCGGCAAGTCCCGTTCTTTCGCGGCTTCCACCATTTTTCTGACCAGCATGCTGGTCGACATTCCGGCGGAGCAGCACAGCATAATTTTGTACATCGATAACCCTCCTCTAAATGTAAAAAGTTGTTGCGAGTTTGATTTGATATGAAACTGAAACCGGTTTCTATTCATAAAAACAGGATCTGTGATAGCCATCAATTTCTCCTGCTTATGAGGCTAATTATTTCGTCCTGGCTCACAAAAATTCGCCGTTTTGCGTTCATATGGACATCATATGGATAATCGGTTTCCACGAAAAAAGAGAAACGGATATACTGGGAGATGGAATCATTTAAGCCGTTGCGGTGCAGTGGTTTTTTGCGGCAGGCAGTACGCTTTTTCAGGGGAGAAAGATGTCTACAATCAACGATGTATCACGTCTGGCCGGGGTATCTAAGGCCACGGTTTCACGTGTGTTGAGCGGTTCACGAGGGGTAAAGGAAGCCAGCCGGCTGGCGGTGCTGCGGGCCGTTGATGAGCTGAACTACCGGCCAAATGTGATTGCCCAATCGCTGCTGAGCCAGTCGACCGGCTGCATTGGCGTTATCTGTGCGATGGAGAATATCAACCAGACGACCGGGTATCTGTATGCGCTGGAAAAACAGTTCAGCCAGCATCAGAAACATTTGCTGCTGCGTTTTGCCAACACGCGTACGGGGGTGATGTCGGCGTTGGACGAGCTCTCCGGCGGCCTGTGTGACGATGTGCTGATTATCGGCGCGCGTTTTCCGCTGGAGATCGAAAGCGACAACGTGGTGTTGATCGACTGCCCGGAGGCCGATACGGCCAACAGCATTCAGTTTGACCACGTGTTTGCGGCGGAAACCGCCTGCAACTACCTCGCCAGCCAGGGACGTCGGCAGATTGCGCTGATTCAACCTCAGAGCTGTGGTTTTGCCGACGACGTGCTGCTGGGCTACAAACACGGGCTGGAGAAAAACTTCCTGCCGTTTAATCGCAACCTGGTGTTTATGGACAGCGTCTCGTCCACCGTAGCGCTGCAAGAGCTGCTGAATAATGCCGGTATCGTCAGCTTTAATGCCCTGCTGGTGGCTGACGATCAAGAGGCGCAGCGGGTTATTCCGCAGCTTATGGCCTTCAACAGGCGGGTGCCGGAGGATGTGATGGTCTTTAGCCTTGCCGGTTCGCTACATCTGCCGGGGATCCCCACCATCCCGGCGATTGAATATTCCATGGACGCTATTGCTGCGCGGATTGTCCACTGGCTGGAAGAGAAAACGCAGACGTCCGTCCACACCGCGTTTCGCGGCGATCTCATTCTCCCGGGCGTTCGCTAGCGCTAACTTTTACCGCCCGCCGCGCTGTCGTCGGCGGGCCATTTCCGGCTCCCTCTTTTTGCCACCCCGCTCACAATATAAAAATAACTCATACCCACCCCCGGATTTTCGAACCAGACAGCGCCGGGCGACTGCCTTAACGTGAGTTGAACGTTCAGCCAATAACATAAACCAGAACATTCATACCTCCCTTTAAGGAAGTGACCCTATGAGTCTCTCTACCGGTGTAGATGTAAAAGCGTGGATTGATGCCCGACCGATCTCGCGCTTTCAGTGGAAAATTCTGTTTCTCTGCTTCGTTATTATTATGCTCGACGGCTACGACGCCGCCGTCATGGGCTTTATTGCGCCTGCGCTGCTGGAAGACTGGGGCATTAGCCGCGCGGCGCTGGGGCCGATTCTCGGTGCGGCGATGTTTGGCGTCGCGCTGGGCGCGCTGATCGCCGGGCCGATGGCCGACCGCTACGGGCGTAAGCGTATTCTGCTGGCCTCGGTGGCCCTGTTTGCCGTCTTCAGCCTGGCGGCGGCGCTGGCGCAAACGCCGACCCAGCTGGCGCTGCTGCGCTTTCTTACCGGGCTGGGGCTGGGGGCGGTGATGCCAAACTGTGTGACGCTGGTGGCGGAATACATGCCGGAACGGCGTAAAGGGCTGATGATTACGCTAATGTACAGCGGGTTTAACGTCGGCTCCGGGCTGGGCGGATTTATCGCCGCCGCGCTGTTGTCCCACTACAGCTGGCACTCGGCGCTGATTTTTGGCGGCGCGCTGCCGCTGCTTGTACTGCCATTTATGATGGTGATGCTGCCGGAATCGGCGATGAATATGGTGGCGCGGCGCGTGCCGGGCGCGGAGATTGCCCGCGTGCTGAACCGGCTGGGCGGGCAGTTTGCTGCCAACACGTTGTTTACCCTCAGTACGCCGGAAATTTCCCGTCATGCAAAGGTGATTCAGCTGTTCCGCGGCGGCTACGCGCGCGGCACGGTGGCGCTGTGGTTGACCTACTTTATGGGCCTGTTTGTGATTTATCTGCTGAACGGCTGGCTGCCGACCATTCTGCGCTCTGGCGGGCTGTCATTACAGCAGGCGGCAATCATCACCGGCCTGTTCCAGCTTGGCGGCCCGCTGGGCGGTATTCTGGTCGGTTACCTGATGGATCGTACGTCGGCGAAAGGGGTGATCGCGGCGACCTATTTCCTCGGCTGTCTGTGCCTGCTGTCGCAAGGGCTGATGGACTTTGGCTCTGCGGCGCTGTCGGTGCTGATTTTCATCAGCGGGATGTGTATCAACGGCGCGCAGAACGGCCTGCAGGCTTATTCACCGGCCTATTACCAGACTGAAATTCGCGCGACCGGCGTAAGCTGGATGCACGGTATCGGTCGTACCGGGGCGATTTTAAGCTCCACCTTAGGCGGGGTGATTATGCTGGCGGTGCCGGGGCACTCGTCGATTTTCCTGGTGCTGGCCTTACCGGCCTGTCTGGCGGCGGGCTGCATTCTGTTACACCGCATGAATTCGCGTAACGTGGCGCAAGCGCCGCGTGTGGCGGGCGATGTCGCGTTATCGCAGACCGCCTCTCATCGATAAGTGGAGTCAACCATGGCCAGAATTATTGGCGGAATCGCCGTCTCTCATACCCCGACCATCGGTTTTGCGGTCGATAATCATAAACAGCACGATGCGGCGTGGGCGCCGATCTTTGAGAGCTTCGAGCCGCTACAACGTTGGCTCGATGAGAAAAAACCGGATGCGCTGGTGTATATCTTTAACGACCACGTGACCGCCTTTTTCTTCGACCACTACTCCACGTTTGCGCTGGGGATTGATAATGAATACGGCGTGGCCGACGAAGGCGGCGGCCCGCGCGGCCTGCCGCCCATCAAAGGCAATGCCGCGCTTTCAAGGCATATCGGCAGCAGCCTGATGGCCGATGAGTTTGATATGTCGTTCTTTATGAACAAAAAGCTCGACCATGGTCTGTTCTCGCCGCTGTCGGCGCTGCTGCCGTGGCAAAGCGGGGAATGGCCGACCAAAGTGGTGCCACTGCAAATTGGCGTGCTGCAATTCCCGGTACCGAGCGCGCGGCGTTGCTATAAGCTCGGCCAGGCGCTGCGTCGGGCCATTGAGAGCTTTCCGGAGGATATCAACGTCGCCATTGTGGCGACCGGCGGTCTGTCGCATCAGGTGCACGGCGAACGCTGCGGCTTCAACAACCCGGAATGGGACGCGCAGTTCGTTGATATGCTGGTGAACGACCCGGAATCGCTGGCCGAGATGACGCTGGCGGAGTACGCTGAACTGGGCGGCATGGAAGGGTCGGAGGTCATCATGTGGCTGGTGATGCGCGGTGCGCTATCGGCCAACGTCACGGAAAGCTGGCGCGACTACTACCTGCCATCAATGACCGGCATCGCCACTCTGATTCTGGAAAATAATGCGCGTCAGCCGCCGGTGGATACGCTGACGCGGCATCGCCAGCACATGGCGCGCCAGCTGGCGGGCGTCGAAAAGCTGCCCGGCACTTACCCGTTCACCCATGAGCGCAGCCTTAACGGGATGCGGCTGAATACCTTCCTGCACAAACTGACGCAGCCCGCGTGGCGCGAGCGCTTCCTGCATGCGCCGCAGGCGCTGTACGACGACGCGGCGCTGAGTGAGAAAGAACAGCAGCTGCTGACGGCACGCGACTGGCGAGGCCTGATTCAGTACGGCGCCAGCTTCTTCCTGCTGGAAAAAATGGGCGCGGTGGTCGGCGTGTCGAACCTGCATATTTACGCGGCGATGCGCGGGCAAACGCTGGAAGAATTCCAGAAAACCCGTAACCAGCAGGTGACCTACTCGGTGGCGGGTATCCAAACCCCGGCCAACTAGCATTGTACGGCGTTTATGCCGGGTGGCGGCTGCGCCTTACCCGGCCTGCTTTTTTGTAGGCCTGATAAGCGTAGCGCCATCAGGCGCAGGGGGCCGCTACCCGTTGACGGATAACGTTCACCAGCGCCTGGGTGGCGGGCGAGGGCAGGCTGCCCTCGCGGAAGGTCAGCCCGATTCGCCGTTGCGTATTGGGCAGCTTCACCGGCAGTACGGTCAGCAGATGGTTGTCGATTTCAAAGCGCATCTGGCTGGCGGAAACGGCGGCCAGCAGCGGTGAGTCGAGCAGCAACCCGCGCACCATTGCCGCATCGCCGGTTTCCACCACCGGCAGCGGTTGCGGCAGGCCCAGTGCGGTAAACGCTTTGTCCAGCAGGTGCCGCGCCGGGGCGTTACTGCGCGGCAGCACCCACTGCGCGTTGGCCAGCTGGCTGAGCGGATCCGGATGGCTGAGCAATGGGTGATCGTTGCGCACCAGGATCAGCATCTCTTCTTCAAACAGCGCCTCGCAGGTCAGCTCCGGCAGGGCGTCGTGCTGGCGCAGCGCGCCGATAATAAAATCAATATTCCCCGCCCGCATGTCCGACACCAGGGACTCATACGGACTCTCATTGGTCAGGACCCGAATGCCGGGATGCTGCGCCAGAAACGCGCCGATGGCGGCGGGCAGCAATTGCGTGCGGCTAAGCGGAAGCGCCCCAATACGTACATTTCCCACCAGAACACCGCGTCTTGCCGCCAGATCGTCCCAGATGTGCGCCAGTTCGTTCAACGCACGGCTGATGTTCGGGTACAGCGCATCGGCGGCGGGCGTTGGGCGAACGCCTTCCGGCGTGCGGCGAAACAGCGCAAATCCGGCCCCTTTCTCCAGAATCTTCAGCGCCGCGCTGATCGCGGGCTGCGTGACGCCAAGCTGGCTGGCGACGGTCTGGGTATGATTGATGTGATAGAGCTGGATAAAAATCTCCAGCCGCCGGGTGTTAAACAGCCAGCCGGGATCGGGCAGTTCTTTATGCGGAACGGCGCGCTCTTTTAGCCGGTGCATCAGTGCCGGAATGGCCTGTAAATCGCCTATCGCCCGCAGCGCGCGCGGCAAAATGCATTTGCCGTATTCGGTCAGCACCATGCCGCTGTAATGGCGTTCAAACAGCGTCACGTCAAGCGTCGCTTCCAGATCGCGAATGGCGCGGGTAATGGCCGACTGAGTGCGGAATAAATCGTCGGCGGCGCGGGAGACGCTCCCGCGGCTGGCAACCTGGCAGAAAAATCGCAACTGCATGATATTCATGTCTTTGTTGTGTTTTTTATTCATCGAGCCTGTGGTCGCCTCTTGCCGGGTGATTTGTCATCAACATAAATAAAAATCATAGCCTTCGCAAGTTAACGAATTACCCGCGGCGTTGTGGACATGACAAGCTGGAAAAAAACCAAGAAGGAAGCCCACATGTCTACTCTGATTACCCCAAAAAGCGCCCTTGTCGTCAGTGCTCACTCGGCGGATTTCGTCTGGCGCGCGGGCGGCGCTATTGCACTGCACGCAGAGCAAGGCTACCAGGTGCATATTGTTTGCCTGTCATTCGGCGAGCGCGGCGAGTCTGCGAAGCTGTGGCGCAAGGGCAATATGAACGAAGAGAAAGTGAAGCAGCATCGCCAGCAGGAAGCGCAGGCAGCGGCCGATATACTCGGTGCCAGCGTGGAGTTTTTTGATATTGGCGACTACCCACTGCGTGCCGACAAAGAGACGCTGTTCCGCCTGGCGGACGTCTATCGCCGCGTGCAGCCGCACTTCGTTCTGACACACTCGATGCACGACCCTTACAACTACGATCACCCGCTGGCCTCCAACCTGGCTCAGGAAGCGCGCATTATCGCCCAGGCCGAAGGCTATCGCCCCGGCGAGCCGGTAGTGGCCGCGCCGCCGGTGTACTGCTTTGAGCCGCATCAGCCGGAGCAGTGCAACTGGAAGCCGGACGTCCTGCTGGATATCACCCGCGTGTGGGAGAAAAAGTACCGCGCTATCCAGTGCATGCAGGGACAAGAACACCTGTGGGAGTACTACACCCGTGTGGCCCTGCAGCGCGGCGTGCAGGCGAAGCGCAATATCGGTATTACCGCCGCGCGTGATATCAGTCATGCGGAAGGTTTCCAGAGCATCTTCCCGCGCGTGACGGGAGATCTGTCATGAGTTTACTTAATAAAAAAGGCCTCGCCATTCGCCATATTCCGCGTACCGACGGCAGCAAACTGCGCCAGTTTGCCGCTGCGGGGGTGGCGACAATTCATGAATCCCACGAACGCCAGGGGCTGATGAACCCGGATATTCGGCCGATTCAGCAGGACGTAAGCCGCGCGGGCAACGCCGTGACGGTGCTGGTGACGCCGGGCGATAACTGGGTGTTCCACGTCGCCGTTGAGCTGTGCCAGCCGGGCGATATTCTGGTGGTGGCGCCGACCTCGCCCTGCGGCGACGGTTTTTTCGGCGATCTGCTGGCAACTTCGCTGCAGGCGCGCGGCGTGATTGGCCTGGTGGGCGATATCGGTATTCGCGACTCGCAGACGCTGCGCGAGATGGGCTTTGCGGTATGGTCGCGCCAGGTGTACGCCCAGGGCACGGTGAAAGAGACGCTCGGCTCGGTGAACGTGCCGCTCACCTGCGGCGGGCAACTGGTGACGCCGGGCGATGTGGTGGTGGCGGATGATGACGGTGTGGTGGTGGTGCCGCACGCGCTGGCCGACACGGTGCTGGCAAGAGCACAAAGCCGTACCGCCAATGAAACGGCCAAACGCGATCGGATGCGCAACGGTGAGCTGGGGCTGGATATCTACGCCATGCGCCCGCGGCTGGCGGAAAAAGGGCTACGCTACTTCGACTCGCCCGAAGACGTGAGGGATTAACATGTCTCAGCGCAGAATTCCCTGCTTATGGATGCGCGGCGGCACGTCAAAGGCGGCCTGCTTTCTGGCGTCTGACTTGCCTGCCGACGCGAAACAGCGCGATGCCGTACTGCTGGCGGTGATGGGATCGCCGGACGTCAGGCAGATTGACGGCATTGGCGGCGCCGACCCGCTCACCAGCAAGGTCGCCATTATCCAGCGCTCAATGCGCCCGGACGCCGATGTGGATTATCTTTTTGCCCAGGTGAACGTCGATCGCGCGGTGGTCGACTACGGCCAGAACTGCGGCAATATTCTCGCGGCGGTGGGGCCGTTTGCCATCGAACGCGGGCTGGTGCCGTTAACTGCGCCGGTGACTCAGGTGCGGGTGCATATGGTGAATACCGGGCAAATTGCGGTGGCGGAGGTGCGTTGCTCGGCGGAAGGGGTGGAATACGGCGGCGAAGCGCGCATCGATGGCGTGCCGGGCACCGCCAGCCCCATCATTCTCAACTTCCTGGATATTGCCGGTTCAACCTGCGGCGCGCTGCTGCCGACCGGCAACGTGATTGACCGCTTTGACGGCGTCGACGTCACCTGCATTGATAACGGTATGCCGGTGATCCTGTTACGTGCCAGCGATCTCGGGATATCGGGTTATGAAACCCGCGAGCAGCTTGACGCCAATAACGAACTGAAACAGCGGCTTGAGTCCATCCGCCTTCAGGCCGGGCCGCGCATGAATCTGGGTGATGTGGCCCAGCGCAGCGTACCAAAAATGACGCTCATCGCCGAACCGCGCGACGGTGGGGCCATCACCAGCCGCACCTTTATTCCTCACCGCTGCCATGCGTCGATCGGTGTATTCGGCGCGGTTAGCGTGGCCAGCGCCTGCCTGCTGCAAGGCTCGGTGGCGCAGGGGCTAGCGAAGGTGGCTGACGCGCGTGAATTGATGGTCAGCGTTGAACATCCAACCGGTGAGTTTAGCGTGGCGCTTCAGCGTGGCGATGACGGCGAGCTGGCGGGCTGCGGGCTGCTGCGTACCGCCAGGCTGCTGTTTGCCGGCGACGTATTTATTCCGGCTGCAAAGGAGTGACAATGAGACATATTGCGTTTATCGGTTTTGGCGAAGCGGGGACCATTCTGGCAAGCGAGCTGGCGCATCAGCATCGCGTTGTCGTGTGGGATTGCAAGCTCCGCGGGGGCGACCGTGAGGCCATGCTGGCAAAAGCCGAGCGGGCGGGTGTTCAGGCGGCGGGGTCGCTGGCGGAGGCGCTTGACGGCGCGGCGTGGGTGTTTTCGACCGTCACCGCCGGCGCCGCGCGGGAAGTGGCATTGCACAGTGCGGCACTCATGCAGGCCGGACAATATTTTCTCGACCTTAACTCCGTTGCACCGGATACCAAACGGCAGGCGTCTGAAGCCTTTGCACCCGGTGTTTACGTGGACGTTGCGGTAATGGCCCCCGTCCCCCCGGCGCGGATGAAAACCCCTCTGCTAGTGGGCGGCCCGCAGGCGCAGGCGGTCACCGATGTGCTTAACCAGCTCGGGTTTAACGCCCGCTACGGCGCTGATGCGGTAGGCAGCGTCTCGGCGATCAAAATGTGCCGTAGCGTGATGATTAAAGGGCTGGAGGCGCTGACCACCGAATGCCTGTTTGCTGCGCGAGCCTACGGCGTGGAGGCGGAAGTGCTGGCCTCGTTGCACGCCAGTTTTCCTTCGCTGGGCTGGGACGCTGCGTTTCCGGGCTACCTGATAAGCCGCGTCGCCGAGCACGGCGTGCGTCGTAGTGAAGAGATGGAAGAGGTGGTCAAAACCCTGCGCGATGTGGGCGGTGAAGGGCTGATGAGTCAGTCGACATCACGCGTTCAGCGGGGGTTGCCGCAACAGATGCAGGCATACGGGCTTGATTATGCCGGGCTTGAGCCGTTCAGCTGGCAGCGGCTGGCGGATACGCTTAAGGGGCGATGATACATGAGGCAGGCCTGATAAGCGTAGCGCCATCAGGCAATATTACCGCACATTGCCGGATGGCGGCTTCGCCTTATCCGGCCTACGATTTCAAGGTTATTTTGTCGGGCACTGAATGTCTTTAATCGCCTTTTCATAGGCCGCGCGGTCGTTCTTATCCAGCGCCCGCGTTGCGCTCTGCACCGCCGTTTTGTTGACAGCGGAGTCCAGAATCCGGTTGGCAAACTGGGTGTCGCTCAGCCCGGCGTGGGGCGGGCAGTTTTGCTTCACGTCTTTCACCACCTGCTGCTTTTGCTGCTCGAACTTCAGCCCTTCGAGCGGCGAAGCGACTACCGGTAGCGCCAGGCAGGCGGCCAACGAAATCGCGATACGGATTGTCTTCATCTCGGATGTCCTTATGTTGATACGCACCGTTAACTATAGCTGTATCCGTTATTTTGCGCCGCCGCTTCCAGCTACAGGTAGACGTTGCATCCATCCGTCGAAATCCTCCGTGGTGGCTCGCAAAGAGGCGAAAACACGGCGGTGACTCGCCTGTGTCGGGCGTAGAGTGCGTCTATTCGCTTTTTGGGTGACGATGGAACGCCATGACGACGCGCGCAGCTTCAACGCCGCACGATGCGGTTTTTAAACAATTTTTGTGCCACCCGGAAACGGCGCGTGATTTTCTCGCCAT
>ERZ1026872.426-NODE-426-length-12246-cov-4.335575_pt1 | contig 12246 bp, 34 predicted proteins | sample MGYA00380166_ERZ1026872 | MGnify/ENA primary metagenome ERZ1026872 (study PRJEB33269, sample SAMEA4719802) | human gut metagenome | biome: human-associated habitat; feature: organic feature; material: feces | place: Cameroon | collected 2013-10 ... | reverse complement strand
CAGATGTGTATAAGAGACAGTAACGGATAAGATTCCAGACACAAGTTTCCATACCTTCATACAAAAGTCCTCCTTTCTTCTGTATTGCCGAGGTATCCTGCGGGATATCCCGGACATATAGTTTTAAATATTTACAGGATTCTATAAATATTTAATCATAATTTATCATATCACGACGTATACTTTAAGTAAAGACATTGTTGACGACATTTTTCGATAATGGAGGTATGCATATGGATTATAGGGAAGAAATCATCAAGCTACTGGACAAAATGGGCAACAGAGAACTTATACTTGTATACTGGCATATAAAAGGACTGCTTGGCATTAAGTAAAAAGAAGGGACAGGATTTTCACCTGCCCCTTCTTTTTATTCGTCTTTCATACCGGCAAGCTCTCTTGCCTTCTGTTCGAGCACTTCCCATTCGCCTTCACTAAGGTTAGCCAGAACTGAGATTAACCGTCGTTTGAAATTATCGGTTTCCCCGTGTAAGGCTTCTCCAACAAATCTCTCGATCTGAATATCCCTTGCGACTGGGGCTTTCATCGGCTCTTCGCCGGTGAGAAGCCATTCTTTTCGGATTCCATACTTTTCACAAATATCATCTATGAGCCGGTCACTCGGAGTAGCGCCTTTGTTGATTATTTTAGAAACATACGCTGGTGTAATCTTTAGAGTATTTGCAAATTCTGCTTGTGAAATCTCCAAGGAATCTATAATTTTCGATATCCTATTGCTTGTCGTCAAATTTATCCACCTCCTTCTATATCTATTATATCATCATATTCAAAATAATCAACAAGAAAATTAACTAAGTTAATATTGATACTTGACAAAGTAACTAAGTTAATGTATAATTAAACCAAGTTAAGAGATTAACTACAAGGCAAACAAAAGCCTTGAGCGTTTACCGCAATCTAATAGAAACGGCACTTCTGTTAGATAAAAAGAAACTGCTCAGAGCACCATTCTGAACAGTTTCTTTACCAAATTTGTTTACCCTATGTACTTTGCAGGCAAAAGCCACATCTGATGGTGCCAAATGCTTCTTGAAGCACCTTGTCACTTTCGCAGTCTTGGTTCTGCAACACGCCTAATCGCTGACAAAACAATCAGAGCCGTCTTTAACCAGTTTTAGTTGTCTTGGTACCAACGTGGGCGGGTTAATAGCAAAGGGAGCAGGCAAATTCAAAAGTTTGGTCATTGCTAACCACTCCTTCCTTTGCCGTTAGGCATTTATTAGGATAACACAAAAGTGCGGTAAACGCAACTAAAGTAAACAGAACGGGGGTGTTTTTTCTTGGAACGTCTTTATAAATTTGAGCGTCTTTATACATGCGACGAAATCGCACAGCGATATAAAGTCAGAATTGACACCGTGTGGAGATGGATAAGATCAGGACATCTTCCGGCGATCAATTTAGGCGGGAGCGGCTATCGAGTAACTGAAAGCGATCTGAAAGCCTTTGAAGAGTCAAAACGGGCAAGATAGCCGCTTGAGCGTTTACCGCAAGTAAGAAAGAGGAGGACTTGGGCATGAAATTATACGATATCTTAATGACACTCAGCAGGGACACTATGATTAGAATCACAATAAGAATGTATGGTATGAACTTTGCAGTAGATCGTACAGCTGAAAGCTTTCTTGATAATGATGCAGCAGAAGAACTTTTAGAGAGAAGAGTTACCGATATGAGAGTCGTTGAACGCGGGATACTTAAAATCGTGTTAGCGGAATAGCCGAAACGGTCAGCAATGACCGTCCACCGGAACCGCCCCACCGGTGCTGATGATGGCAGGGCAGATGGAGGTGAAACGATGTTCCACAGAAAACCTTCAAAATATGACGGTATGACAAAGTGGGAAATTCTGGACTCGATAAACAGCGATCCACATTATTCACACGGGAAAATAGCGAGGGAAGCTCATAAAGCGTTGCGAAAATTTGGTGACGGTTTACCAATTATTTATAGGTATCCAATGTTCCCTTATTTGCTATCTGCTTTTGCAGGTGGATTTTCGGCAATGACAGTATTCATTTTGTTTGCGTTTACATAAACATTTATGACTTGTCCAGATTTATATAGCGCGAATAGGCTGATTATGATGGCAACAACGGATAGGACAACAGGTATATACCAACGCCTACGTTCTCTAATGTAAGAATCATAAAAAGCTTTTCCAGCTGGCTGAATGCAAATAATAGTCGGGACGGTTCTCGATCCGGTATCCTCGGCATTGTATTTGATGAATCCGTACTTTCCGAGATAAGCAATATCCTCTTTATCAGAAATGGATAAATCAGACAGCGGTATATCTGCTTTATAAAGACGCTTTAACAATTTGATTTGGGAGCCAGAAATTTCCATAGCAAATCTCCTTTCAAAGGAGATTATATCACAAGAAAGGAAGTGAGTATATGTCAGAAAGAGAAAAGAAAATTCTTGAGTCGATCACTAAAGCAGTCCCGAATATGTCCGAGTTCGACAAGGGATATTTCCTCGGTGTCGGTGAGACAATCGCCAGATATAAGGATCCAGAGAAGAACGAGGATTCTGGCAAAAAGAAAAAAGAATAGAGGGAGGGAACGAGGATAAAAACTCGAAGAATCAAACGTCTGATTATCCCAATACTTACGAGCATTGCTCTTCTTACTGGGTGTGGAGGCAAGCTAAAAGAGGGAGAAGTTTATGACAAAAAATTTATTCCTGCTCACACAAGTACACTTCTGATTTCCACGGTACATACCGATGGAAAAACGTCATATACAACAGTAATGCCGTACACATATTTCTATCCGGATTCTTATGAAATAGATATCCGTAACTATAACGAAGAAGATAAAAAATATGATACAGCTACTTATTATGTGACCGAAGAAGTATATAACCAATGCGAGATAGGAAGCGTTTTTAAGTATGAGAAGGACCGGGATTTCACTGAAATTCCGCACACTCGCGAATAATCCGATTCTATCTTAAAAAATAAGGAGCGTGAGACTTATGAAAGTATCTTATGCGCGAGAAAAGAGTGACAACATTCGCGTCTTGATCGCCAAAATCAAAGCTCAGAAGCATTACGACAACCCACAGATGGCAAAGTGCTTGGGCTTAAAGCTCGGCACTTACCAAAGCCGTATTCACGATCCGTCCACCTTCCGCTCGTGGGAACTATGGAATCTCATGCAGCTCGGGAAAGTACCAAAGGAAGAGAAGGATAAATATGTGTAGAAGGGTTCCTACTCTGACAGTGTCAAGCCCAAATAATCAGTGTGATAAATAAAAATGCTCCGGCAGTGCTGACACACTACACGGAGCGTTACCGCTAACGCAAACGGATAAAAGAATTGTAACACTGATAAACAATATCCGCAAGACACAGGAGATAAAATGAGCAAAGAGGAAATCAATTGGGAAGAAGCTGAGAAATGGCTGGCAACGGAGGTGATCGGACAGGCGAGAAGAAGTGCCGCACGATGGTTTGTAGCTTGGCTTGCTACTATGGCCGCATTGGTTGGAACGAATGTAGCATGGGTCTTGGCTGCTTGCAGTAAATAGGAGGAAAAAATATGAAATCGCTGATTCTGATTACGTGCCAGAGCGAAGCAAAGCGCCGGATCCGCGCGAAGAAACGCCAGATGATCGCCCGGACACTTGCCCGGTACACAGTACGGATTGCAATCCTGCTGTTTGCGTGGCTGGGGATCTTCGCGCTGGTCGTGCCGTATAGCACAGTAGGAGTAGCGATCGTTACCGCGCTTCTGGCGATGGTGCCGATGATGTGGGGAATGGAGGATATGGAATGAAGAAGAGACTGGAAAAGAAAGTCGAGAAGATGCGCCGGAAGAAGGTGCACGAGATTCTGGAGATGGTACTGGAAATCAACGGCACACATAGAAGAAGAAGAGAGCTGACCGGTGATAAGCCTACAGCCTTTTTCTGCTTCTCTGGGCACACAGCCGGCATAGATGTATCGGTGAGTGAGAGTGGATGGGTGCCTTATGCTGGAGTGAATACCAGCATGTTTGGCTATATGGACACTGAGGGGTTCCCTCTTGAAAATGTCAAGAATGAGCTTGGAAATATCATGGAGGAGTTACGATATGCCGGAAAGATGTGACTGTTGCGGTGCATATCTGGAGGACGGCGGTCTCCTCTGTGAGAAGTGCCGGAAGGATATGAAACACCGGATCAATAGAGTAAGAACGATGGAGGCGGAAGAACATGTTGAAGAAAGCAAACGATCTTAAGGTCGGGGATCACATCATCATCAGAGGGTACGGCGGCTTTGACTGGAATACCTTAGAGGGTAAAGTCTTATCCCTCGTTGATAACGGGAAATGGATCACCGCCTATGTAGATGACGGAAAGCCATTCCAGTTCGCAGGAAAGACGATTTATAAGGATGTCGCACTGAATAAGGCAGATGAAATCGAGGTGGCGTGATGGCAGAGAAGAAGAACATTTTCGAGACGATCAACGCCGTGATGGAAGAGATTGGAGCGGTTGGGAAGAACAGCAGAAACGAAAAGCAGAAGTACATGTACCGCGGTGTTGATGATGTTATGAACGCACTCAACCCGGCGTTTACCAAGCATAAGCTTTTTATGGTGCCGGAAGTAGTCAGCCAAAAGCGGGAAGAACGTCAGACAGCGAATGAAAAAAATCTTATCTATTCCGTTCTCTCCGTCAAATATACCTTTTACGCGGAAGACGGATCATCCATTTACACGATAGTGCCGGGAGAAGGAATGGACAGCGGTGATAAGGCAAGTAATAAAGCGATGAGCGCAGCATTCAAATATGCGTGTTTCCAGACATTCTGCATTCCAACAGAGGAGATGCAGGACCCGGACGCAGAGACGCCGCCGCCGAGTACGCCGGTATACGCAACGGATCAGATGCGGGACACTTTCCTTGCAGAGTGTAAGCGTATCGGAAAACCTGCAAAAGCGATCCTCAAATTCATCGGCGCACCGTCACTTGCTGAGCTGACTGTAAATCAGTTTGAAACGGCTATGATGAACTTTAAGAAGACGCCATCAGCACCGACATCACCGCCGGCGAATGTGCCAGACAAAGCAGACGAGGGCGTACCGTGGAATGAGTCAACGAGGTAAATCACATGGAGTGTACTGGAAGACTTAAAGGAGTCGCGAAGGATTGGGTGACAGGAAAGTGGAATATCACCTTTGAGGTGGACGGAGACATCGTGGCCGGACTCGATCAGATGAGGGACAAGCTCCTCACCATCGTAACGAAGGTCTACCGGAAGAAACGGAGTCTTGATGCGAACGGAATGTACTGGAAGCTCTTGGGTGAGCTGGCGGAGGCAACACACGTCAGCAAACCCGCCATGCACAACATGCTTCTAAGGCGTTATGGACAGCTTTTGATAATAGACGGACAATGCACAATACTTCGGATCCCGGACACAGATGCGGCCTATGACAAGGCGTTGGAGATGTCTGAGGTTCATATCCGCCCAACAAGCCAGACGATAGACTATAACGGGAAACGGGATCGTGTCTATTATCTTCTCCGCGGCTCACATGATTATGACACCAAAGAGTTCTCTGAGCTTCTGAGCGGGCTTATAGACGAGTGTAAGCAGTGCGGCATACCAACAATAGCACCAGACGAGTTTAACCGCCTTATGGACGCATACGAGAAAGGGCATCATGGCTAAAAAATTATGGAGCATCTTTACCGATGATATGGATCACTGCTATTTTACGGGATCGCCGGAAGTGGAAAGGCATCATGTCTTCGGTGCTGCGAACCGCAGCAGATCGGAAGTGTACGGATATGTGATTCCGTTACACCCGACACTGCACCCAAACGGGGCGATGTTCAAGCGCACAAAAGAGAATCTGAAAATTGATAAGTATCTGAAACAGTGCTGCCAGAGAGATTACGAGAAGAATCACGGCAGCAGAGCGGACTTCATAGAGGAGTTCGGGAAATCATACTTGTAAGTTTTCCTTACAGGTTGGAATCAACCTCCAAATGGCACCTTTACATGTCACAGCATCTTATCGAGTGCCATTTTAATACATACCTCAAGCCCCGGATCATGCCGGGGCGGAAAGGAGGAGCAATGAAAGAGAAGGTAGACATGAATCTTGCTATGCTCATCGTGTACAATACGCTGGGCGTAGGAAAAGAGAATGCGGTCAGCCGCAGACAGATCGTGGAATCGACAGGATACCCGGACCGGCTGATAAGAGAATGCATCGAGCGGCTCAGAGAAGAAGACCCGATACTTTCCGCCACTGATGGAAGTGGCTACTACATTGCCACAGAGGACGCACAGGGAGTCGCAGAAGCCGTTGAATGGGTTACAGGGCAGAACCGTAGGGCTAAGTCCATACGGAAGTCTTGCAGGGGCGCACAGAAGCTTATAAGCAGAGTACAGCAGATAGAGATGGGGGAATGTAAAAATGGGTAAGGCAGAAAGAGAGCGCGGAAAGCGCGGAGAAAGAGAACTTGCCAAAATCCTCCGTGAGTACGGATACGATACAAAGCGTGGTCAGCAGTATTGTGGAGCAGCAGGAAACGCCGATGTGATCGGGTTGCCGGGAATCCACATTGAGTGCAAGCGTGTAGAGCGGCTAAATATTCTGGATGCGATCTCACAGGCTGTACACGATGCCCTTCCCGGACTCTTGCCGACCGTGTTCCACCGCCGTGACCGCTGTGAATGGCTTGTAACGATGCGTCTCTCCGACTGGATCACCATTTACAGAGAGTGGGAGGCGGGCAGAGATGGAAAAGAATAGCTTTTTGATGTATACGGACTGGCTCAGCATGATCGAGGAGCTGGACAACGAGCAAAGAGGAGTCCTCTTCTTGGCAATCATGCGGTATCAGTCCGATGGAGAGATTCCAGAAATGAAAAAGGGATCTGGAGAAAAAATCGCATTTGCCCATTTCTGCACCCAGTTTCTTAAGGACCAGGAGAAGTACAACAAGACAGTAGCGAGCAGATCTGCGGCGGGGAAACTCGGAGGCAGACCTAAAGCAAATATTTCTGATGAAAAGCAAAAAAAACAAATGCTTTTTGAAGAAAGCAACGAAAAGCAAAGTGAAGCAAAAAAAGCTGATAATGATAATGATAATGTAAATGATATAAAAGAAAACACCCTAAAGGGTGTTAAAGAAAAGCGCTTCGCGCCACCCACTCCGGAGAATGTGAGGGAATATTGCCGGGAAATGGGATACACGCATGTTGATGCTGATCGATTTGTAGATTTCTACTCTGCCAAAGGCTGGATGGTAGGCAAGAATCACATGAAAGACTGGAAAGCAGCAACACGGAACTGGGAGAGAAGCCAGCGGCAGGAATCGACCGCCAAAGGCACAGAAAAGAAATCTCAGACTCGCTTTTCTAACTTTGAACAGCGCAATTATAACTACGATGAATTGATCTATGCTGACATCAAGGGAGGTGCGGGATGAGAACACGGTACAGGACCTATGATTATTACGGGATAGCGCCGGAAGATGTGAAGAAGCTACGGAATTATTGCCGAAATATGGGGCAGGAAGACAGGCTCAGGCTCTTCCAGTGCGCGATATCGAAAGCGCCAGGATTAGAACTGCTGATATACGAGAGCATCACAGAAGGACTCGGATACATAAGCTTGAGTCACAGGCGAGGTGGGATACCGGCAAAGGCTGATGATTTCTACGCATATCAGCGCCTAACATTAGCGGATTTCTACGACTGGCTGCGGATGACAGGGAGGTGGAAGTAGATGGGGAATATGGCGCTGTATACGGTCATTGACCGAGAGACCAACAAAACAGTGTGCGTTAACAAAACATCTCGCGATCTTACTCTCCTGATCGGAATCGATGCCGATAGAGTACACCAGTACGCAAAGTCACAGAATGCATATAAACGACGTTGGCTGATATACAAGTCTGGGAGCCGAGTTGGATATGATCCGAGCAAAGAGACACTGAGACATGAGTGGGATAAGACCGTCAAATGGATTTTGACCGGGGAAAAACAGGAGGAACGTAAGATGCTTGCATATGGCGTAAAAGATATCGTGATGGATCACGTAATATGCCGGAATGCGCTTCTGGCAGAAGTGGCCAGAAGAACCGGTGCGCCTGCGGGGAAAATCCCAAGTATGGCGAAGGGGGGGCGCTTGCACGATGGACGCTACCTCATATGGGTTGAGGGAGAGCTTGAGGATATTATAGACCAGAAATTCCGAGAGGACTGGGACACAACTCGCAAGAGTGTGCTTCATGGACTTGCGGAGGCATACAAGAGAGGGGAAAGGTAAAAAGAAACATGTTATTGGGTAAAGATGAGACAAAGCTCCAGCGGTACACGCAGGCGCAGATTTTCATGGACAGGATCGCGATTGCCGCGCATAAGGTAAAACCGGGAGACAAGCTGACGATATGGACGCTCAAATGCAGTACGACAGATGCATGCAATAACAGAACGGAAGTCCACAGAAAAGCGAAGGTGATTGCGGTTTATCCACACTTTGTCCACACAAGGCTGATAAGCCCATATCCGGGGAGGACAGGGCGCGAAGAGAGCTTCCGTTGGGATGATGTCGTGAAGTGGAATAAGCATTTATGGGAGGTATGACATGGCTGGAAAGAAGTTTTCAGACGGTTTTGTGCATGACATGGTTGATCTTATAGAGAGATGCATGAAAAGCAAAACTGACACCTGCGATCTGCGTTTTTGGTGCCCGAGTGGAATGCTTAATATCCATATCGTATTTTCCGCGTGCATAGGGAGGATGGAATCGAATGAAAGTATTAGTTGCATGTGAAGAGTCACAGACCGTTTGTAAAGCGTTCCGCGACTTAGGGCATGAAGCATATAGCTGTGACATCAAAAAGCCGTCTGGCGGCCACCCAGAGTGGCACATCCTCAATGACGCGCTCGAAGTTCTGGAGGGGGGGGCAAATCGTGACTATGGACGGCGCAACGCATGACGTTGGCAAGTGGGATTTGCTCATTGCGCATCCACCCTGCACTTATCTGTCAAACGCTGGTGCACGCCACCTCTGGAAAGGCCATGTGTTGCAGGCCGACCGTGTGATGCTTGGGATTCGTGGCAGAGATTTGTTCATGCGCTTTTGGTGGGCTGACATTCCCAAAATATGTGTAGAAAACCCAGTGCCCAGTAAAGTGTTTTGCCTGCCTGAGCACACCCAAACTGTGCAACCGTATGAATACGGGCATCCATACAGCAAGAAAACCCGTCTATGGCTGAAAGGACTTGAACCGCTACGCCCGACCAATATTGTCGAACCTGTAGCAACGTGGTGTCCGTCTGGCTCTTACTCTCACAAACATGGAGAGCAGCACAAAGGCATGTTTACAAGCGATAGAGCAAAAAACCGGGCAAAGACATTTCCGGGAATTGCTAAGGCAATGGCGGAACAATGGGGAGGGAAATAATGAATGATGAGATGGCAACCACAGCAGACTTGCGGGACCTAAGAAGACTCATTCACGATGTCACAGGATACCGGCTTTTGACAAGGAGTGAAGTCCATCAGATCACCATAATTTTGGAGCACGCAGTAGATCGTGAGCTTGCAAAAGCGGTGATGGAACAGGAGGGTGGTAAGGAATGATTAAATTTTTAATTGGGTTTTGGCTCATCGTGATGGCGATAGGCGCAGCTATGTCAGTCATGATTGCTTGTGACGATGAGGACGTAAAAGCCGCAGTTTTATTTCTGACAACTCTGGGTTTAACATCTGCGATAGCCGAATTTGGCTTATGGATGATTATGACAGCATAGGAGGGTGAGATAGATGAGAGTAATATTTGGATGCTGGACCGTATGTATAACAGTGATTTCCTTCATCCTTTGTATTGCGGAAGATGATATAAAAGAGAAACTGCTTATAGTGGGAGCCACTGTGATATTTCTGGCAATGCTGTTATTTGGCCTGTGGTTGATAGGAGGGTGAGACAGATGATCTGCGATATCAAGAAAGAATACAGCGATAAGTTCGACGAGCTTCGCAAAGCCCGCGTGGAAATGAGCTATTACAAGTACGGACCGGCGGCGGAGAACTTCGGACAGCACTATGTGGATGCCCTCGGCACTATGCAGAAGTGCATCCAGAAGTATAAGGAGACCGGCAACACCGAGTATCTGTGCGACGCAGCGAACTACTGTATGTTTGAATACATGTACCCGGCGATCGCCGGAGCGCACTTCCGGGCAACAGATAGCGGAGAGAGCGCCGGGATCGTGGGGCTGAGCGTGAAGGAGGCGGAGCAGTATGAAGATTGATAGAATGGCAGATTTAGATGGAGCATCCAAGTATGGAACCTGCGCTGAGTGTAAAAATGGTGTCATGGCGGATGAAAATGCATTGAAAATTACATTCGAAAGTGGTGTATCGATTATGCTTTGCGAGAAGTGCTGGAAAAAGTTCACGCATATACTTAATAAAATTGATTTCAACGATGTGTTGAAGACACTGAAAAAAAAGGCGGATGCAGATGAGTAGAGAGTTGCCAATTTTATTCAATACGGAGATGGTTCGAGCAATCATGGACGGAAGAAAGACCTGTACCAGAAGAGTGGTAAAGCCACAGTGGGGAGAGTGCCCGACTTGCAAGCATGTCCACAATGAGTACATATATGACAAGATGGCAGAAAATGTATACTGCGCAAGATGTGGTTATCCGTTGGAGCCGAAAAGAAGATCGCCATATCAGCCGGAAGATATCCTGTATGTTCGTGAGACTTGGCACAGATATACAAAGCGGGTTGGAAAAGGTGAAGGATGCCATCTGGAAGAACGCTATGGATATAAGGCTATCATTGCAAATTCTGAAGACGCAGAAGAGCCGTGGAAACCATCAATTCACATGCCGAAAGAGGCGGCACGGATATGGCTGCGAGTTGTGGGCGTACAACTCGAACGTTTGCAGGATATTACGGAGAATGGGGCAAAGGCAGAAGGAGCAATAGATAACAGAGGTTTTATTCACAGCCCGGAGAATGAATATAATCGCATACATACAGCCAGAGAGCATTTTGCTGAAATCTGGAATAGCACCATCAAGAAATCCGACATTGACCGTTACGGATGGGAAGCTAATCCTTGGGTATGGGTTATCGAGTTTGAGAGATGCGACAAAGAAGGGAGGAAGATGTTTGATGGAAAGATGTGATAACTGCTTATATGAGTACGCCTGTGACTGGCGCAAGGCAGGAGAAGAGCTGAGATGCGAGGACTGGAAGACGGAGGTGATGAGCGATGGATCTCGAACAGAAAAGCATTGAGCGGATCAAGATGGCATCGGAAATGAGTTTACACCACTATGGTAAGCCGCTGATTTGCACTTACTCTGGCGGGAAAGACAGCGATGTGATGTTGGAGCTTTTTAAGAGATCAGGTGTTCCGTTTGAGGTCCATAACTCGCACACTACGGTAGATGCACCTCCGACTGTATATCATATTAGAGATGTGTTTCGAGATATGGAGCTTATGGGGATCCACTGCGATATCAACTATCATAGACGGCCAGATGGACACTTATTGACGATGTGGAATCTCATACCGAATAAACCTATGCCGCCCACAAGAATAGTGAGGTACTGTTGTAAGGAACTAAAAGAAGGAGACGGTGCAAATCGCATGATTGCAACCGGAGTGCGATGGGCAGAAAGCATGCAAAGACGCGGAATGGAAGTCTTTGAATATGTTGCATCAGTAAAAGATAGACATATTTCTGCAAGTTTGGAAATTATGCTTGCAAATGACAATGATACAAGCAGGCGGATGATCGAAAAATGTGAGTTGAAAGCAAAAACCGTATGCAATCCGATTATAGACTGGAGAGATTCCGATGTATGGGATTTCTACTGGCACGAGTGCAAAAAGCACAATCCCTTGTACCATATGGGATATACCCGTGTAGGCTGCATCGGCTGTCCGATGGCCGGAAAGCATCGCTGGAAAGAATTTGCTGACTATCCGACCTACCAGAGAGCGTACATTAGAGCATTTGACAGGATGATCGAAGAGATTCACGCGGCCGGGAAGACCTGCAAGTGGAAAGATGGATATGACTGCTTTCTCTGGTGGATGGAAGACACCAACGTAGAAGGGCAGATATCAATGTTTGACGATACAGAATAGAAAAATAGCGGCGGACCACCCGCCAAGATGATTCCGCCGCTAAGAAAATAAATCGCTTAAGTCCATTATAGCCGACTTGAGCGCCAAAAT
>ERZ1026872.425-NODE-425-length-12247-cov-4.725066_pt1 | contig 12247 bp, 7 predicted proteins | sample MGYA00380166_ERZ1026872 | MGnify/ENA primary metagenome ERZ1026872 (study PRJEB33269, sample SAMEA4719802) | human gut metagenome | biome: human-associated habitat; feature: organic feature; material: feces | place: Cameroon | collected 2013-10 ... | reverse complement strand
CGTTATGAATTTATAATAAAATGAATAAATACTACAGCTTTGAACGAAACAAATCCGGGCTCGTAATTATATTATTATTGAGTTTTTTGCTTTTGGGTTGTTTTCTTGCCTATATCATTTGGGTGAGCATGATTTCAATGAGAACTGTTCTAATGAACTCTGTTCCAGAATGGTTAACGTATATAACGATAGGCTCTATTTTTGGTCTCATATTCTCGGGGAGAGCTACCTATTATAGACCTATTGGTAAAACATCAAATTATGTCATTGAACGTTTTTGGGTGGGGTTTAGTTGTGGCTTTATTCTTTCATTAGGGATTTATGATGTTTTCGTGTTTATGTCGAAGGGAAACGTTATTACATACGAAGCGGCTTATGAAATAACATATCCTGGCCCAAGAAAGGGGCGGTTTGGTCATTGTGAAGCAGGGTTGTGGTTTAAGGACTATAACACAAAGCGTTGGATTCAATTGTGTACAAATAAAAAAGCACTTCAAGCAGCGGGTGAACCAGGAGCAGATGCTGTAAGGGTTAGTGCTCATTCAAATGAAATAGGGTCTTATATAATTGATTACAACTTCATAAAATCCAAGAGTTAATTAAGAAACCACAACTCCATATATTCACTCCGAAATAATAAATCCACGTTAAATTAAAGGAGAGAAAAACATCTCTCAACGGGAAATGGTTGTCGAATGCAGGTTTTATTGATTGTATGCTGGTTAAAATCCGCGTGATGAAGGATTGCATTGTGATCCCCCCCAGAGCACCCGCGAGCTGTGGGGTTGTACCGAAGGTTTAAGCGTCGTCCACTTCAATAAAAAGAAGATGCCCAGCCGATCAAGGGTTTTCTGATGGGGTTAACGATACCGGCGATATTCCGACGATCAGGCGTGATCGCTACGACTGCCTGATCCGCTGTGAAGACGACTAAATAGCAAAATTCCCCGCTTTAGAAGGCGGGGATTTTAGTCGCTGAGGATCACTTATCGGGGTCGGTGGGTAGCTTTTTACGAGCATTGTACTCGTCTATTTTGTTGAATATTAAACATCCCACTGCAATAAATATTCCTGCAACAAAACTCATCTTGACGACTTTAATAACACCGGATAACGATAAATAAACCTCCCCAGTATAAATAACTGCCGTTACAATCCTGGTAACTACACCCAGTGCAAAAAAAGCGGTAGTCATATAGATAAAAATAAGAATAAATATATGAAGTGTCATTTTCTTTTCCATTGTTTTTTATCCTTGTTTTTTATTAATTCTTTAACTGTATCATTGGATATTTCAAAGACAGAAGCAGAACCAATATCTCCTATCACACCGGAAAACGCCCCCACGTATGGCGCAATCAGCTTTGGAGCATACTTCCCAAAATAACCTCCGGCCAGCGACCCCGCAATGGCGCCACCCTGACCAGTTAAGCTGGGTCCATCAGTCATAAATGCACCACCCATATTAATAAGAGTGTTACCACCAATCTTATATCCTGGCGCCAGATAACCAGCACCTGCCGCTACGGCAGCGCTGTAGTAACTAAACTCACTGCCTGGCGACATACTCATGTATTGGAATAAAGAGTTAGCACCACCACCAATAACCGCACCGGTAACACCTTTTCCCACTGCGACTGTCGGGCCAAGATAAATGGCTCCAGCCATAAATACCCCATCCTGATAACCTTCCACTATCGCTTTAGTGATATTAGCCTCTTCAGGTAAATCCCCTTTCGACAGTTTATCCAGCCCCGCCTGTTTCTCTTCTGCTGATAGCCCGTTGTCCTCTGCATACTGATTCCAGGACGTTGCTGCCATGCCATAGTCCATCATCCCTTTCGGCAGACTCAGCGTGTTATTCTCCACCGTTGTCTTCCCGGCCTGCGCCCCCGCAATGGCACTTGCCGTGTCGTCGCCCGCTACGCCGCCTGCTATCCCTGCGGCAAGAGTCGCCAGGGCGCTGACGGTCTGCTTTTCACTTTCGCTCAGCGCAGCAACATCCTTCCCGTACATCTCCAGCACAATTCCGCCCGCCAGACCCTGAGCGGCAGAGGTAGCCGCCTGGATGGCGCGCTGCATGTCGCTGCCCGTGCCGTATTCTGCCTGCGCGTCACGGTAGGCCTGAGTGTCTTTCAGCTGGTCGGTGGTCATCTCAGGATGTACCTTACGCGCTTCCTCCAGCGCATTTATCTCACCCTGCGTGCGAGCGATATCCGCCACCTGGCTGCCGATTTCCCCGATAAGCTGCGCCTCCTCCATCCTGCGCTGCTCTTTCTCCTTATCGAAGATGGCGTCGATGCTGCTGTTGGCATTCGCCGTGTCGCGGCTCAGGTCCGCCACGTCCTGCGTCTGATGCTCCTTATCGCGAACCACCACCGTGCCGTTTTCAATGGCCGCACGCGTGGTGCCCTCCGCGCTGCCGCTGCTGTCCGCCCCGACCAGCAGGTTGCTCGCCATATTCCCGGCGAACTGCCCCGCGATGCTGCCGCCGGTGCTGCCCCCGGTACTGATGCCCGCGCTCTGGTGCTCCACGTCGTATTCAGCGGTGTTATGGATATCCCGCCAGCCGAGCGTCCCGGTGTCGAGGCGGTTGTTATCCGCCGTGGCGGTGGAGGCGATAACCGCGCCGTCGAGCTGCGTGTGGCCGCCGACGTTGATGTCGAACCCGCCGGAGCCTGCGAAGATACCGCTCTGCTCCTTCACGGAGACGTAGTCGCTGTTCATGCTGTCGCGGCTGTAGTTAACGCTGGCCGAGCCGCTCATGGTGCCGAAGGTAAAGCTGCCGCCCGCGCTGGCGTTTTGCTGTTTGCTGTCGTAACGGTCGGTGTCCTGTTCACTGGTAATGGTCAGGTTACGCCCGATATCGGCCAGCACGCTCTCCCCGCTGACCTGCGCCCCGGTGAGATTCGTATCGCGGCCGCTGACGATTGTGAGCGTATCTCCTGAGTTAACCGTGGTTTCGGTGCGGGTGGTGCCGTTGCCGCGCTCGGTTCCTTTGCCGCCGTTCACGCTGGCGGAGACGGAGATGCCCGCGCCACCGGAGCCGTAGCCGATACCGACGCCCGCACTGCCGCCGTGGCTCTCGTTTTGGCCGTCGAGCGTGGAGGTGTTCAGTGCGGAAATCAGGTTCACGTCCCGGCTGGCCTGTAGCCACAGGTCGTTCTGCGCATCAAGCTGGCTGCCGTGAACCAGCAGGTCGCCGTCGGTTGCCACCACGGTGAGGTTATTCCCGGCGGTGAGGCTGCTGCCTTTTGCGGTGGCCTGCGTGCTGGTCTGGGTGGATTTTGACGACTGGCTGCCGTAAGAGAGGCTGATGCCGACGGTGTTGTCGTTGCCCTTCTGGTTGCCTGTGGCCTGGTCGAGCATGACGGACTGCGCGCCCTGTCCGAGGGTCAGTGCGCCTTTCACCGCCTGCAGCGCGGCGAGGCGGTCGTTATCGGTCTCTCTGGCCTGCTTCAGGGTGTGGACGCTGCTGTCGAGAGCACCACCCGCCGCGCCGGAGAGCGCAAGGGTCAGGCCGGAAGATTTTTGCTCCACGGTGTGGGTCTGCGTGCCGCTCTCCGTGGCGGCGGTGATGCTGACGTTTTTCCCGGCGAGCGTCATGTCCTGCGCGGCAATCAGGTCCGAGCCGTGGACGCTCAGGTCATTGCCCGCGCTCAGCGTGACGCTGCCGTTCACGGAGCCAATAGTGCTGCCGCGATGGGTGGTGTCCTGCGCGGTGTCGGTGACCTTCAGGCTCTGGCTGCCGTAGCTGACGCCGATGCCGCCCGTGCCGGAGAAGCCGGATTTTTTCTCCTGGCGCTGATGGCTCTCCTGGCTGTGCTCCTCCGCCGTGGTCACGGTCAGGCTGTTGCCTGCCGCCAGCCGGACATCGTTATCGCCCACGATATCGCTGCCCTGCACCCGCAGGTTATTGCCCGCCTGCAGGGTGACGCTGTCGCCGCTGAACAGGGCTCCCTGTGCGGTCTCACTGTTCACCACATCGTGCGTGGTCACGGTTTTTTTCGACAGCGCGCCGCTGCTGCCGGTGGACTGATGGTGCGACTCAAACATGCTGCTGTCAGTGGCGGCGGTGACGGCGATGTCGCGCCCCGCGCTGACGGCGAGGCTGCTGCCCGCCTCCACGGTTGCGGCCTGCGCACTCACGTCGCGGCCGGCCATCATCAGGATATCGCCTCCGCCGGCCACCTCGCTGCCCGCCTGCTGCGTGACGGACTGCTTCAGCCAGTTATTTTTATCCCACGTCAGGTTATCGCTGGCGGAGGTGGTGACGGTGGTGAGGTTCAGATCCCGCCCGGCACTGAGCACCGTCTGGCTGTCACTGCCGCTGTTAACGACCTGCGCGCCGGTCAGGGTGAGATCGCGCCCGGCGTTCAGCACCAGCTTACCGTCATCACCCTGGACGTATATCCCCGCCACGCGCTCTACGGTGGTGCGCTCAAAACTGTTTTTCCCGCTGCTGCTCTGTGCGCTGCGGGTGGTGGTGGTGAGGCTGATGTCGCGCCCGGCCGTGGCCAGTACGGCATTTTTGCCCGAGATCGTGCCGCCGGTGTTGTTGATGTCCGTGCGGGCGAACAGGCTGACGTCAGCCCCCTGTATCGTTCCTGCTTTGTTGGTGATGTTGTCGGCACTGAGCTGCACCGCGTCACGCCCGTGCAGGGTGCCGCTGTTGACCAGGTCGCGGTTCAGGTTCATGACCAGATTCTGGCCCCCCATCAGCGCGCCGGAGCCGTCGATGTCGCCAGGCTGTACGCGCACATACACCTGCGGCACCATCACCGTCTGCTAGCTGCCGTCGGCAAGCTGAACGCGGGTGTTGACCAGCCAGACCATGTCTTCCGTCAGCAGGCTCATCTGTTCGGCGGTGAGCGCCACGCCAGGGACAAGCTGATGCGTCTGCCCGAAAGCAATGCCCGCATCCATCAATGCCCTGAACTGGGTCTCATCGTCGCGGTAGTCGCCCAGGTAGCGGCCGCCGGTGAGCGCGATGATCTGCTCGCGTACCAGGCGCTGCTCGTAATAGCCGTCGCCAAGGCGCTTGTGCACGTTATCCGGATCCGTCGTGAACGCATTCTGCATATAATCACTGCCGAGCCACGTCTTGTTGTTGGTGAAGCGTGGATCGGTTTCGATCAGGTAGTGCGCATTCGGATCGGGCAGGGTGTTAAACAGGCTGCTGTCCGGCAGACGGATGTCCGGCCCTGCGGCACGTACCACCACGCCCTGCGCATCGCTGGCGGGCGTTTCAATCCATTTGCCAGGCGCATTGCCGGAGGGCAGGGCAGGGGAACCCGGGGAGGTGATGTCCACACCCACCGCCAGGCTCCCCGTCCCGCTAAGCGTGGCATCTGTTTTGTGGGCGCTGGCGGGGGAAAGGGTCATGCCGCTGCCATCGGCCTGGCTGTTGCCTTCCATTTTGCCCGGCGACAGGGTGATCGACTGGATAACCACAGGCGGGGCGTAGTCCGAGGTGCTTTTTCCCTGCGAGTCGCCACCCTTTCTGGATTTACGGCTGTAGTGTGTGACCGAGCCTGCATCGGTGATCCATCGGCTGCCTTCCGGCATCACGTTATCCACCGAATCGGCGAAGATCCCGAGCGTTCCCCCCGCCACAATCTGGCTTTTATCGTTCAGAACCTGATTTGCCGTAATCAGCATATTGCCGCCGGCGAGGATTTTGCCCGGGTCACTTTCGGCAATCACCTCTTCTTCAATGGTGCGGGTGTAGGTGTACTCGTAAAAGTTGTCGTTGTTGGCCCCGGTATCGTCCGGGGTGTTGAGGTTAAGCAGGTGGTCGGCCGAGTTGTGGTCGACGAACACGCCGTCAGCATCCGCATCCCAGCGGGTGGGCGATCCCTTTTGCTGGTACTCGTGGATCTGCTCCGTGGAGATGAGCACCACTTCGGTGCTGAAATGGTCGTTGATGTTGTTGAGCTGGCCGATGGAGAGCGCCATGTCGCCCGCGGACTCAATGGTCGCGCTGTGGTTGTTGAGGGTTTGCGCCTGCCCGATGGCAAAGCCGTTGTCGTCCACGCGCCGATGGCCATCGCCCCGTCGCTGTAGATCAGCGCGTGGTCGCGGTTGTTGATTGTCTGTGCCCCGATGTCCACGCGCTGGCGTCCGGCGAGGGTCGCTGCCGTTCCGTCCTGGGCGAGGTTATTGAGCGTTGTCGCCTGAATCGACAGATGATCGCCGTAGATGCGGCCGGTACCCGCGTTCGTTAAGGTTTCGGCACGCAGCCACGTCTGGCTGCCGTCGATAAGACCGTAATTACTCAGGCTTGAGGAGAGGGTCAGCCAGGTCGCGCCGGCGGCAATCTCGCCGGACGCGGCGTTGAACAGGCTGGCGGCGCTGAGATCCAGTTTTGCGCCCGCCAGCAGGTTACCGCTGTTGGTCACGCCGCCCGGCGTGGTGAAGGTCATGCTGCCGTTGGCAATCACATCACCCGCGTTGTTAAAACTCTGCTGCGTGTGAATCGTCATATCGCCGAGCGACAGAAGCTGACCGTCTCCGGTTAGCGCGTCGGCTTCAAGCGTGACGTTCTCCCCGCCAATAACGACCCCGTCAGCGTTGAGAAGCCGCAAAGCCGCGCCGCTCAGCGACAGCGCCCCCTCGGCGGACAGCTCACCCTGCGTGTTATCCAGGGTTACGGCATTGGCGATCGATAACGTATTGCCTGCCCGCGTTGTTCCCAGAGCATTATCGAACTGCTGGCTGTTGATTTTCACATCCAGCCCTTCAATGCCCTTATCTTCAGCCTGCGTATTGCGATTGATCAGCGAGGCTGCGTTGAGCGTCACCGTTGCGCCACTGCGTATCAGGCCCAGCGTGTTGTCGATCGCACCCGACACGGCATTCACTGCGAGTTCACCGAGAGACTGGATCTGCCCGTCCTGGTTATCAAGACGCTCGAGGTTGAGGGTCATCTCCTGCTCACCCACCAGACGCCCGCCGGAACGGTTATCCAGCGAGGTTGCCCGCAGCGTGAACTCCCCTTTTGCGCCCAGCGTGCCGTTCTGGTTGTTCAGCGCGGCGGTGGCGAGCTGCATTTCAGCCAGGCTGTAAATCGTCCCCTCGCGGTTATCCAACTGCCAGCCGTGCGTATCAAGAACGAGCCCGCTTCCCTGAATGACCCCCTGACGGTTGTCGGTATCGCTGCGCGTGGCAAGCGTCAGCGTATCCAGTGCATACAGCGTCCCGGCGATGTTGCTAAAGCGCGCGGCGTCCAGCGTGGCCCGTTTTTCGGCGAGCAGTACGCCCGCATCATTTTGCAGATCGGTCGTGGTTATGCTCAGGTTTCCCTGGCTAACGATGCCGCCCGTGTCCCCGCTGTTGCGGTTGCTGATACCGTCAACGGCCAGCGTGAGATCCCCTCCGCTCTGGACCAGCCCGCAGCTGTCGTTATCCAGACGCTGTGCCGTGACGGCAAGATCGCCCTGGGCGACAATCATCCCTTTCTGGTTGTCTATCCGGGAGGCGTCTATCCGCGCATCGCCGCCGGATACCAGTGTGCCTTGCGTATTTTCCAGCGACCCCACATGCAGATTCAGCGAACCTGTGGCGCTCAGGGTACCGTTGCGGTTGTCCACGTCCGCGGCCGTTACGACGGTTTCTTTCGCGCTGGCCAGCATGCCGTGCTGATTGCTGATGCTGCCGGCGTTGACGTTCAGGGTGCCGAAGCTGACGATGCCGCCGTTCGTCAGGGTCGTGTTGTTTGACAGGCGGTTCCCGTGAGTGTCGACGATCATGTCCGCCCCGGACTGAATTAACCCTTCGTCGTTGTTCAACCCGGCGCTGTCGAGCGTCAGGGTATCGTGGGCGGCAATTGTCCCGCCGACGTTAGCCAGCGCGTTGCGGCTGGTTAGCGCGACGCGGCCGTGTTCCGCGCTGATAAAGCCGCTGCTGTTGTTGAGAGTGTCGGCGCTCATGCTGATGCTGCCTGCTGCTGCCAGTTCACCCTCGCGGTTGTCCGTCAGGCCAGCCGTTTTTATCGTCAGGGCGCTGTCGGTATCGGCGGCAACGATCTGGCCTTTACGGTTATCCAGCGACGCGGCGTTGACGTTTACCGTGGCGTTGGCGGCAATCACGCCTTCGCGGTTATCGATGCCGTCCTGATGGTTCAGCGTCAGACCCCGCGTGCCGCTCTGGCTTATCTGGCCTTTATGATTTTGCAGGCGTTTTGCCGTGAGCGTGAGCTGGTCGGCGGCGAGCAGGCCGCTGCTGTTATCCAGCGTGCCGGTTGCCGTGACGCTGAGGGCGTCATTCGCGATGACTTCCGCACCGGCGGTGCTGAGGTCGCCTTGTCCGGCGTTAAGGGTAATGGCGTTGGCCTGCGTCACGCTGCCTGATGCATCCAACCCCTGTCCCGTGGACCTGATGTTGCCACCCGCCACATTCAGTCCATGCATCTCAAGTTTGCCGCTGGCGTTGAGCGTCAGATCGCCGTCGCGGCCCGTGGTGCCATCGGGCTGCACGCCTGCTGCCAGCGTGCCGGTGCTGGCAATCGTTTTGCCCGTCAGGCTGACGTTGCGCTGTGCAGCGAGGGAGCCGCTGTTTTGTATGGCGTCGGTGCCAGAAAGGGCGACGTCAGCGGAAGACCAGACCGTGCCGCTATTCTCAATACGCCCGTCGGCGGAGAGGGTGACTGTTCCGGCTTCTGCGCCAATATTGCCCGCGTTGCGCACGCCGACGCCTTTTTCCGTCCCGATCAGACGGATTTTCCCGGCGTACATGCCGCCGACCTGGGAGACATCCAGCGCCATGACGGGTTTTGCCGCACCGTTATCCGCAAGGGCGGTCACCTTTTCATGCGCCGCATCCACCGTGTTGCGCCCGGTAGTGACGCGTAAATCCTGCGCGTGAATCGCCGCATTCACCTGAACCGCCCGGGCGATGATATCGGTGTGCGCCTGCCCGGAGGCGTCCAGCCCGTTGCCGTTCACGATAATCTCACCGCGCTCCACCTGATACCCGGTTATCCGGCCATCCTGCATCTGCGCGGTACCGGTCGTCAGCGTGGCGCGCCCGGCGTTGATAAAGCCGCAGCCGTCACAGGTAATGCCCGACGGGCTGGCAATGATCACGTCGGCCTTTTGTCCAGCCACCTCAATGTAGCCGTTGAGCTGGCTCGGGTTGCGTGCGTTCACCTCGTTGAGGATGACTTTAGCCTCGCCTTTCGCCAGCCACGGGTTGGCGGTCACCATTCCGCCGAGTTCGGTTGAGGTATTTTTATGGGCGTTATTGAGGATGGCCCCGTCCCGGCCAACGTCGAACTGACTGTAGGTGTTGCGGGACACGCCGCCTGCAGACGGGGTCTGGATATTCACCTGCGTCGTGCCGTTAGCGGTGCTGATCACGGTGGGCTGCTGTTTACCGGGCGCGGAGGCGTCCGCCACAATCCCGGCGGCCTGCACCGTGACGGCACCAGAGGCCAGCCACAGCGCAAGGCTGAGTGCGCCGACGCGACAGACAAGACGCTGAAGCGCGTGCCCGATCCCGGAGGAAGACGATCCGCCCGAACAGCCGCGCGCCAGCTCGGAAACGACCATCAGCATGCCGCGGGCTTTATTAAAGACGATACGGTACAGACGTTTATTCATGGTGAAATCCTTTTTATTTTTGTCCGTGCAGCGGGTGCGTGTGTTTCCAGTTCAGCAGCGCTTCGCGCGTGACCTGCCTGCCATAAAACGTTTTGATACGACGGCCTTTCTCATTGCCGCGATGCCACAGAAAGCGCGCAACGTGATGCGGAAAAATCTCCTCGCGTACCAGGCGAAACAGGGCTTCCGCGTGCCCAAAGGGGGCAATAAAATCGCGAAACCACATCCGATCGCCGTTACACCAGTCTTCTTCCGGCAGGACGACCGTCTCCTGGGTGAGATAGCGGCGTTCGGCTTCTTCGCTCATCCATGCCCAGCTCAGGAAAAAGATCGGGCGTCCTTTCTCCTCTATCAGCACGTACTGCTGGCGTTTAATGATGGGCAAGAGCACCACGGGCAGGACGTGCAGCGGCGCGTCACGGTGGTTGAGGGAATGCATCCAGAGCCAGACCGACGCGCCCAGCACTTCGGCTTCACTTAGCGCGACGTCCTCGAGCTGCGGACAATGAACCGTCAATTCGCCATAGCGCATACTCAGAAATCCATGTTGAGGTTGAAGTCGAAGGTTGCCGGGCTGGTTTTAAAACCGTCCGGGTGGGAGAACGGCACGCCCGCGAAGGCGTCGTATCCCACTTTCCAGAGCGCACCGCGCAAGCCCGCCGCGCCACCCGCAAGATGGTTGCCCGCCAGGTATTCCGTACCGTTGCCAGCGACCTCGCCATAGTCGGCAGCCAGATAGAGCTCGGTTCCGGCAAGCGGGGTCTGCCAGGAGAGATCGTTTCGAACCAGCCAGCCGCGATCGGCGTTGAGCGTGCGTTCGCCGTCGAAGCCGCGCACCGTCCAGCGCCCGCCGATGGCGAACTGATCCTGTGAAGTGAGCGGCGTGTTGCTGGTCTGACGCTGCCAGGCTACGTCGTAACGCAAGTGCTGCGTGCTGAGTGCGAACGGCAGGCTCAGGCGTGCGTTGGTGCGAAGAATTCGGCCCAGCGCGGTGGCTTCATCGAACGTTTCTTCGGGGGCTGGCTGGGCGCCAAACCATCGCGTGCCGCGCTGATAGTTGATGCCTGCATCAAGCGTTGCCGGGCCGATATAGTGGCGATGCTGAAGCCCGGCCTTCCAGGAGGAGACGTGGCGGCGCTGAACTTCAACTTCCGTGTCGTTGATGTAGTTTTTCGTTGTCCGGCTCTCCACGTCCCAGGTGAACGTGGTTTTTTGGGCGCTGCTGCGATGCAGAACCCGGCTGGCCTGCGCCACCAGACTCTGGCTTTTGCCGCTGTAACGAATGTCGCCGTTTAGCCCCGCCACGGTCTGGTGATAGTGGTAATTGCTGCCGGTAACGGAAAATGCCCACCAGCCCACGGGAACAGACCAGTGGGCGCTGAGGTTTTGGTTACCTTTTTCCGGCCCGGTTTGCAGGTCATGGTTCATGGAAAACCAGAAGAGATCGCTCAGCGCCAGCGGGTTATCCAGCGACAGCGTTAGCCCACCCTGATAGCGGCCCGTTGACGACGAGCCAGAATCATCAAGCGACAGGCCAAGCCGCCAGAATTTGCTCTGCTGGCGGGTTATCACGATATCGCTCTCACCCGGCTGTTCAGCCGGAACGATATCCATCTCAACCTGGACGGTGGGCAGGCGCTGGAGGTTCTCCAGACCCTGCTCGATATCCCGCAGGTCGAGCAGATTACCGTCATGTGCCGGGAAGGCGCTGTAAAGCCATAACCCGCGACGGCTGTTATCGGTCAATGTGACGTGGCGTATTTTCCCCGGAATAACGGCCAGTGTTAAATGGCCGCTTTTTAAATCCTGAGCGGGAGCCAGCACGCGTGCGGTTGTCCAGCCGTGGGCGATCAGCCGGTTTTGCAGCAGGCTCATCACGTGGTTGATACCCCGTGCGCCGAGGCACTTCCCGACGGCCTGATTCGCGATGCGCTGCAGCGGTACCCAGTGTGGGAGGGCGTTATGCCCCGTCAGCGTCACGTCATGGATGGTGAAGCAGGGCGTTTCGGCGGCAAATTCGCCGCTTTCGTTACGTGTTGCCGGAGATTGCAGCCGAACGTCAGGCGCCTGGGGCGTCAGTTGGGTTTCCAGCGCCTGCTGACGCTGCTGTTGCAGGATAAATGGTTCATCACCCGGTGCGGCGCTGGCACCCGATGAAAGGCTGAGAACAGCACAGATAAAAAAGCCGGTGCGCTTCGTTGCGACTGGTCGAAATTCCCTTTTCAACATTTTCCCTTACAAAATGTAATGTTTTCTTGCAAGGGATCGTGACGAAGTCACAGCGACTTTTCTACGCGTAGCGGCTAAATAAAATCTGAAAGTGGGGGAAAGTACGGAAGCGGATTAAAGCGGGTATGACTGGCCGGGCAAGCTTGCGCCGCCCGGCACGGTTGCGGGAGATTACTCCCCTTCACCCGGGAACAGGAACGGGTTGATTGAGCTGCGGGCGAAGCCCTCCTGCTCCATTTTGGCGTCCAGAATCAGCGAGGCGAGATCGTCGGCTACCGCTTCGACTTTCGGGTCTTTTTCCTGATACAGAATCTTCAGGTAGGTCCCACAGTCGCCGCAGCTTTCAGCTTTCACTGCCGCTTCTTCATTTTCCAGCGACCAGTAGTTGAGATCGCGGGTCTGCTCGCAGTTGCTGC
>ERZ1026872.417-NODE-417-length-12536-cov-4.892156_pt1 | contig 12536 bp, 9 predicted proteins | sample MGYA00380166_ERZ1026872 | MGnify/ENA primary metagenome ERZ1026872 (study PRJEB33269, sample SAMEA4719802) | human gut metagenome | biome: human-associated habitat; feature: organic feature; material: feces | place: Cameroon | collected 2013-10 ... | reverse complement strand
ACCCGGCCTCAGGGTCCTCCCGGTTTGCGTACGCCTCCCGTGAAAGCCAATGAATTCGGTTTTCGTACGCAAACCAAGGCCGGCTGGCCCCTCTCGAACCCGGCCTCAGGGGCTTCCCGGTTTGCGTACGCCTCCTCTGAAAGCCAATGAAATCGGTTTTCGTACGCAAACCAAGGCCGGGCGGTCCCTCCTAAACCCGGCCTCAGGGGCTTCCCGGTTTGCGTACGCCTCCTCTGAAAGCCAATGAAATCGGTTTTCGTACGCAAACCAGGGCCGTCCGGCCCCTCTCGAACCCGGCCTCAGGGGCCTCTCGGTTTGCGTACGCCTCCTTTGAAAGCCAATGAATTCGGTTTTCGTACGCAAATCAAGGCCGTCCGGCCCCTCCCGAACCCGGACTCAGGGACCTCCCGGTTTGCGTACGCCTCCTCTGAAAGCCAATGAATTCGGTTTTTGTACGCAAACCAAGGCCGTCCGGCCCCTCTCGAACCCGGCCTCAGGGGCCTCTCGGTTTGCGTACGCCTCCTTTGAAAGCCAATGAATTCGGTTTTCGTACGCAAACCAAGGCCGGTCGGCCCCTCCTGAACCCGGCCTCAGGGTCCTCCCGGTTTGCGTACGCCAGCCCGCAAACCCACTGAATTCGGTTTTCGTACGCAAACTCCGGCCGGCCGACACCCCCGTAACCGGCCGGTGCCCCGGTGCCGGTTTGCGTACGCTAGCCCGCAAACCCAATGAATTCGGTTTTCGTACGCAAACCGAGGCCGGCCGGGCGCCCGGTTTACAAATTCCCCCTTTTGGTACTTTTTCCCGGGCGAAAAGTCCTTTTTGTTCGGAACGTCACATCTCCTGCTCGGAATATGGTACAAAGGAAGAACCAACAGGCGGCAAGAATCAAACGGACCAAGCAGCGCAGGCCCAACCGGCAGACCAACAGGACGTGCGGCAGATCGACAGGAGGAGAAATATGATTGGCAGCAAAAAACTAGGAGATATTGGAGAGCAGATGGCAGAAAGAGTGTATGCGGAAGATGGATTTCTGATTTTGGAAACCAACTTCCGATGCCGTTCCGGGGAGATTGATATTATTGCGGAAAAGGATTTTTGCTTTCATTTTGTGGAGGTGAAAACCCGGAGGGGGGATGATTTTGGGTACCCGGCAGAGGCAGTGAATGAAACGAAGCAGCGGCGGATGCAGGCGGCGGCCCGATACTACATGCACATGAATCGATTGGAGAATGTACGGGTCCAATTTGATGTGGTGGAAATCGAAGTGAATCAGATTGCTAATTGCATATAATAGATAATTTAAGTAGAGTACTCTAAATTTTAAGTAGAGCGCTCTAAATACTCAAATCACCAAATCACTCAACTCGCGCGGAGCGCCCGTATAGTAGAGCACTCTAAATATACAAATCGCGCGGAGCGCCCGAATCGCAACAGCGCTCATATCAATAAAGGAGGGAATATAAGAACAAAATGATAAGTGTAGTATATACAGCAGTTTGTGAGGGCATCGAAGGAATTCCGGTGCAAGTGGAGACGGATATCGGTCCGGGACTTCCTCAAGTCAACATTGTGGGGCTGGCATCCACCACGGTGATGGAATCCCGAGAACGCATCAAGTCCGGCCTCCTGAACTCCGGTTTCGAGTATCCCCGGCGGCGGGTGACCGTGAATTTGATTCCGGCGGGCATCCGCAAGAACGGGAGCCATCTGGATCTGGCCATTGCCATGGGAATTCTGGGTGCCATGGGATACGCGGACGCCGATGCCCTTCGTGAAATTGGTTTTATTGGAGAGATATCCCTTCAGGGGGACGTGTGCCGCGTGGAAGGCGTGCTGCCCATGATTCTGGGAATGGAAAAAGCGGGGATTCGGCGGGTCGTTCTGCCGGCGGAGAATTTGGCGGAAGCGGAGCTGGCGCGGGGAGGCGGGAGCTCCGGGCCGGAGCTTTTGGCGGTCCGAAATCTTCAGGAATGCCTGGATGCGGTTCATGGTAAAAAAATCCCGTCACAGGGCGAAGGCGTCCGGCCGGCAATCCGGGAAACGGAATATGCGGATTTTAGCGATATCAGCGGCCAGGAAAATGCCAAGCGGGCGGCCGTGATTGCGGTGGCCGGCCACCACGGACTCCTGATGATGGGAAGTCCCGGATGCGGCAAAACCATGATTGCTCGGCGCATTCCTTCCATCCTCCCGCCGCTGACCCGACAGCAGATGGTGGAAACCACCATAATCTACTCCATTGCGGGCAAACTGGAGAAGGGGCAGGAAATCATATCGATGCCGCCGTTCCGGCGTCCCCACCATTCCATCGGCAAGGCCGGACTGCTGGGCGGCGGAAGTTACCCGGTGCCGGGGGAAATCACCATGGCCCACAACGGGGTGCTTTTTCTGGACGAAGTGGGTGAATTCAAAAGGGAGAACATCGAGGCCTTGCGCATTCCCCTTGAAGAGGGGGAAATCACCCATTTTCGCCATGGGAGAGCGTATCGGTTTCCCAGCGATTTTCGGCTGGTCATGGCAACGAATCCCTGTCCCTGCGGGTATCTGGGAGATCCGGAGCGGGAGTGCCGGTGCTCGCCGGGGGAAATCGAGAATTACCGAAAGCGGCTCAGCGGCCCCATGTTGGAACGCATGGATATGCTGATTCAGATGGAGAAGGTGCATTACGATGAGCTGAATCGAAAACCCGAGGAGAACCTTTCCTCCAAAGAGATGCGGAAAATGGTGATGCAAGCGATGGATTTTGCGGCGGCGAGGGGGCAGGGAAAGCCCAACGGCCTGCTGGAGGACCGGGAGGTGCAGCAGCTGGAGATTTCGGCGGAGGGCCGGAAAATCCTTCAGAATGCGTATACCAACCTGAAACTGTCGCCTCGCACCTGGATAAAGGTGCAGAAGGTGGCCCGCACCATCGCGGATGCGGAGCAGTCGGAATGCATTGAAGGCGAGCATATTCTGGAAGCCCTGAGTTACCGGACGGCGCCGGAGGATATTTATTGAAGGAGGCGTACCATGATAAAAAAAGATTTTGAAATCGACCGGGATTCCCGGTTGTATCCGGAGCTCCTGCGGCAGATTCCGAATCCGCCGAAAAAGCTCTTTTGCAGAGGAAACCCGGAACTGCTGGAATGCCGAAAGGTGGCGGTGGTGGGATCTCGCCGCTATTCCCTGTACGGAAAGCAGACTGCGCTGATGATCGGAAAGTATTTCGGGAAGACGGAGCTGGCGGTGGTGTCCGGATTGGCCAGCGGCATAGACACCTTTGCCCACACCGGGGTACTGGAAGCGGGAGGCAGCACCATCGCCGTGCTGGGCACCGGATTGGATCGGAATTACCCGGTGAAAAACAAACCCCTGCAGGAAGAAATCGTCGAAAAAGGATTGATTATTTCCGAATACGAAAATGATTTTAGCGGAAACCAATACTCCTTTCCGGCGCGAAACCGAATTATCAGCGGCCTCAGCGAGGGCGTGGTCGTGGTGGAGGCCGGGTCCTCCAGCGGATCCCTGATTACCGCTCAGTTCGCCGGCGAACAGGGACGGACGGTGTATGCGGTGCCGGGAAACATCAACAGCCAGTTCAGCATCGGGACGAATCTGCTGATTCGAGACGGCGCGGTGCCCCTGGTGGTGGTGAAGGATGTGCTCCTGGATATGGGCCTGGAACTGCCGGAAGAGAGTGAAAAGAAAATTGCATTAGGCGGTGACGAGATGGCGATATTGGAAATCGTGAAGCGGAATAATGGAATTCATGTGAATGAAATTGCACATATAATGAACAAAAACATTGGAAAAATCAGTGCTATAATAACCGTGCTTGAAATTAAAGGCATAGTCATCAGCCACGGAGGAAAAATACACCTTGCAAATTAGCCTTCTTGGGGGTATGCTATAAACTGTTGTAAAATATTTTTGAGGAGATAATGAATGGCAACAGCTGCAAAGAAGAAAACAACCAAAAAGACAACAAAGAAAGCAACCAAATCCAGAGCCCGAACTCTGCTGGTGGTGGAGTCTCCATCCAAGGCGAAGATTATCGGAAAATATCTGGGATCCAGTTATAAAGTCATCGCGTCCGTGGGTCACGTTCGGGATCTGCCGAAGAGCCGGCTGGCGGTGGATGTGGACAACCATTTCGAGCCGGAGTACATCAACATCCGGGGCAAGGGCCCGACCATTCGGGAGCTGAAGAAGGAAGCCGCAAGTGCGAAGCGCGTCCTTCTGGCAACGGACCCGGACCGGGAAGGGGAGGCAATATCCTGGCATATCGCCCATCTTCTCGGTATCGATCCAACCTCGGAATGCAGAATTGAATTTAATGAAATCAACAAGGAGGCGGTAAAAGAAGCCCTGAAACATCCGAGAGCCATCAGCATGGGCTTGGTGGATGCTCAGCAGGCCCGGCGAGTGCTGGATCGTCTGGTGGGCTATCAGATCAGTCCGCTGCTCTGGAAAAAGGTGCGCCGGGGACTTTCCGCCGGCCGAGTGCAGTCGGCGGCCCTGAAGATCATCTGCGACCGGGAGACGGAGATTCTGAACTTTATCCCGGAAGAGTATTGGAACATCTTCGCGGATTTTGGCGAAGGCTTCAAGGCGCAGGTGGCAAAGCGCAGCGGAAAGAAAATCCATATTCCGGACGGCGAAGCCGCCGCAAAGGTGAAAATCGAACTGCAGGAAAACCCGTACCATGTGGTGAAAGTGACCCGGAAGGACAAGAAGACCAACCCGTATCCTCCTTTTACCACCAGTACATTACAGCAGGATGCATCCATTAAATTGAACTTCCCGACTCGCCGCACCATGCAGGTGGCACAGCAACTCTATGAGGGCGTGGACATCAAAGGCATGGGCTCCCGCGGTCTGGTCACCTACATCCGTACCGACTCCGTTCGGGTGGCGGAGGGTGCCAGAAGCCAAGCCCACGAGTTCATCGAAGCCAATATGGGAAAAGAATACATCGGTTCCGGAAAGTTCACCAACAAGAAAAACAAGGACATTCAGGATGCCCACGAGGCCATTCGTCCCTCCGATGTGACGCTGGATCCGGAGATGCTGAAGGAATCCCTGACACCGGAGCAGTACAAGCTGTATCGGCTGATTTGGCAGCGGTTCGTGGCATCGCAGATGGCACCGGCGGTAAGCGATACCGTTTCGGTGGCAATCAAAAACGGCAAATACGAGCTGAAGGCCAGCGGTTCCACACCGAAGTTTGACGGGTGGAAGAAAATCTATCCGGCATCCTCCGGCGAGAACGGTATGAATATTCCGGCGCTGGAAGAAGGCGAGAAGCTGCAGGCACAGGACGTGATTACGGAACAGAAATTCACCACACCGCCGCCGCGGTTCACGGAAGCCAGCCTGGTAAAAACCCTGGAAGAGCTGAACATCGGCCGGCCGAGCACGTACGCCACCATCATCACCACCCTGGGGACCCGGCGGTACATCAAGAAGGAGAAGAAATCCCTGATGCCGACCCAGCTGGGTTTTGATGTCACAAAAATTCTGTCGGAATACTTCTCCGATATCGTGGACGCCCAGTTCACCGCCCAGATGGAAGACAACCTGGACTCCGTGGAACTGCAGAAGCTTCCGTGGAAAAACACCATCGACGGGTTCTACGGCAATTTCCGAAAGGAATTGGACCGGGCCGATGCGGAGGTGGAGCGAATCGAGCAGGAAGTGGTGCTCAGCGATGAGGTCTGCGAACTCTGCGGAAAACCGATGGCGATTAAGGAGGGCCGTTTCGGTCAGTTCTTGGCGTGCACCGGTTATCCGGAATGCACCAACACCAAAGCCATCGTGATTCCAACCGGCGTAAAATGTCCGAAATGCGGAAAGGAAATCGTGCAGAAGCGTTCCCGGAAGGGCCGGATTTTCTACGGCTGCAGCGGTTATCCGGACTGCGACGTGGTATTCTGGAACAAGCCGATCGACCGGACTTGTCCGAAGTGTGGCTCCCTGCTGATGGAAAACACCACGAAAAAATATCGGTACAAGTGTTCCAACAGCGAATGCGACTACAGAGAAGAATAATTTTAGGGGTATAGAAAGGATATAACAATGGGTAAAATCGAATTTCATGCCACCACCATCTGCGCAGTGCGTCGTCCAAACAGAGACATCTGCATCGGCGGAGACGGACAGGTGACCATGGGTGAAACCACCATCATGAAGAACAACGCCAAGAAGGTAAAAAAAATATACGGCGACCGCGTACTCACCGGTTTTGCCGGTTCTGTGGCGGATGCTTTTTCCCTTACGGATAAGTTCGAAAAAAAGCTGGAAGAGCACAGCGGAAATCTGAAGCGGGCCGCAGTGGATCTGGCTCAGATCTGGCGTTCCGATAAAGGGGCTCGCAGCCTGGAAGCGCTGATGATTGTAATGGACCGAGACGATTTGCTGGTCATCTCCGGAAACGGCGAAGTAATCGTTCCGGATATGGATGTAGTTGCCATCGGATCCGGCGGAAATTTTGCGTACTCTGCCGCACGGGCTCTGTACGACAATACGGAACTGGATGCGGAATCCATCGTGCGGAAATCCCTGGAAATCGCGTCCTCCATTTGCGTATATACCAATGACCACATTTCCGTGGAGAAACTGTAAGGAGGCGTGCCCGGTACTATGAATATCAAGAATATGACACCGAAAGAAATTGTAGCGGAACTGGACAAATACATCATCGGACAGGATGAGGCCAAGAAGTCCGTTGCCATCGCACTGCGGAACCGGTACCGCCGGAACCAGCTCAGCGATGAGATGCGGGAAGAGATTACACCGAAGAACATCTTGATGATGGGGCCGACCGGTGTGGGTAAGACGGAAATCGCCAGACGGTTAGCGCGGATTATGGAAGCTCCTTTTATTAAAGTGGAAGCGACCAAGTACACCGAAGTGGGCTATGTGGGCCGCGACGTGGAATCCATGATTCGGGATCTGGTGGAAGCCTCCGTTCGCATCACGAAGCAGAAGCACATCGATGAGAAATACGATATCGCGGATCAGCGTGCAGAGGATTTGATTCTGGAAGCGCTGGTTCCCGATGCAAAGAAAAAGAAGAAGTCCGGAGAGAGCAGCAATCCTTTCGACTTCATCCTCAACAGCGGCGGGTATACCAGCCAGAAGGAGGAGTACGAGAACAAGCAGAATGCGGAGAACGCCAAGCCGGCAGACGATATCGCCATGGCAAGGGAGCAAGTTCGCCGTGAGCTGAGAGACGGAAAGCTGGAGAACGAGCTGGTGGAAATCGACGTGGAAGTGACGCCGAACACCAACCAGCTGGACATGCAGAACGAAGGCATGGGCATCGCCATCGGAAATATTTTCGGGGATATGATGCCGAAGAAGACCAAGCACAAGAAGCTGCCGGTAAAGGAAGCCAGAAAGATTCTGCGGGAGCAGGAGGCTCAGAGCATGCTGGATATGGATCAGGTGGTGGACGAGGCGCTGATGAATGCGGAGCAGAACGGCATCGTGTTTATCGATGAGATTGACAAAATCGCCTCCGGCAGTTCCGTGACCGCCAGCGGCGAAGTATCCCGAGAAGGCGTACAGCGGGACATTCTGCCGATTGTAGAGGGCAGCGTGGTCAATACGAAGCACGGCCCGGTTAAGACGGACCATATGCTGTTCATCGGTGCGGGCGCGTTCCACGTATCCAAGCCGTCGGATCTGATTCCGGAGCTGCAGGGCCGTTTCCCGATTAAAGTGGAGCTGAAGAACCTGGACAAGGAAGCCTTCAAGCAGATTCTTACGGTGCCGGAAAACGCCGTAATCAAGCAGCAGAAAGCCCTTCTGGAGACGGAAGGAGTTCAGGTGGAGTTCACCGATGATGCCATTGACGAAATCGCCGGAATGGCCTTCCTGATGAACGAGGAGACGGAAAATATCGGTGCCAGAAGACTGTACACCATCATGGAGACTCTTCTGGAGGATGTTTCCTACGAGCTCCCGAATCCGGACATCACCCACGTTCTGGTAGACCGGGAAATGGTACAGGAGAAGTTCAAAGAAAAAATCCGCGAAGTGGATGTAGATAAGTATATTTTGTAATTATGAGCTATAAAACCGTTTACAAAGAAGCAGAAGCGGAACAGGTAATCCAGCGTTCCCGCTTTATTACGCATGTGTCTCCCGTAGATTCCTACGAGGAGGCGCAGGCGTACGTTGCCATGATAAAAGAAGAATACAAGGATGCCACGCACAACGTCCCTGCCGTGGTAATCGGGGAAAAACAGGAGCTGCAGTGGATGAGCGACGACGGGGAGCCTCAGGGCACCTCAGGGCCGCCTATTCTTCGCATGCTGGTGGAAGAGGGCCTGACCAACCTGGTGGTTGTGGTGACCCGATATTTCGGCGGCGTAAAGCTGGGAACCGGCGGTCTGGTTCGGGCGTATTCCGGATCCGCCAAATTAGGGCTGGAGGCAGCCGGCATCTGCACCGTAACCGACGGATACGTAATGGAGTATCTGTTGGATTATTCCCATCTGGCAAAAATAAATAATGCGGAGCAGCAGGGGGATTTCCATATTATCCATACGGAATATATGGATAAAGTGAAGGTCACCGTAGGGTGCAAAACCGAGGCGGAAGGCTTGGTAATAAAGACTTTCAACGATATCACTTCGGGTACCTGCGAGCTGCTGTCGAAAAAAAACGAAAAAATTTCCGAAAAAGTCGTTGACAGCAATTAGATGCTGTGGTAATATATTGCTTGTCGTCAGGAACGTAAAGAAAACGAAAAACTTTTCAAAAGTTTCTGAAAAAAAGAGTTGCACTCAGCAAGAAAGTTTGCTATAATGAGTGACAGACTGATGTATGGACGCTTAGCTCAGCTGGGAGAGCATCTGCCTTACAAGCAGAGGGTCATAGGTTCGAGCCCTATAGCGTCCACCACTTTTATGGCCGGGTAGTTCAGTTGGTTAGAATGCCAGCCTGTCACGCTGGAGGTCGACGGTTCGAGCCCGTTCCCGGTCGCCATTTTTTATAACAATAAGCTGATGTGGCTCAACGGTAGAGCAGCTGATTTGTAATCAGCAGGTTGGGGGTTCGATTCCCTCCATCAGCTCCAGTGATTTTATCGAGGGATTCCCGAGTGGCCAAAGGGGGCGGACTGTAAATCCGTTAGCTGTGCTTTCGATGGTTCGAATCCATCTCCCTCGACCAATATGCGGAAGTGGCTCAGGGGTAGAGCATCGCCTTGCCAAGGCGAGGGTCGCGAGTTCGAATCTCGTCTTCCGCTCCATCTTTTATGCGGATGTAGTTCAATGGTAGAACTTCAGCCTTCCAAGCTGATAGCGTGAGTTCGATTCTCATCATCCGCTCCATGTGGGTCCATAGCTCAGTTGGATAGAGCAACGGCCTTCTAAGCCGTGTGTCCGGGGTTCGAATCCCTGTGGGCTCACCACTATTTTTTTAAAAGAAACAGAGAGAGTATAGCAGACCGACTTGATTATGGGGTATAGCCAAGTGGCAAGGCAACGGACTTTGACTCCGTGATTCGTAGGTTCGAGTCCTGCTACCCCAGCCATTGCGACCCATTAGCTCAGGTGGTAGAGCACTTGACTTTTAATCAAGGTGTCCGGAGTTCGAGTCTCCGATGGGTCACCATTACTCTTAAAACATCCGGAGAGGTGTCCGAGTGGTTTAAGGAGCTGGTCTTGAAAACCAGTGATTCTGAAAGGGACCGTGGGTTCGAATCCCACCCTCTCCGCCAAGAATGCACATGATCTGGAGAAGTACTCAAGAGGCTGAAGAGGACGGTTTGCTAAACCGTTAGGGTTCGTTATTAGGGCCGCATGGGTTCGAATCCCATCTTCTCCGCCACATTTTTAGGGGTATAGCTCAGTTGGTAGAGCAGTGGTCTCCAAAACCACGTGCCGTGGGTTCGAATCCTACTGCCCCTGCCAATTCACTAAGGACTGTACTAAATATCGGGGTGTAGCGCAGCTTGGTAGCGCAACTGGTTTGGGACCAGTGGGCCGCGGGTTCAAATCCTGCCACCCCGACCATTTACCCAACATATGGGCCATTAGCTCAGTTGGTCAGAGCATCCGGCTCATAACCGGCAGGTCCCGGGTTCAAGTCCCTGATGGCCCACCATTTATTGAATAAGGTAATATGCCCAGATAGCTCAGTTGGTAGAGCAAGGGACTGAAAATCCCTGTGTCCTTGGTTCGATTCCGAGTCTGGGCACCACGAACGGTATGCATTGCATACCGTTTTTCTTTTGCGCATTTTTGGTAGGTTCGGGCGAAGTATTGGTATAATCAATAGTTCCGCACCGAAAACAAAGTCGATTCCTATTTGTTATTTTTGTGAAGAGCCGTTACAATTAATCAGTATGATTGTTTTATGAATTTAGGAGGAATAGAAAGATGAACGAGAAAGAAGTGAATGCTCCAAAGAAGAAGCATACCGGAAAAATCGTCCTGGTGGGACTTCTCATCGCGTGCGTTGTAATCTATTTTGCAGTGCCGTCGGTACACACTTGGATTAACAACGTGGTTGCCATGTTCAAGTCCGGCGACTTCGATCAGATGAGAAACTTCATTGCGAAGTACGGAAAATGGGCGATGCTGGTGTCAGCCTTCCTGATGGTATTCCAGTCCATCGCAGCACCGCTGCCGGCATTCTTCATTACATTGACCAACGCGAACCTCTTCGGATGGTGGCAAGGATGCATCTTATCTTGGGCGTCCGCTATGCTGGGTGCCGCAGTGTGCTTCTATATTGCCCGAATCCTGGGAAGAGACGTGGTGGAAAAGCTGTGTACGAAGGGCGCACTTCTGTCCATCGAGAAATTCTTTGATAAATACGGCAAAAAATGCATTCTAATTGCCAGATTGCTTCCGTTTATTTCCTTTGATATCGTCAGCTATGCGGCGGGTCTGACCGCAATGGATTTCGGCGGATTCATGCTGGCAACCGGCCTCGGCCAGCTGCCGGCCTGCATCGTGTATTCCTATGTGGGCGGAATGCTCACCGGCGGAGCGCAGAAGCTCTTTATCGGACTGCTGTGCCTCTTCGCACTGGCGATTCTGGTTACTCTGATCCGTCAGGTGTGGGTGGCAAAGCACAAGGAAGTATAGGAAATATCAATAAAAAGACAGCAGAATATAGATTGTTACTATACTTCACAAAAACAACCGAACTATAATTTGTTTTTCAATGAAAAATAGTTATAATTATAGCGTACGGCTTCCGCTTTTGGAATGCCGTAAAGGGGGGAGACCCTTCAATTAATTGTAAAGTATTGATGAACGAAGGAGGAATTTGAACATGAAACGTTCGAAGAAAATGTTCACAGTCATGTTGGCACTGTGCGTGGCACTGTCCATGGCTATGGCATCAGTTACCGCAAATGCGGCAACAAAGAAGCCGAAGAAGATTTACCTCAAAGCCACTTCTACCACAGTGGATATCAAGGGTAAAGTAAAGGTATCTGTTTATAAAACAAAACCTTCCAAGGCAAGCAAGTCCGTTAAATGGAAGAGCAGCAACAAGAAGGTTGCAACCGTTTCCAAATCCGGCTACGTAACCGGAAAGAAGAAGGGAACGGTAAAGATTACCGCAACTTCCAAGAAGAGAAAGAAGGTTAAGAAGACCATCAAGATTAAAGTAACGAATCTGAAGGCCAAGTACGTAAAAATGAGTAAGACTTCTGCAATTCTTTTCCCGAACGATAAGACTACGCTGAAGGCAACCGTGAAGGGATCCGCAGGATTCTACAACCAGGGCGTTACCTGGAAGTCCTCCAATACTTCTGTTGCAACTGTAACCAGCAAGGGTATTGTAACTGCAAAGAAGGCAGGTAAGGCTACTATTACTGCAACCGAGAAGGGTGGCAGCAAGAAGGCTACATGTGCAGTAACCGTATCCGGAATTAAAGTGGACAAAGCGAATAAGTCTGTTTCTGTAACTGCGACAGTAAACAATGCGACAGAAAAGAGCATGCACTACGTTGTATATAAGAACGGTGGTGCAGCAAAGACATCTTATTTTGTAACCGATGCAACCCCGGCAGAGCTGAACGCAGCTCTCGGTAAGATTTCTGCAAAGGCTTGGAACACAAATTCAAATTTCAAGACGGATGCAAAAGTTGCACAGGCTGGCGACAAGACTATTGATGAACTGGCACAGTCCGGCATTGGTAACAAGAACTACACTAAGTTGGATATCACCATTAAGAATGGGGATCAGGAAATCCAAATGGTTAAGACTCTGACAGGTGCGAAGGATAACGATAATTTCAGCATGATTTATTCCAACGTTGCAAATAACCACAACGCTGGATCCGGATGCCTGACTTGCAACACATCCTGCTACGCAGGCGTTGTTACTAACGAGTTCAAGACATGGGCAGAACCATTCGTTCCACAGAACATGCCGGCAAAGGGTACAACTGTAACCATTACATATACTGCACAGACAGATAACTATATTTCTGCGAAGACTCTGAAGGACAATGCAGATAATTATGTGATGTTGGGGTCAAAAGCCCCATAATGCATTGAACATTTGCACCTTGAAAATCT
>ERZ1026872.410-NODE-410-length-12617-cov-2.993472_pt1 | contig 12617 bp, 11 predicted proteins | sample MGYA00380166_ERZ1026872 | MGnify/ENA primary metagenome ERZ1026872 (study PRJEB33269, sample SAMEA4719802) | human gut metagenome | biome: human-associated habitat; feature: organic feature; material: feces | place: Cameroon | collected 2013-10 ... | reverse complement strand
AGCGTTCGACAGTCGTTCGGCAACTACTTGAATCCTTTGTCTTATCTTCCTTCGCACTGAGATGGAAAATGGTTTGCAGGATAATAGATGCATATTGAGCTGATCCAACTCTTTTTTGTAGTAGGGAAGCCCGAAAGCGAACTCCACAGACGACGCTCCTCTGTTTAATCGATCGATAGCGTGGGAGATACGTTCTAGTTCGATATCTGGGTCTAGGATGACTTCAGTCGGCTCGCTATACGACTCTGCCCAGGAAACAATGTGGGCTATATTGTCTCGATCTCTGAGTGTTGCTCTTTCTATAATCGGAGAAAGAGCCTCGGAAAAAGTGACGTTGTAGGGCAACTTATCATTGAATGAGGAGTATGCGGTATAGATTGTTCGGAGTCTAGGGTCGAGACTTCGTTTTGATTGCTCGCATATTCTTTCTGCTCGCTCGATTTCGCTTTTTATTAGCTCTGAGCTTAAATAGGGAATTTCCCGAAGAAGCCGAAGCCACAGTAGCATTGTTCGATGAAGGTCTTTTATGTTTGAAAAAGAAGGCATCGTCGCCTCGGAGTCTAAAATGCAGAAGACTTGTTCTCTGCGTGCTTCGTAGATTTCTTGGGCCTCTTTGTAAGGGTAATCAGAAGCATGCTTTTGGAAAAATCTGTGTATTGCATTTGCGGCAAGGTTTTCGTCTATAGTGCAAAGCTTTTGGTCCCAGCCATCATACATTGCTAGCAATAGCCTTGCCTGGGGGTTGTTGGGGCTGGCTGCAATTATCGCTTGTGAATACTCGATTACTGCAACGTAGTCCTTTCTATTTTGTGCATTTATTGCATTATGTATCGTTGTCTGCAAGTATGCGGCGTTCGGTAAAAGCTGGGTTTTTTTGTCTGCTGTCATCGTTTTATCCCGCTATCGATGCTGTTTTGATGATTACTTTTTTGAGTGATGCCACGGACTTTTTGATCGCGCTTCAGATAAAGTAACAAAGTTAGGTTGTTCGGCCGAACCGAACAAAAAACGATCAAACTTACGAGAGCCGAGCGCGAATTTCTTCGATGGGTATTTCGACGCCGTAGCGAATTTGGTCGGCGACCACGGACTGCTGGTCGTTCATTCCTAGGCCGCTGAAGGTTCTGCATCCAATTTTTTTTGCCTCAAGCAGCAATTGAGTTTCCCTTGGTGTGTTGATGACCTCAGCAACGATCATTCCTGGTTTTATGCACGTGGGGGGGATAGGGGTTTCTGTATTGCCGATGCCCATTCCTATATTTGTGCAGTTGGCTAGGATATCAGATTCGTTGATTGATTTTTTGAGCTGACTTTCATCTTCAAAGGGATAAATATTCACTTGGCAAGAAGTCCTGGCTTCAACTTTCCTTTTTAGTTCGTGGGCGTGGTTGAAGGAACTCCCGTTTCTGCGGGCAAAAGCGTCAATTCGCGCAGCTCCATCGAGCGCTGCTTGTGCAAGAATCGCAGATCCAGCACCCCCGGGGCCAAGCAAAGTAATTGTTGAGCCGGAAATCTCTACGCCCTGGTTGGTTAGGTTGTTGATGAATCCGGCTCCGTCAGCGTTGTAGCCGACAATTCTTCCATCCTCTTCTTTTTTTACAACATTGACGGCACCAGCAAGTTCCGCTTCTGGGCTGAGTTCGTCCAAGTACTGCATGATTGCCTGTTTGCAAGGCATGGTTACGGTGATGCTGTCCCAACCATTCATCACTCTGAAGGCAGCAATGACTGCCTCGAGATCTTCGGCTCCAATATCGAAGGCTAAAAAGACAGAGTCGATGCCCATTATTTTGTATGCAAGGGAATGGGTCGCAGGTGATACAGAATGTGCGACTGGCCTTCCGACTATCGCGACAAGGTGGGTCTTACCCGTAATGGTTGTCGATAGAGCTTCCATGCTAAATCCCCCTTATGACTTAAAGCGAATAAACGGATGATGCAAACCGAACGGAACATTGTCGCATCAATTTTTAAAAATTATAACATGTTACATAACAGGTTAGGTAACATGTTATGTATAATGAGAACACGGGTTCGGAGAGGAGTAATCATGAATAACAGCGAATCACGTGTAATTGTCGTTACTGGCGCAGCAAAGCTTGATGGTATTGGTGCAAAAACCTGCCAAGTTTTTAAGGAGAAAGAGCCAGATTGCAAAATTGTCGTGCTTGACGTTTTGGAGGAGCGAGCACGCGAGTGGATGTCCTCGGATGATGACTCCCTGTTTGTTCGAACCGACGTTTCAAACAGGTCGGATGTCGAGAATGCAAAAAAAATTGTTATGGAGAAATTTGGAAGAGTAGATGTTTTGGTGTGTGGATCCGCATACCAGGGCCCAGGCAGTCTCCCCTTGGAGGACTTGAGCGAGGATAGTTGGAGAGCCTGTCTGGATGTCAACCTAACGGGAACTTTCTTCTGCTGCCAGGCCTTCGGCAAAGAAATGCTCGACAAGGGGGGTTGCATCATCAATATCGCTTCGCTTGGGGGTGTTAATCCCATCTTTATTTCTGGCTCTTATAGCCCCTCAAAGGCTGGCGTGATAATGCTCTCTAAACAGTTGGCGGGTGAATGGGGACCGAGAAGGGTAAGAGTGAATGTTGTGGCTCCTGGACACACGTACACTGACATCAATCGTGAGCGTATTGATAAGCCTGGGGCTAGGGAAAAACGCAATGCTATGACGCCACTCGGAAGGGTCGGCGAGCCTATAGACCAGGCCAACGCGATCTACTTCCTCTCCACTGATGAAGCAAGCTATATTACCGGCTCTGTATTGCTTGTCGATGGAGGGATGACCATCAACACATTGGCTCCCCTGATGACGGCTTTCTAGCCTTCAAGGTAAATATGTGGGGGTGATTCTAATGCCGGACGGTTTCAAGATTCTTCTTTCCCAAATTAAGGTTGGAGATAAGGTTCTAAGGAATCGAATCGTTAAGACTGCTGCAGGTAGTCGCTATTGGTCGGAAGACGGCTTTGTAACCGACAGGGTCAAGGCACTGTTCGATAGCATTAGCGCAGGTGGGGCTGCTATGGTGACGGTTGATACGCTTGCCTTTATGCCATGGGAGAACTCGCGCTTTACTATGGGCGGTGTATGGGATGACAAATTCTTGAATGGTTTAAAAGAGCTGGTCCATATTGTTCATTCTAACGGAGCTTTAATTATTGGGCAGCTTCATCATGCTGGACCCGCAGATTTTACTGATCCTGTTGGGCCTTCGTCTCTGACCGATGAAGAAATGCCTCTCAATGACCCTAAACCCCGAGCCTTAACTCTTGATGAAATCGAAACAATGAAGCAGCACTACATCGCCGCAGTTGAGAGATTGGAAAAGGCTGGATTTGATGGTGTTGAAGTGCATGCTGCGCACGGGTATTTTATGGCCAGCTTCCTTTCTCGCGTTTGGAATAAACGAGCAGATAAATATGGGGTTGGGTCTCTTGAGAATCGCACTCGTCTTGTACGGGAAATAATGTGCGAGATCAGGAACTCCACGGCGTCGAGTTTTATCATGGGCGTCCGGTTTAACGGAATAGAATTCGGAAACGCACGCGCAATGACTATACCTGAAGCTTGCGAAATAGCCCGGTTGTTTGAGGAAGAGGGGGCTGACTATATATCGGTTACCGGGGAAGGGTATGGAAAGATCGAGTCGCCTATGCTCTATCTTCCCGTGGATTACTTCCCATATCCCGAGCCCGATGACTTTATGCGTCCATATGTCAATGACTTTGAGACTCAAGGGACGCTAATACCAGCGGCAGCTGCAATAAAAAAGAGCGTGTCTATTCCCGTAATATGCGTTGGGCGACTAGATGAGAACATTGCTGAAGAGGTTCTTGAGCAAGGAAAAGCGGATATTGCTGGCTTCAATCGGGCTCTTTGGGCCGATCCGAACATGCCAAGAAAGTTGATCGAAGGCAAGCCGGAATACATTCGTCATTGCAATAGGTGTGGAACATGGGAAGGCGGAGGAAAGATCTCTTCGATGGGTCCTCGTGTTTGCAGGATGAATCCTGCTCTCGGGCGGTATGACCTGGAGATCAGGAAGGCGGCCAATAGCAAAAAGGTAATCGTTATTGGTGGCGGCCCTGCTGGAATGGAGTCTGCCATTACCGCAGCAAGTTGCGGCCATGACGTGACGTTGTACGAGGGCGAGGGGAAACTCGGCGGGCATTTGCCCCTAGCTTCAATGATAAAAGGCACCTATCTGGATAACGTTGAATTGGCGTTGAAATATTTGATCAACACGGTTAATTCGTTGCCGATAAGGGTAAAAACGAACACTGTTGTGGATATTGAACTGATTCGCGCCGAATCTCCAGATGCCGTAATTGTTGCTTGCGGCGGCTTGTATAGGTTAGAAGCTATTGAAGGCGCAAGCAAGTCGAATTGCACGGATGTCAATATGCTTCAATCTCAAGCAAAACTGCCTTTGAAGTTGTTTGGAAGTTCATTCGTTGATTTTGCGACAAGGTTGATAACCCCTGGAATAGGGAAAAAAGTTGTCGTTGTCGGATCCGGCGTAGCGGGGCTCCAGGGAGCGCTGTGGTTTAAGAAAAGAAAAAAAGCAGTTGCCATTGTCTCTAATGATGGGGATATAGCGGAGCAAATGCCTCCCCGGTTCAAGAACAGATTGATTCCGTGGTTCAAGAACAACAATGTGCCGATACTAGCTAATTCGGCATTGCTCGGGATTAAGGGCAAGGATTTCATTGTTGAGTCCGAAGGGCGAGAAGAAAAGCTGCCGTGCGATACTGCCGTAGTTCTGCCTGCGATGTCGGAAAACCTCACCCTCTACAACGAAATACGTTCTGAGGGGATTGAGGTTCATATAGCGGGATCGGCCAAAGGTGAAGGAAATGAAATGATCGTTGATGCGATCAGGGATGGAAGGGAGGCTGGTTTGGCGTTATGAGGAAGGGTTTCTAGTGGATAAGCGTGATCCCCAATGGAATTGGGGATCAAGGGAGGATTGAAGCGGGATGAGCAACAAAAACTCGCCCAAAAAGAAATCGAGTGCTATTTCTGCGATAAAGTGGCTGGATCTTCATTTTGAAGAATCTATTCTGATCTTCTTTTTGGTGGCTATTTCATGTGTCGAATTGGTGCAAGTTGTTGCCCGAAATGTATCGTTTATGCCCTCGTTGACTTGGGCTGAGGAGCTGTGTCGATTCCTTTGGATTGCTACGGTTTTCGTTTCCTTGCCATATACGATTCGGACGGTAACTGCATTGCGGGTAACAGCTTTAATCGAGCTATTGCCCTGGAAAATTGAAAACGTCATCAATATTTTGATTGATGTTTTTACGTGTGCTGTATTAGCTGTTTTGACTTATTTTTCTATCGACGTTTTTGAGGGCGTTTATAGGAATGGCGAAGTGTCGCCTGCGATGCTTTTGCCCATGTGGATCATGTACGTTTTCGTTGTTGCAGGTTTTTTACTCGGAGCGTTAAGAAGCCTCCAGATGGCGATAATCCATATCAAATCGATCAACGTGCCCCCAAGAAACTCTCTCGAGGAGCAGGTCGAACAAGAGCTTTCTGCCGAGAAAGAAAACATCGAAAACATCGTCTACGTCGACTATTCAGACATTTACAAAGAGGACATCCTCCCAAGTAGAAAAGGAGGCGATAAATAATGCCTGCGGTACTTGTATTTGCTGTTTTTCTAGTCGCTATTGCTCTTGCTGTGCCAATTGGGATAGCAATGGTGGCGGGCGCCTTATCTCCGATTGTGTTTACCGGGACGGGGGGTAGTATTACTCAGCTAATTAATAATGCTTTTTCTGGCGCTAATTCAACCCCGATTCTAGCTGTTCCGCTGTTTATCTTTGGCGGCATCATTATGGCTGAAGGCGGAATTTCAAAAAAACTGTTTAGTTTTTTTGCTTATTTTGTCGGACGCTTTCCAGGGGGCATTCCGTGCGCGGTAATCATCACCTGTTTGTTCTATGGAGCGATTTCGGGATCAGGACCTGCAACGGCCGCTGCTGTTGGGGCAATGTGTGTTCCATTTCTAGTGAGCTTGGGGTATGAACGAAAATGGAGTGCTGCAATAATTGTTGTTGCAGGCGGTTTAGGAGTAGTTATCCCGCCCTCTATCCCATTCATCCTCTATTCTCTTGCTACGGGTGTATCGACTGGATCATTGTTCTTGGGGGGAATTTTACCCGGCATATTAATCGGTGTCTGCTTGATGGTCTACTGCGTTGTTCACTGCTCGCGGAAAGGCGAAGATGAGAAGCTGATTGCTAGTGCAATGGACGAGCTTCGGGGGCAAGGCTTTTTCCATTTGTTCATTGACAGTCTGCCTGCATTGTTATGTCCGGTCATTGTTCTTGGCGGAATATACGCCGGCTTCACCACCCCTACGGAGGCAGCTTGCATTAGCGTGTTCTACGCCTTGATTGTTGCGTTCTTTATTTATCGTACGATTAAACCGTCTGATATTGTTCCTATTCTTGTTTCGTCTGTTCGTACGTACGGTGGATTGGCATTTGTTCTGGCTTTTGCTGTAGCGTTTGGCCGCGTGTTGAGCCTTACAGGGGCTTCTTCGGCGATTACCGCTTTCATCACAGGCACGTTCGACAATGTTTGGGTGGCAGTTACCGTTTGCGCAGTTCTGTTCTTGATTCTGGGTATGGTAATGGATACGGGGCCTGCAATTATCATTCTTGCTCCAATTTTGCTGCCTGCTATGCAGGCTATGGGGTTAGATCCCGTCCATTTTGGCGTAATCCTTGTATGCTGCCTGGCTATTGGTCTGGCTACTCCTCCGTTTGGATTGAATCTATTTGTTGTATCGAATATCGCTCAAGAGCGACCTATGGAAATTGCAGTCAGGGCAATCCCCCTTATTCTTGCGTTCCTGGTTGCTTTGTTGATGATCGTTTATATTCCCTGGTTCTCTACATGGTTCTTGGGATGAGGTTTTCCAGCTGACTTATGTGGTTAGTCGGGAAGGAAAAAGGAAGGGAGAAAAAAATGCTAGGAAGACAACAGGAAGGAAAGATAAGGCAGCATAGACTATTCGTCAGCATTGTTGCTGCTTTGTCCATTTTTGCATTGGCTATGGTGGGTTTGACGGGTTGCTCCGGAGGCTCCGAAAAATCGGCTTCATCAGATTCGGCGGCGGGCACGGAGTATGAGGGCCTAGAGCCGGTGACGCTGATTCTTGCTGATTGCGCAAGTCCTGGGTCGAGCGGGAATTTGCTGTCTGATCAGTTTGCCGCTAAGGTAAACGAAAAAACAAGCGGAAAGATCACCGTCGATTACCACGGGAATAGTGAGCTTGGTGGCGACGTGGATCTTTTGAGGCAGGAGCAGAGTGGCGATATCGATATGGTCACAGTTCAGCCTGCCCCCATGGTTTCATTCGTTCCGGAGCTTGCCGTTTTTGATCTGCCTATGCTGTTTGCAACGGCGGAACCAGACGACATCGAGAGTGTTCTTAACGGGGAAAACGAATTCACCGATGACCTCCAAAAGGCATACAATGCAGCGGGATATCAGAATCTGGGCTTTCTCCAGAATGGCACTTTCCGTGAAACCACTTCCAATAAGGCGCTGAACTCTTTGTCTGATTTCAAGGGTTTCCAGATTAGGACGATGGAGAACTCGAATCATATGGCCTTCTGGCAGGCGCTTGGCGCCGAGCCAACCCCGCTTGCGTTTAGCGAGGTGTATTTTGCACTTCAAAACGGCACGGTAGATGGTCAAGAGAATGCAAACGACACTACTGTTGGTGCGAGCTTGCAGGAGGTTCAGAAGTATCTATGCAAGACCAACCACATTCTCTACACCTATGGAATCAGCATGAACAAGGATAAGTGGGATTCTCTCGATCCCGCATATCAGAAGGCAATTGAAGAGTCCCTTGATGAGGTTCGAGCGGATTTGCGTGGTCAACTTGATTCTCTCGATTCCGACAACGAGCAGACTATGGTGAATGCAGGTGTGGAGGTAATCGAATACGATCAATCTTTCTTTGATGAGGTTCTGAAGCTTGAGGGTGTTCAGAAGCTCTATTCGGATATTTCTTCGCAGACGAATGGTCTGAGTGACACCTTGATTTCTGCGCTTGAAAAAGCTGAATCGTAATTCGCTATCAATTAATCCTACGATTGGAAAAGGAAGCGTTGTCGTGTACGTATTGGGGATAGATATTGGCTCAACTGCAACGAAGGCCGTAATACTCAATGAGAATAAGGACCTTCTGTATTGCTCGGTATGCGCGCTCGGAACAGGAACGAGTGGAGCTCAAAGAGTAATGGACGATTTATTCGATAGCAATAAATTAAGTTGGGACGATGTGGCTTTTAGCGTTGCGACAGGATACGGCAGGCAGCGCTTCCAATTTGCAAATAAGCAAATAAGTGAAATCAGTTGTCACGCTCGCGGGATTAATTACCTGTTGCCTGGAACTCGAACGGTTATTGATATAGGCGGTCAAGATGCAAAAGCGTTGCGACTAAAAGGAAACGGGACGCTTGATAATTTCATTATGAATGAGAAATGCGCTGCTGGTACTGGACGATTTCTCGACGTGATGGCTGGAGTACTTGAGAGCGATGTGTCTAGCTTGGGAGAGCTGGATGCGCAATCGGTCCACCCCGTAGAGATTAGCTCGACATGCACAGTATTCGCGGAATCTGAAGTTATCTCTCATTTGTCAATGGGGGAGGAAATACCCGACATTGTTGCCGGGATTCATAAGTCCGTTGCCAAGAGAGCGGCTGGATTAGTAAGGCGCCTTGGTCCAATCGAATCGCCTGTTGCCATGAGTGGTGGCGTTGCTCTGAACAAAGGCGTTGTTGGCGCTCTTGAAAGAGAGCTCGGTACCGCTATTGCCGTATCTGAAAAAAGTCAGATGTGTGGCGCGCTGGGTGCAGCGCTATATGCTCTTGATTTTGCAGCTAGCGAATGATTTCAAATCAACAGCTGTTATTCGGGTTCGGAAAGGTTAGTTAATAAATCTAGGAGGATTCGAATGGAAACGATTACTGATCTGATTGCCGTCTTTAAAGAAAAGTCATTGGATTTTGACGGACAGGTGATGCTGGCAAGAGAAAAGGGGAGGAAGGTTGTTGGCTGCGTCCCTTATTTTGTGCCGCTTGAATTGATTCATGCGGCTGGGATGCAGCCTATGGAGCTGTGGGAAGATGAAGGCGTTTCGGGATCGGCAAGTAGTTACTATCCAGCTTTCTACTGCTCTTTATTGTTTTCATTGATGAATGGCGCTCTTGGTGGAAAGTACGACGAGTTATCTGCCGTTATAGTTCCGACGACTTGCGATGGCCTGCGTAATCTTGAAGAGAATTGGAAATTTGCGTGCCCGACGGCGAACGTTATTGATTATGTGCAGCCTGTCGTTCGAGATACAAGGGAGGCTCATCTTTACAACAAAAGTCAATTGAAGAGGATTGCTTCAAAACTCGAAGCGATAACGGGGGAAAAGATCACCGAGAGAGCGCTCAGGGAGAGCATCGTTACTTATAACGCCCATAGGGCGGCGATGAGGGATTTTTCCATGTTGTCCTCGAGACACGCGGATATAATAACCCCCCTTAATCGACGGTATGTGTATTCGGCTGCAAGGGTTATGCCTGTGGAAGAGCACTTGTCTATGGTTCGAAAGCTAAACGATGAGTTGCTTAAAATGCCAGAATGTGCGCCATCGGGGACAAGTGTTGTGCTGACTGGGATTATGGCCGATTCGCCTTCTCTCCTTCTCGAGTTGGAAAAGAACAATATGTCGGTGGTGGGGGATCTGACTGTCGCTGAGTCGGTTCGTTACGAAGCGGATGTTCCTGGTCGTATCGACCCTTACGATTCTCTGGCGGAGATCTGGGAGAGGGTAGAAGGTGCTTCCATCGCTTTGGACCCTCAAAAGAAGCGTGGACTTTTATTGTCGAACTTGGCAAAGAGCCGAGGTGCTGATGGCGTTATTGCTTGCATTGTGAAGTTTTGCGAAGCGGAAGAATTCGATGTACCAATTCTTAAGAAGCAGTTAATGGAGTCTGATACGCCCTTGCTTGTTCTAGAGGTTGAGTCTCAGCTAGGAAGAAGCGAGCAAATAGCTACAAGGGTACAAGCTTTTTCCGAAATGCTTCAGCTGAGAAAGAGCTTCTAACCTTTGCTTTATGGAATTGTTTAAGGGGGAAAAGGAAATGGTGCAATCGATTAACTGCAGAAGTCGCGCGCGGGATTTAATGAGGGAATATGTTGGTGACATCTACTCAGATATTCGTGCAGCCAAGCTGGCCCACGAACCTATTGGGTATTCTACTTCGAATTTTGCAAAAGAGCTATTTGAGGTTATGGACTTGAAAATTGTTTACCCAGAAAACCATGCTGCAGCTGTAGCTGCAAAAAAAGGGGCAATTCAATTCTGCGAAAAAGCCGAAAGTATGGGGTATTCGGACGATTTGTGCTCTTATGCGCGCATTAGCCTTGGGTTTGATGAACGTGAGTCAGATTTTGGGCACGGACTTGATATCCCGGCTCCCGATTTTCTGTGTGTGTCGAATAATATCTGCTCAACAGTGAATAAATGGTATGAAAATCTTGCTTTGAAATATGACATTCCAATGATCATGCTGGATGTCCCTTATGCCACGCAAGCAGAATTTGAACCAGAGAAAATTGAGTATATAAAGAGCCAATTGCAGGGTATTGTCAATCAGCTCGAAAAGGTGACCGGAAAACAATTCGACTACAACAAATTCCAAGAGGTGCTTGAAATATCAAGCAAAAACGGCATGCTTTTCCAGAAAGCTATGGATTTGATAGGCGAGACAGTTCCCTCTCCTGCAAGCGCATTCGACGAGTACAACTTCATGGCACTTATGATCATAGCCCGAGGCAAAAAGGAAACGACTGAAGTTTTGGAAATGTTTGTCTCTGAGCTGGAAGAACGCGTTCGAGATTCCACCACAACCTTTTCAGGGGTTGAAAACAAACGGGTTTTCTGGGACGGTTTGTGCTGCTGGCCTTATCTTCGCCAGAATTCCGAATCGCTAGCTGAAAAGGGAATCAACATGGTTGGGACTCCGTATACGGGTAATTACGGAACCACATTTGAAGATCTGTATCAATTATGCGAATCGTACTCGAGTACCAATAACGCTACGGGCCTGCAGATTGGGCGAGACTATCGAAGCTCATTGATCAATCGCTATAAATGTGATGGGATTCTCTGCAACGTCATGAGGAGCTGCAAGCCTTGGGTTGGCATAATGTTCGAAATGGAGCGTCAGCTTGCGAGTCGGCATGATATCCCCTACACCATGTTTGACGCCGATCAAGCTGACCCTCGAGTGTTTTCTGAGGCTCAGTTTGAGACCAGACTTCAGGGGCTTAACGAGGCAATGGAATCAAGGTGATTAACGCGATAGGTGCACCGAGTTTATTTGGAAAGGGCTCGGTTGCTTGAGGAAATAGTTGCCCCCTCTCTCCTTCTGGAAACCGTTCTTGTTTAAATTGCAAGAACGGTTTCCATTCTTTTTTAGGATGGTTGGTTATTCTCAAAAGAGAAGCGGATGGTTTTTTGAAATGAAAATTCGATCATTGCCTCGGCTCTCGAAACACTATTTTTGACTTGCATTGCGTCTCGTGCTTTTTGGCTTCATATAGAAGGGACTTTTGGAGCCGCAGCGTCTCTAGGTAATCTGCCTTAATGCCTGTCGTTGTACGGGGCGCACCAGAATATAGAAGGTCGTACCTAACCCGCCCTCTTTGCTGTTCAATGCGTAAGTATCCATCTAGTTCGAAATTAAGCGCTCCTATCAATCTCTTCGCGAATCAGGCGTTTTACCGTTGTCGAAACGGGCGCGTCCTGCGCCTTGAGCCAATTGAACAGATCCATCTCGTTGGGCGAGAATTTAAGATTGACCTGCTTGGTTTTCTCGCGTTGATACTTCGCGCTTGCCCTTTTCTGCGCCTCGCTTGCTGCCATGACGAACCTTCCTTCCCGTTTTGCCTTTTCGGCCTCTTTGAAGCCTGGGCGTTCTCGGGTGTTCCCCTGTATACCTTCCGTGTGTTCTGGGCTATGCACTTCACTATAATCGCAGGTAATCGGGCGATGTTCCAGGTGTTCTTTGCGCCTTGCTCTGGGGCATGGAAGAGTTTATGGTATGAGGCTGATGAGCAAACTTGCTCACGAAGCTGCGGTACGCCCCGACCTTCGAATCGGGACACGGCCGCAGTTTCCACGAGGCTTTTCGCTGCCTGCTGAAGCCTCGCGATTAAGCGTAAAATGCATCATGTACGGCACTGCATTGATCATGTGTCATCTGCCGCACGGCGGTAAGAGGGAACTCGTCAAGTGCGTCCTTGCGGGAACTCCAAGGCTATTAGGAAGGTGCTGGTATATACGAGAAGCTTGCCTACAAAGGGTTCACGTCAACTCCTAGATACGACATTGAAGGCAAGGTCATCTACGGCACGATCGACGAAATCGATGGATTCGCTTCATATGAAGCGAAAAGAGCCGATGGGGTTGAAACTGCATTTTGCAATGCGGTTGACGACTACATTGACGCTTGCGAAGAATCTGGCGTAGACCCGAAACCCAAGCTGCTGATGCTGGCATAGCTGCCTGGTATACTAT
>ERZ1026872.407-NODE-407-length-12651-cov-3.752223_pt1 | contig 12651 bp, 7 predicted proteins | sample MGYA00380166_ERZ1026872 | MGnify/ENA primary metagenome ERZ1026872 (study PRJEB33269, sample SAMEA4719802) | human gut metagenome | biome: human-associated habitat; feature: organic feature; material: feces | place: Cameroon | collected 2013-10 ... | reverse complement strand
TTGTGCCGACATGCGGTATCTGAATAGCAACGACCGTGCTGAGACTGGATACGCCAATATAACCGTCCATACCACGCTCAAACGATGGGTTGACGATCAGGTTGTTCGGAGTCTTGGCTGAAGCGTCAGAGTCCGCCAGAGCGTTGCTCAGTGAGTTATTCAGCTGGACAATGCTGTCGCCCTGACTGGACACGCTACCTTCTGTCGCGCTTACGCGAGAAGACAGATCGCTGACCGCCGTCGCATCAGCTTTCTTGGCCACCGCATCGTTCGTAGTGTCCAGAGAAGACTTCAGGGTGGAGATGCTGCTGTTGGCTGCCGCGATATCCTTGCCCTGCTGGGTCACAGTTCCCTGTAACGCGGTCATGGCCGTCTGATCGGCTTTCTTCCCAACATTGGTGTTGGTGGTATTCAGATCGCCTTGAAGCTTGGTGATCGACTGTCCCTGAGTAGAGATCTTTGAGCCCTGCTGCTCGACCGTCGCCTTGAGTGTCTGAACGGCCGACGCATCAGCTTTGTCGTCTAAAGAAGACTTAAGGCCGGTGATGTCTGACGCCATCGCCTGGTCTTTCGTGTTCAGCGTATCGAGCGACTTGTTGATACTCGATACGCTGTCATTCACTTTGGTTTCCAGTGACTGACGTGCGGTCGCCTCTACTTTATCGGCAGTTACACGCGCTTGCTGCTCCTGGAAGATGAGGCCAGAGCTCAGCTTTGTAATGTCAGTCCCGTCATAAGAGCCACGCAGCTGTGTTGCCAGAGTTGAGCGGCTGGCTGCTTCTGCTGCATCAGCGTTGGTACGGGCGGTCTTCTCATCTTGCAGAGCTGCCATGCCGGCGCCCGGAGTTGGTCGGCCGACGGCGATCCAGTCGACTTCGATGTAGTTTGAATCATCGGTCGAGATGGAAAGATCAAGACGAATCTGGTGAATGGTATCGTTATTCCACTTGATATCGCTTGCCGTCAGCGTAGCAACACCCTGGGCGTTGTACTCCGGTTCGCTTACCGTGATGAAATTGGTATTGTTGAAGGTATCGCCGCTTTTGGTGATCCAGCGAATTGCGCCTTCCCAAACTGGATTACCCACTTTTCGGATACGCATCTTCATGAAGCGATAGGATGCGCCGGCGATAGCAAGACCTGCTGGCGATGTCAGCCATGTATCCCCGCCATTGCCTGAGCGAATCCACCCGTCAGCAGACAGAATAGCGCTCTTGTTGCCGCTCCACCCTTCAGTTGTCTGTGCATCGAAATACCAGATCTTGAGACTGTCGAACTGCTCGCCTGTTCCCGCTGCGACCTGTGAAATCTGCTGCGCCAGAGACTCGTTGGCGGTCTGCATTTGAGCGGACACATTTTTAATTTCCGCCTGGCGACTGTTCTTCTCCTGAAGAATAGCGTCAGCGCGAGTCTTCGCCTCATCAGAAATGGCAGCGATGCGGCTTGATGATTCGGACGAGATCGCGTTTGCGGTTTTGGTGTCCAGATCGGAAACAGCCTTGACGCGATCGGTGACCTCTTTTTCAATTTTGTCGCTGAGAGACGACGCGGAGTCTGCGATAGCCTTCGCGCGAGCGGTAGCCTCAACCGCCACCGAATCGCTAATTGCCGTAGCGCGTGCGGCGGCTTCGTCAGATATCGCCTTGGCGCGAGCGGTGGCCTCATCAGCGACAGCTTTGGTTCTGGCCGCCACCTCATCAGACACAGCCTTGGCGCGAGCGACAGCCTCATCAGACACAGCCTTTGTCCGGGCGGCGGCTTCGTCAGCGACAGCCTTGTTTCGTGCGGTGACTTCGTCGGCCATTGCCCTCGTGCGAGTGTCGGACTCTTTTGTAATTGCGTCAGCGCGAGCGATAGCCTCATCGGAGATAGCCTTGGTACGCGCATCAGCTTCTGCCGAAATAGCCTGGGAGCGCTGCTTAGCTTCGTCAGCAACAGCATTATTGCGGTCAGTCGCTTCCTGCATGATGGCGTTGTTCAGCGTGGTCTGGGCTGCGCTTAAGGCGCTGGACGCCTCTTTCTTGGCGGCTTCAACCTGCGCGGTAGCTTCGGACTTCGCGTCTTCAATGGAAGCATCAACCTCAGCAGCAACCGCCTTGCTGTCGATATCAGCCAGAAGGTCTTTGGCGAGCTCGGAGTTGGTGATCTTGTTTTGCAGGAACGACAATACATCGCGCGTCATTGCCGACGTACCGAGCTTCGAGCTCCAGTCACTGGTCATACCGCGTTTGTTGGCCGAGCGAATCCAGTAGTACCACGTTACCGAATCTTCCAGACCGCTGTGGGTGAAGTTGGTGGTCGTGGATTTAGCCAGCAGAGTCGCCTTGGTGACGTCGTTGGTCTTCGAGGCGTAAATCTGGATGTGATCCAAATCGACGGACGACGGGTTAGACCAGCCAAGGATAATCTGGCGGTAGTCGCCAACGGCAGTCAGAGACGATGGAGCGCCCGGAGGCGTCATGGTTCCCAGAACCTGATACGTTGTGCTGAGGATTTCGGTCTTACGCCCGGAGACGGAAACGCCGTACACCTGGAAGTCGTATTTGCCGCTCTCCGCGACCGGCTTAACTTCGAACTGCTCTTCGTTAACTTTGGCCGTCTGCCAGTTGGACACATTACCGGCATCTGACCGGCGCCAGCTAACCCAATACTCTGCGGATTTACCTTCCCATGTCGCCGTCAGCGATACGTTCAGGTTGCCCGGAGAGGACAGGTATGTTCCTTCAGTGATCTTCAGGTTCTCGGGTTTCGAGAATGTCGGATCAAGGACGGTCGTGTTTTGCGGGATGAGCACGGCGCCGTCATCAATGGCAGCATATTTGGACGGGTTATTCTGGATACAGGTGATCGTGCTACCAACGCCGTCTTCACCCTGGGTAACACCAACTACGCGAGCCTGAAGCGGTTTCAGATCGCTTTGAGAAATCACCCAGACGCCATCAGCAACCGGGCGGTCGGCCTCGTTCACTGCATCTTTAAAGGTGACTTTGCTCACTACGCCAGATTCAAGGATGTCGCGGCTAATCATCCGGCCTTCAGCGTTAATGAAGGTGATGGTGCCAGCCTTGGTCATGTCGACCGTAGCGTCCAGTGTAATGCTGTTTGCGGTGGATGCGACAACACGACCAGAATTACGACGGCCGGCGCGGAACTTGTCGTGAATCAGGATGACGTCGCCCGGAACGAGGAATGCTGAATCCATCCCTGTCTGGAACGTGATAACGTCCGACTCCATACGCCCTGTATAAAGCGTCCACAAGCCCACACGATGAGCCATGCCACGAGAAGTACAACCAAACGCTACAGACTCCGTCTTGCGTATCCCGTAGCGCTTAATGGCTTCTAAGTCTTCGACATACTCAATATTCTGCTTGTAATTGTCTTCTTTGTTGTTGTAGGTGATAAGCGCGACAGAAGGGCGATCCTTACGGGCAGAGCCTTTGTAGGAGAATCGACCATCAATTACGTTGGAGTTTGAGTAGATGGCGATCGGGTCTGACGGGCTATCCTGCGTCACATGAACCATGCCGCCGGCCCAATAAACCATCCCACGGAAAGCACCAGCAATATCCTGAACGCAGCGATAGGCGTCCTGAAGCGTGGTGATCTGCGTGTTGATGGCGAATCGTTTCTCTTTGCCACCAAAGCCGTCGTCAACCAGCGCATCGCAGTACCGGCCGATCTGATAAAGCTGGCCAAGGTCAAACATTGACTCTCTGACGAACTCACCCAGACCATAGCGCTTATTGGTCACGAGGTCATACAGAATCCATGCCGGGTTACTGGACGACAGCAGTTTGAACGAACCGTCCCATGTCCCTCGGTATTCGTTGGTGACTTCATCGTAGTTTGACGGGACGCGGATCTTCATACCGCTAATCAGGTACGAACGAGACGGCATGGACGAGCCGAACTGCTCTGAGTTGACGCGAAGGCCGACCAGCGCAGAGTTCGGGTAGTTCATGTTGGTGTTGATGATCTCCCCGACGGTATCCACATAGATATCGTTGGCAAGGTAGGTCGTGTCTTTGTTGTCGTCGGTAACACGAACGACACGAACCTGATACTTAGAGCCCGGCTTCGGCAGGTTGAGCATGTAGCTTCGATAATAAACGCCGGCCTTCTTCGCGGTCAGCGTAACGGTCCCGGAGGATTCGCCCTCTGGCACCACGTCAACAAATGCGCCGCCGGCACTGCTCACCTGGAATTTGTACGTGACAGAAGTACCGCTGGTGTCACCCGTCTTTTTGTCGACAGATTTCAGCGATGGGAATTTCAGAATGACGCGGAAGCGGTCAGCGCTGTCACTGTCGACCGCCATCGTAACGGCGCTCGTTTTCTTGACCTGCAAGCCGATGGTTTTAGGCGTTTCGGTGTAGTCGAAGCCTTCGATGATGCTCTGGTCCTGAGAGCCATCACGGAACCACCAGGTTACGCCTGAGTGGTTGTAAGTGTCGTCAGAGTTCTGCAATGGCAGGTCGTTAAGGAAGATCGACTTCGCGCCGTCCTTCAGACCGCCAATAACGCCCTCACCCAGCAAGTCCAGAATGGATACTTTGACATTCGAGTTAACGGTGTCGTCCGCCTCTACCGGTGTCCTTGACGAGCCGGATGACTTCTTGCCGCCAGCACCTGCGATAATTTCAGGCAGTTTTCTTTTTTTGAACTGTTCCATGTACGCCCTTATGCGGTCTGTTCAATGGTGATTGATGAGGACACGGTCTGAGATCCGACGAGAATTTCTTCACCGTAATTAAGCTGAACCGGGTTGCCCTGATTCGTCGTGTTTTGTGGGCCGTCAAAGTAGGTCGCATCAGAGTTGTTAGCCGGCCCCTGTGCTTTCTTCGCTTGTGGGGAGAGAAGCCCCTGGACGCCGGCCATCAGGAGAGCTATGCCTAAAGGGGCCAGCGCTGGAATGAAAATCGAGGCAACCAAAAGTGCAGCCCCAACAACGGTTTCAAACCACGCAAAGCCCTTCCCGCCACTACCATGCGGAACTGGCGTGATGCGGATTTTGGCGATGTTGTCGCTTTCACCCATCATCTGAAACTCGGTTTCATCCATTGAATACTTGTGGCCCTGCTTGTTTGTAATCTGGATGTGGTACTTGCTAATCGACTTCGCGTGTTTGCGAATCCACGCCTTAAACCCAGGCTTATTGGCGTCGATCAAATCAAAGGCTTGTTTGGCGTTTCGGACGTTTAAATGCCAATGGCGACCGAAGTTGGTCGCCAGCGCACCGCCCAATTGAACGTGAACTAATTCAGACATTTCTCTTTCCCTGAAAGTAGATTCCGGTGGCGCAGGTGGTGCGTCACATGCTTTTTGTACATCCCACCAAAGACGGCTCGGCAGCTGAGACGGTCCTTGTGGTGATGGAGAATTTGGTCGTCACCGATGTAGACGGCGCAGTGATCCGGCATCTTTCCGTACTGCATGAAGAAGATGTCGCCCTTCTGAGGTTCCTCACCATTCGCCAGGCGAACCAGACCTTCACCAGCGAAGTTGTCGCCGAGAATGTCCACATCGCCTTCGCTCCAGTTGGGGATGCGAAACTTTTCGTGGAGGTTCAGACTGATTCCAAATTCGCGGCCAAGATAGTCGCGACACAGGGTCCAGCAGTCGAAAACGCCGAACGCATAAATGCGGCCGGTGTAAGGCATCTCGAATCCTGTGGGATGGAAAACGACGGGACTTGAAAAGACGAAATCGACATCAATGCTGTCGTCGTAGTTTTTGTGAATGGCGGTAATAACCCAGGGCAGCTGCGTCGCTTCGCAGCCAGCCAGATCCGCTTCTGATGGTGTCGCGGGTTGGTCCGTGTGAGAGTGCCACACAGCCACCACATCCCCTTTATCCTCCGCAGCCATAACGTCGTCAGGGTGCATAACGAAACGCTCCTGTGGGTCTTCTGACGTGTTTCTGACTTCAACGAAGAGATACTTCCCACCCGCGCCAGAAACGACAAAACCACACGCTTCATTCGGGTAGTTTTTGGCAGCACAGGACATAAAGGCGCCAGATAGCGCCTCACCAATGATGAACTTGCTATCAAGAGACACGAGTGGCCCCCGGAAAACCGCCGAAGTGGATAATGCCGTTCGCAAAGTAGTTTTTACGGGCGCGGCAGGAGTCGAGACGTTTAGTGCAGTAGTCAGCTCCAGAAATGGAGGTCTGCTTATCGTCTTTGTCGAAGTACGGACCCGTGTAACCACACTCTGTGCCGCGATATTTCCACGGGCAGGTGTTCTTGATGATCTGGCGATACGGCAGCTTCACGCCCATCAGTTCGAATACGCTGGACAGCTCGAACTCGACGACCTCGAAAGTCTCCAGCGTCTTTTGCTCGACGAACCAGCTTTCGTCCGGGAAGAACTGAGATGGATCGGCGGTTGGATTGACGCCACTTGAGAAGTTGACCGCATCGAGGAAGCGAGCCAGTGTGCGTTTACGAATGACGGTACAGCCGACCAAATCATCGTTAGCCTGGACTTCAGCTGAAATGCTTCCGCCAAAGTTCGCGATGGACATTTTCGGTGAAGGCAGAGTGCCCTGCCCGGAGATATCGAACCCGGTCGCTTTGAGTGGCCAGGGCTCGTAAACCACGCCCTGCCAGACGATGCTGTCGCGGATCTCGTTCGTACCTGCGTGGAAATACCGCTTACCGCCAGAGGTGGTAACGGACATATCCAAAATGAAAAGCTCTATCACCGACGAAGGTGACAGGCTTTGTATTTCCTTTTTGATTCCCATGATCTTCCGTGAGCTAAGCCTTAATTTCATCCATGTTAATATGTAAGTACATACATATCAAGACTCAAAAACCTGTCTGAATGTGCAGGTCAACTTCGCCGCCCCTCTGTCGTACTCAACATCGTGGGTATCGCAAACCACAATGATTGTCTGGTTGCGCGGCGTCTTCCAGTAGAACGATTCCACGCCAGCTCTCTTCGTCAGGAAAACGTCCATTTTCTCAACTTCCGATCGCTGCCTTTGGAACGTCAGGCTCCACTCTTCCTTCACGCGGTTGAGACCAATGGTCTGGCGTTGCTCATAGTCGTCACCGAACTTCAGTACGGTCACGTTCGGCTTTATGGTCTTTTTCGATTGCGAATCAGGGTTCCACCCAAATGTTTCTCTGGCCATTTCCTCATCCTTGAGTTGTGTGCCGCAGAGATGCGGCACTTTGGTTGTTAACGGTTGCCCGTCGTGTTTGCGTTAAGCGATCCGCCAGGTCGCTTCTCCTGACGGATGGTGTCGAGCGCGATCGCCTTCATCTTCTCAGCTGCATCCTTCCACCCCTGGGTCGAGTCAGCGCCGCTTGCAGAAGAGACACCGTCAGCCTGAACGTTGATGGAGATGGAAACAGGGGCCACCACACCAGCACCAGCGCCAAGACCAGCTGTCTTTTCGGCGGACATCGTGACAGGAATGGACCGGCCGTCCGGCAGCGGTACATATGCCTCGTTATGAGAGCCCTCGCCGAAAAGCGCCAGCTGAGGCGACGTTGCAATCCCGCCCTTGGCATACTTGTGCAGCGGCAGAGCACCATCCGGCCCCATAATCCCGCCCTTGGCGAATTTATAGTTTGCCCCGGCATTCTGAATCGCCGTTCCGCCGCCAGGAGATTCACCAGAACCGCCGCCACTACCGCCGCCACTGAATCCACCACCGGCATATATCGAGGCGACCCCAGAAGCTACCGTACCCGCGAAGCCCAACCACTTGCTCGTTTTGGACGAGGAACTGGCTGACATCGCGGCGAAGGTGAACATCAGCGCATTGGAGGCGGTCTGTAGCCCCTTCATGCTGAAGATGTTCGACATGATCGCCTTGGTCTGGGAACCTACCGCCGTGCTCACATTGCTTAACGCACCGCCGACTCCGACCACCGCCGTCCCAAGAGAGCTCACACCCTCCGTCGTCGATGCGGTTGTCGAGCCTAACTTACCAACGGACTGCGAGGCCGTTTTGCTGTTGGTGGCCACGTTACCGTCGCCATTAACAACGTTGGTGCCGCCGCCATTCGTTGCTGCGCCAGAAAACAGAGAGACGCCCTGGTTAGCAAGAGACGACATCAGATTGCCTTGGCCCGTCTGCTGCATGGCCGTCTGCCCTGAACCCATCCCCAACATGTTCATGAGAGGCAGTGTGATCTGGCTCTTCACGATCATTTTGGTGATGTCCTTCATAATCGACGAGGCGAAGTCACTGAAGCTCGCCTTGCCCGTCGAGAAGAACTCGGTCAGCGTGTCGGTTAAACCAGAGAAGGTATCCGCCCAAACGCTTTCAATCTGCGTAGCCAGATCGCCATACTCCAGCGCCAGCTTCTGCGTGGCGGTGCCGGTTTCTTTGATGAGCGCGACGTTGCCAGATTTAATCAGCTGATTGATCCGCTTGGTCGACTCTTCAACGTAAACCTGCATACTTGGGTCGTCTTTCAACTGACTCATGTACTGCTTGCGACGGCTCTCAAGCGCGTTCAGACTTTCGTCATACTTGGTCTTGAACGCCTCAACCTTCTCGTCTCTGGATTGCGAACCATCAAGCCCGGAACTAATGATGCCGGCTGCATTTGGCGCGACATCGTCCAAATCTTTCTTGGCGGCCTTCTTCTCCAGTCGCTTCAGATAGTCAGGAGACAGCGTCTTCATTGTCGCCAGATACTCTTTCGCCTTGTCGATCATCTCCTGCGTGATGAGCTCGGTAGGGGAAGAGTTAGCCAGCTTCTCAAGCGACACGGACGTCTTCTCGACGTTCTGGGCAAACGAAACGGTTCTCTTAGAGCCCGTCTCCATCATGGAGATCATCTGCTCAGAAGAGTTCAGCGTCTTGTTGTAGCCATCAGCCTCTTTCTGAAGTTCTCTCTGCTTACGCTCGGCCGCCTTTTGCGCCTTGTTGTTAGCACTTTCTTCTTTCTTGCTTGCCGTTTCGGCTGCCTTTTCGCGGATCTGGGTGTCTCGCAAAATGGCAGCCGTCAACGCTTCCTCGGCTTTCTTACGCTGTTCCCCGGTTACGTTTGAGCCGTATTTGGAGATGATAGTCTCGTTGGCTCTGAACTGGTTAATGCCCTCGATGTCATTACCCAAAACATCCTTGGCGATCTGGCCATCTTCGCCGATGATGCTCGTTGCGCCGTTCTTGAAGTCGTTCTTAACTCTGGCTACGTAAACCTGGTGATCGGCTTTCGTCCCGGATGCGCTGGAATATTCGCCGCTGGCGTCAGGGATACCGAGTCGACTGTTTCGGGTATCTTTTTCCTTGTTGCGCATGTCGTCGAGCTGCTGCTTCGACTCTTCATAGTTGCTCGCGTAACCGTACTTTTGAGCGGTCAGGATTTTTCTCTGATCTTCACTCAGGCCAGGTTTACTCAGCGCCTCATCCAAGTTTTTAACCTGTGTGGCGACACTTTTAACCCGCGCTTCCATCTCGTCAGCGGCCTTCTTGTAGAGGTCGGCTTGAGCGTTTGCCTCTGAGCGGTTTATCTCATCCCGGCGCTTATCCTTCTCTTCCTTGGAGAGAGATTTGTCGGCGTCCAAAGCGATCCTTTTGGCCTCATTCTCTCGCATCTGACCTGCCGCGAATTTAGCCATACCGACATTGAGCCGCTTATCAATGTCTTCGAACACCGCCTTAGTTACGCCTGATGCCGTCTCCTTGGCCTTTATCTCGTCGCTTTTCGTGACCAGGCCAGTGTAGTCGCCATTTATCGCCTTGTTTGTTTTAACTCTGTTTTCGACATCTTTAACAGTCAGCTGTCTGCCCGTTGCGATGTCTGCCGGCAGAGCGTCCGCCGAGAGCTTGCCTGATTTGATTGACTGAAGAAGATTCTCGTCACGCTCAATCTCCGCGTTTCGCTTCTTGACATCGAGCAGAATCTGAGTGCGCTGGATCTGCGTCATCGCCTCAGGCATCTTCTTGAGCTCTTCTACGGTCTGCGCGGTCTTACCTCTCAGCTTCTCCATCGCCCAAACGATAACGCCGACGGCAGTCGATATCGCAAGCAATGCGACCCCAATCGGGTTGGAGACGATGAACGCAGACAGGGAAGCAAACGCCGCCTTAACTGCCGTCAGACCACCTCTGATCGAGAACAGGAGAGCTGGGACAGTCCCAAGTCCAAGTCTTGACGCTCGATTAAATCTGGTCACTGAGGCTGACAGGAGATTAAATGGAGCCTGTAATCCGGTTACGCTTTTACCGAGCACAGACCCCATCTGGCTGCCGACGCTAATCACCCCCAAGATCCCAGAGCGAAGCAACCTGAAGCCTACGAACGCCGCAATAGCTGCGCCGAGATTGATAATCAGCTCTCGATTCTGGACAAGCCACCTGGCCATAGACGTCAGAGACGTGATCGCGGTCGCCAGGTTTTGGCCCAGAGACGCAGCAAACATCCTGCCATCTGTGCTATTCATCAACGCGGTGATCTCGTTGAGACTCTTTGACATAGCTTCGAGATAGCCGGAATCGCCAACCGTCTTAGAGAACTGAATGAAGGCGGTCTTCATCTGAGCCAGGGCGCCAATGTAGGTGACCATCATGCTCTTCGCGGCGCCACGGTTCATGGCATCCATACCAACGAACATGAGACGCAAACCTTCCTGAGCATTCACTGTGCCGGTAGAGATCTGCTTTGTAAGCTCGGCTACAGTAACGCCCATGCCGTCCGCCATCGCCCTCATTGCGGTAGGAACAGCCTCACCCAGCTGCTGACGCAGCTCTTCCATCGAGATGACGCCTTTACCTGCCATCTGCTGGATAGCGACGGCTGCGCGGTCAAGCGTTTCACTACTGCCGCCGAATCGGGCAACGGAGTCGATCAGCGTCTTCCACGAGCCATTCGTCGGATCTAATCCTGCCGACTTGAATTTGACGAATGAGCCCGTCAACTCGCCAATCGCAAAAGGCGCACTTTTAGCGGTGGCGATGATGTAGTCCATATCCTTCGCCGCTGCGGCAAATGGATCGGCTGCATCCTTGTTTATACCTTGCAGAAGCACCTGCATCTTCTGCATTTCAGCTGCTGCCTCGATGATGGGCGCTTGCCAGCCAAACAGCATATCTCTGACGTTTCGGGCTGCATCACCCACTTCGCCTAAAGCAAAGATGGTCCCTCTTACGCCGCCAAAAGAACTGCTATGGTGGTGACCGCCGCCACTACCGCCACTACCGCCGCGACCGCCGCGACCTGGCCCGCCAACATCAGCACGCCCCAAACCCTTCAGCTCTTTCTGACGGTCAATGAGCGCATCCATCTGGCTGATGATTTCTTTCAGCGCGTCCTTCGCCTTGTCACCAGAGTCCTTCCAGCCGGCCAGTGCCTTTGTCGTATTGTTTAAGCGACGATTTGTGGTGGAGGCTTTCTTATTGAGATCGTCTACGTTCGCGGTCAGGTCGCGCGTAGACTTGCCTGCGTGGTTGGCATAATCACTGAAGTCGGAAAGTTCAGACTGAACCTTGCGCAGCTCACTCGCCATACCTTTCAGTGCGGTTGTGGTTTTGCCAACGCGGTCGTTGAATACTGTTAAGCTGCGACTGATTGCGGCAATGTGAGTACGAATATCACGAAGCGCATTGCCAGCGAGTTCGGCCCCGACTCCCAAATCCTGGAGTTCCGAGGCCGCTTTACCCACTGCTACGGTGAAGATTTTGATGTTTCGCGTCAGAGAGTTGACAGAAACATCAAGGTTGGAGATTTTCTTGGACGCTAAACCCGCATCCACACTCAGCTGTTTGAGTAACTTCCCGGCATTTTTAGCTGATACCTCGAACTCCTTATCATTGAGGATCAGCTTAAAATCTACGATATTGTCGGACATTCCCTATCCTTTTCCAAAGACTGCCATTAATTGCGCTTTGGCGTCAGGGTCTGCTTTGACTCGTTCTGGGTTGTACACCCTATCAGTGATGACAGGTCTTCCAATCCTTAGCTGCAAACCCTCCATGAACGCCTTAGCATCTTCAACACCGGCCTGAGCGACCCTGGCGACCTGAAAATCTCTCAAGTCGCGCTCTGACTGGATTCGTTCGATGTTTCGACTCATCATCCAGAATGTCTCAAGCGGTATTTCCAGTAGTTGTTTCGGTGGCAAGGAGTAATAAGCAGCTACACGACTGAAATAGAACCCGAAGTCGATGGATAAAACCACCTCATCGGATTCATCGCGGGTTTCTACTTTACTTCGTCGCCAGCGGCGGCTTCGTTCGTTTCATCCGCAACGTTCAGTGCGAAGGTGAAAATTTGCTGAAGGTTGATGACGGAGAGATCGTCCAACACATTCTGCGGCAGAGAGGGGATCAGCTTCTGAACCAGAACCGCATACGCAGCAACCTGATCAGCAATGCTCATGGATTCAATTTCGCTACCTTCGAAGCGCTTAATTTCCGCGAACAGACCTACACTCATCTCTACAATCGGATATTGCTTTCCGCCGATTTGAACCTGCTTAACGGCGGGAACCAGCGTGTCCAGATTTAGTAACTTAGCCATACTTTTATCTCGTTAAAGAGGCCCATTTCTGGGCCTTGATTTGATTAAGATGCCGTCACAGTCACGGTAGACTTGGCAGAGAAGCCACCATCTTTCGTAACAAACGTCACCGTTGCATTACCGGCGGCAACCCCTCTCACAACGCCATTGGTATCAAC
>ERZ1026872.406-NODE-406-length-12659-cov-6.381466_pt1 | contig 12659 bp, 11 predicted proteins | sample MGYA00380166_ERZ1026872 | MGnify/ENA primary metagenome ERZ1026872 (study PRJEB33269, sample SAMEA4719802) | human gut metagenome | biome: human-associated habitat; feature: organic feature; material: feces | place: Cameroon | collected 2013-10 ... | reverse complement strand
GGCCCGTACTGCTGGCACGCGACACACGATTCCGCGATGGATTTGTGGATGAAACCTGCGAAATCCCCACCCACGACGGCAATATAGTGGATCTGGAGCCAGTCAAAGCCCCCCAGGGAATGTGGATGGCTTTCCGCCTCACCATGCCGCGCGGCGCATACAACACCGAGAAGTTTGTGACCTACTTCTGTGACTTTGCCTCGGCAGGCAACACTTGGGACCAGGGCGAGCGCTATCGTGTATGGCTGCCCCGCACTGTAGATCCCACCAAGATAAAGTAAAAAGCCCCACAAAGGCATCTACGCCGCCTCAAGCAGCCCGCACGGGCACGAGGTGACAGATTATATTCCAAGCCCCGATATCGGCTCCCAGAGGCCGATATCGGGGCTTTATCGTTATGGGCAGCGTATCATAGGAGAGGGAAATATCAGGAAGGAAAGGGGTTACACGGCATTGGCAATGCAGGCCAACCCTGTCTGCGAGCAGGAAGAAGATGTCTTATGTGCAGGATTCATTTGGCCTCCAGGACGAGCGCATTGCACATATCCACCGTCCAACCCAAGGCTGGACGGTCAGAGAATATATATTGCCTTGGCAAAGTAAGCAAGCTTCTCCCACCGTCCAGCCTTGGGTTGGACGGTGGAGGACAACTTCTCTCCTGATTTGAATACCTACAGAAAGTGCCATAGGAGCCTATCTCTCCTTGTTCGCCAATTGACTTCTCTTGTACACAGACTCGGTATTACCATAGGATGCTGGCAATAGTTTGACTTCAGCAAAATCAGAACTCGAAACGGCAGCAACTTCTTTACAGGAAGCAAAGGACAACTTGAATAAAGTAACATCAATTGTGACAGATACGAAAAAGGAGCAAGAACATTATAGCCTTACTCCTTAATACGCATTTTATATAATATGAATACACATTTACAACGATTTGCAAAACAAATCTTTCATCTTATCCAAATCAGGCAAAGCCTTCTGTAATTCTTCTGGCATATCCTGTTTTGTTTTATATGTTGCTACTCCCATTGGGCTGTCATAGTTCCTTACAACAATATCAACAAAAGCCTTGTTCATTTCTTTGCATAAGACAATACCAATAGAGGGATTTTCGTGTGGCTTTTTTACAGTAAGGTCTAACGCTTGCAGATATGTACATAGTTGTCCCAAATATGAAGGCTTGAACTTACCGTATTTTAGTTCCACGGCTACCATTGCTGCAAGTTCTCGACTAAAGAACAAAAGGTCTATGAACATTTCTTCTCCTTCAAGTACGACACGGTACTGGTTACCCATAAAGATGAAATCCTTTCCGAATTGTAGAATGAAATCGCGCATGTTTCTTACAATTTCTTGCTCAACCACACGTTCGTCAATGTCCTCAACCTCCAGACCCAAATTTTCAGTATTGATGAAATCAAGCAAATATTCATCCTTAAACATTGATATTGTTTTCATTGATCGGTTGATGTCTGGTATCGCTTTCGGAAAATTGTTAGGCATATTGCCTTGATGGTGATATAGGTCATCTGATAAGTATTTCCGTAATACGTACTTGTTCCAATGATGCAAGTTCACTTGATGTATATAGTAGATGCGCTCATCTAAAGTGGTAGTTTTATGCAAAATTTCCATATGATGAGTAAAACTAATGCCCACGAAATCTTCTATATGTAAGTCTGCTGACTCTATAGGCCTGTTAATACAAAGGAGTGTCTTTTCTCCTATTTCAACACCCTCTTCTATCTTATTTTCAAGCTGTTGTAATTGGTTCGCCAATGGCGAACCAATTGAAAGGCATTGCCATTCCTCATAGAAGATACGCATTTTCTTCAAGTTACCAGAAGAAAAGCCTCTTAATCCTGGCAATTCACGTTGCAGCCTGTCACTAATAGTATCAAGAGCTTTTGTACCCCAATGTGCTTGCTGTAAATTGATAGACACATAACGCCCTATACCATAATATAAAGACAACTGTATGGCATTACTTGACTGGCTCGCCTGTGCTTGAGCTCGCAAAATTGCCCCTTTTATGGTTTGGACAGCTTTATCTACTGTTATATTGTTTTCTTCCATTATACTCTATTTTAATATTATTTGCAAAGGTAGTGCCTTTAGCCTTTAAGCCACTATTGTACAAACCCTTTCTTTGAAAAGAACGTAAAAACAATAGTATTATTGCGATGATTGTACTTTTAGTAATTGACATCTTTCTGCAGGATGTCTTTCTTATCTACTCTCTGTAAATCGGGCAAGAGATAGAGGCGCAAGTTTTCTCTCTTACGGTAGCCAGTCTCGTAGTATTCCAGATATAAGGCTTTTGCCTTCCGTCAGTTTACGTTCCTTGACCTCTATCTTCATTGTATTACATCTGTCCGTAGTACAAGTGACAGTAAGGCATATTCTACTGAGTTTCTCATTGTTGTCCTTACTTCCCCAGATACTTCTTGCCGTCCTTCAGATAGATGCCATGTGCGGGGGCGGCAGGCAGTTTGCGTCCCTGCAAATCGTAAATGGCAGAGGCAGGGGAGATGGCCGACGGAGTGCTCTGAATGTGCGCTACCAGTTCACCCTTGGCATTTGGCCAGAGGTCATAGAGCACCTCTCCATTCCTTTCAAAACGGGCAAGAATGCACCGGAAGGCATCGGAGTACTCATCCGGGCAAGCAGGAGCCAGCAGACAACTGCTGCCGCACCAGGCAGTGATGCCAATGCCCTTCAGCAGCTTGGCCTTCATCCCCAGCGGGCGGGCCGTCCTCAGTACAGTTGCATCTACTTGGGGAGTGTATGTGATAAGGCTGTCCACATCCACATTCTCCAACGTATGGCTTGTACCGAAGGTGGCACTGCTCACCTCCTTCAATACACCAAAGGAGTAGGTATGGGTAGGGAAACATGTGGTGGCAGACTCATACATATCCTGGAACCAGAAGTTGTGACCAGCGCGCCAAGCGAAATCATAGACCACGGCAGGGAATTCGAAACAGAAAATCTCCATTCCATCCAAAGTCTCATAAAACGGCTGAGTCACCATCACCTTATTGGCATCTTCGCAAATGACAAATGCGATGGAATCAGGTTTTCCCTCCATGTGCCGCCACACATACCTATAGGTAAGCACTTCATCCGTGCTGTCACCCTGCACATAGTACTCTATCTGCTCATAGTTGGGCACAAGGACACTTCCTCCATCCCTCTTCTCCTCGTCACACCACGTCTGATGCTCCCGTGTATCCAGGCGAAGCTCCGTCCACCGAGTCCCTTCCGGGAAGAAGGCTTGGGCTGGAGCAGAAGCCTGCGGAACAGTATTCTCCCCTGCTTCAGCCTCTCCGTTCCCCACAAAAGCCATACTGCAGGACTGGTAACTGCCAGGAACAAACATGCTCACACTACCCTCCCGAACTTCTGCACACTGCGCCGAAACGCCATAAAGAGCAGCCAAAAACAAAAAACCAAATCCTTTCATACCTCTCCTCCTATTTGTTAATTTGTAGTTTTATTGCTTTGTCACAGAGGGAGCAACCGTCGTTTTTCGTAGTGAGAAACTTCATCACGAGAACACTGCAGAGCCTCGTCTCCATGGTTTTACTTTTCTGTTTGACACGGCAAAGCTTTGCAAAAAGGATTCCCACCTCCCTGTGCTTATCAGAACTCCAGTCCTACACCGACGGAGACGGCATGTCTCCACACCTTCTCAGTACCCCATGTATATTCATCCCTGCTGTTCTGCGCCTGGTAGGCAACCTCCACATTCAAGCCGAGACGGTTGCACAAAGGCACACTTACACCGATGGAAGGAGAGACAAAAGCTCCCCGCATGTCACCCACACTATAGCCACCCTTCAGGTCAAGGTAAGGAGTAACCGGCTTGGGAGTAAGACTGCCGCGTACCTGCAGGAAAATGGGGGCTTGCAGGAAATCCATATCCATGACAGCAGCAGCCGTTCCCGACCCTGCACGAAGTCCGACACCCGCACCAGCGAAGAAGTAGGGACACACCTGAATACCATGTGAAGTGGTCAGTTCGAAGTGTACGCTATGACCGCCATCGGAATAATTACCGTCCCCCGAAGTGGAGTGATATGATACGGTGGAAAGGTCGAAATTGAGAAAACCCTTGTACTTCTTGCTACGCAAAGGCGACTGCGCCCATGCACCGAGAGCCATCATGAAGACTACTGCCAGTATTACACACTTTTTCATCTTATCTTGCTTGACTATTGTTATACTACTAATATTCTACCCAAATACAGATGTCATTTTCCCTGATACACCCGTACAGTCACACCCAAATCCTGTACCATGCCATCGACATCAGCATGCCTTATCTTTCGGGTATCGTTGGGGGCTGCAGTAATGACCATCTCACAGGTCTTTCGGTTGTATGTCACCGTCAGCCACTCGTTGCTGACAGTGGATTCCGCCCCCGCTGATTCGTCATTCCATTCATTGGACTGCGCGCCCGACGGTTCTATCGAAATGGAATACAGGTCGGCTCCCTTGATGGTTTTCGTTTCGCCCTCAGCGTGCAGGAACACCTTCCGGGGAAATCCGCTATTATCTGAAAATACCATTTCCCCGCAGGAGGAGAACATCACAAGCGCCAAGACAAGCAGAGCACAAGCAGAAAAAATTCTTTTTCGAGCTGTCATAAGTCTGAATACATTTATAGTTATTGTCATGAGCAACACCATGAGTCTGTCTGAGGAGAGAAAGGAAGTGGCAGCATTACCCAAGCCAAGCACCCCTCCATCCTCTCTGTCTCAGTCAAGGATTGTCATTTGCCCTGATGTACTTCGATGTCAACCATGTTATCCAATACCATTCCATCGATTATCAGGCGTCTCTTCTTGCCTTGCGTATTAGGTTTCGCGATGATGGTGAGTTCGCCTGTCCTCTTATTGAACTTGGCTTTCAGCCACAGCATTTTGGCATACATTTTACTGCCTTCCTCGTCGCGCTCGCAACCCTGCGTGTCTCCATTCCATCGACGAATACCCAGAGCATAGAAATCAGTCGTCCCCTTCACCACCTTAGTCCCGCCTTCTGCGCTGATGGAAACCTTCTTGGGGAATCCGCCATTGCGTGGAGACAGCGAACCACCGCACGATGATGCAACAAACAAAGCAAACACCATCACCAAGGACAGAAGACCAACCCTCCATCCGAGAGCATTCTCAATCGTGCTTTTAATCTTCATTTCAGTTGTTATTAAAGTTAATAAATCACTTGACCGTTATAATTCTCCCACATACATAATGCCGTTTGACCTTATATATATTATGTGTATCATCCGCGGACGATAATATATTGTGGGAGCGCATGCACTGCAAGCATTGTTGCAAGCACCCCTATCGGCAGGAAGATAGACATTCTCTTCATAATGCAATATCTCACTTGTGTCAATGCAAAATTATGTATTTACAACTTAAATAATGCGGAAAAGCCGTCCCAAGTTGTCCCAAATGGGACAACTTGGGACAGAAAACGGTGTTTTAATGCTGATTGAGGCAACAATTATAGTCCCACACTGGGTAGAAAAATAAATTGTGCCAAAGAAAAACTACCTTTTGATTCCATAATCGACAACTTTTGGCCTGTTGGGGGAAGGTGCGATTTCATTGTGAACGGGGCGGGACACTGGTCATTGTGTGCTACTGCCCACTATGATTATTTTTGCAAAACGGCTGTAATTGGGAAAAGTCTGTCTTAGGACATCAAAAACGGGGCTATAAGCCAAGAAAAATTGTCTTATAGGACAATTTAAATTCTCTTATAAGACATTTTGAATTGTCCTATAAGACAATTTTTTCAGGGTCTGCAGGGCCTTTTTCGGTGGTTTTGCGGCCTTGCGTCGCGGAACTCGTGACTTTGCGTTTTTTTGCAAAACGGCTTTTTTCGCGTGACCTGCGGTCCGGCCTTTATTCTGTCGGCTTCCGTGTCGCGTGACTTGGGGTCCGGCCTTTATTGTCCCCTTGGGCAATTCGGCCAGATTCTCCGTGCCTGAGGTGCGGTAGGCTCTGGCTTTCTTCTGCCTTATTCCTTTCCTGCTGATGCCGCTCATGTCCACCTGCATCTGCCTGTCGTGGGCTGCGCGGTTGACACTCACCACCACCAGGGTGTCGCCAGTGGGGCTGACGGCTGCCAGCGTGTGCTCATCAGTGGTCTCCACGAAGCGGTAGCCTTCGCGCATGAAGCGGCTGAACTGCTGGCGCACGTAGTAGTTCTTCACCCGGTGGAACTCCTGTGTGCCGCCGTAGAAGTCGCCCTGCACCAGGCACCACTGGTCGTTGTTGTCCTCCACGTACTGCCAGTCAATCCATGCTGCGGGACGCATGAGGCGCATGTCCTGGAGGAGACGCTGGCCAGGGAGAATGAGTTGATGAGATTCTGGGGGATAATAGGTTTCTGCATACTCCTTATTATAATAGCCGGACTGGCTGCACTGCATTTCTACAAGGAGAAGAGGACGATGGAGAAGACACTGGGGAAGGACAAGAAACTGGCCGAAATGCAATCGGAACTGCAGAAGAAGATGGAGAAAGTGGCCCAGATGGAGCAGGCATTGAAGGAACTGGAAGCACATTCCTGCGAACTGGAGGCGGCTCTGACGAAGAAGAGAGCACAACTGAACGATATGACAAGAGCTTCGAGCCTGAGCAGCGCAAGGGTGGCTCTGGCAGATACCATGAATACGCTGGAAGACTATGTGCGCCAAGGCAAAAGCGTACCTGCAGACTGCTGGAAGCAGATATGCTCTGCCGTTGACAACGAATACCCATCCTTCAGAGCGGGAATAATGGAACAGATACCCCGCATGAAGGACCACATGCTGTGCACATGCTATCTGGTGAGGCTGGGAATGAAGAACCAACAGATAGAGATACTGACCGGCTGCCCACATCAAACGGTGTGGAACAGGGTGAACAAGATAAAGGAGGCATTGAACAGAATAGATTCCGCCTCTGCCTGAACAGGCCCAATCGCCCAAGACAGGCAATCCCGCCGGTTAAACCAAGCGATTTCACCGCTCAATGCAAGCGTGCCCGTGCGGCCTCTATCATGCTGTCCTTTCCCTGGAGAGCAAGCGTGCTGTCGAGCGCACACTGGATGTCGGGAGCTATGCCTGCCTCTATCTGCTGCATGTTCACATCATAGGAAGGGCAGGCGCTGAAGCGTACCGACCACCCGATGGGCAGTTCGCTGCTGAAAGGCATTCCGCTGCCACCGCCCGTGCTGTCGCCCATGATGACGGCCAGAGGCATCTGCTTCATATCCCGCACAAAGGTGTTGGCAGCGCTGAAGCAGGAGCGGTTGACCAGGACAACGACCGGTTTCTGCCAGCGCACACGGTCCATGGCCGGACTGACGTACTCTGCCCTGGGCTTGGAGAAGTCATTGTGGCCCTTGCCTGTCTTGTGTGAGATGTAGCCCACCAGCGTGCGCTCATTGGTGAAGCGTGCAGCCAGGCGCTCGACATTGGTAAGCAAACCGCCCGAATTGCCGCGTATGTCCAGTATGAGCCCGTCACACAGCCGCAGGTAATAAAGCACCTCGTCGAGGTTTCCCTCACCGATTCCATCGGAGAAACTCTCATACACCACATAGCCGATATTGTCATCCAGGATGCGGTACTTCATGCCACTGGCTATGCCGTAGTCTGTACCCAAGTACTTATCACGCAGTTCGCGGTCGAGATTCTCGGGATAATCGTCCTTCCATGACCAGTTGCGGCCCACATCCATACTGCTGTAGATGTTGACATGACCATCCTTGAGCGTGGAGAGCATGCGGCAGAGCACCTCGAAGAGCTGCGAGCGGCTCATGCCCGGACGTACCATACCCAGGTACTCTTCGCGCTTGCCGGCCCAACTGAAGCCCAGACTCTGCTCCTTATAGTCCAGAAAACAGTAGTGCTCATCTATCATGCGCCACAGAGCCTCCACATTTGCCTGCGGCGACTCATCGTACTCATCCACCCCGCGCTGGCAACCGGCAAAGGCCAGCAGGAGTGCCAGAAGTCCCATGCAACAACGTATCTTCATCATTTCTTACGCTTTAAGGTTTGGAAGTGGCGCACATAACCCAGCATGAGCGAACGGCTGATGTCGTGCACCCTTATGCCATTGACGTGGCTCTGACGGATGTCACTCAGGTAACCCACCCGCAAGGTGGTGCGCGCAAAGCAGAAATCAAGGCTGAACAACTGGCGCAGGCTCAGTGCATTGGCCGGACTGGTGAAGCGCACATTGCGGTCTCCGTAGCCCTGGTAAATCTCGTAATAGCTCTGTCCGTAGCGCGGTGAGAACATGCAGCCTATCACCGGGAGGTGGGCCTGATAATGCATCTGCATGGGCAGATGCCGTATGCGGAACTCGTAGGAACCTCCTGCCGAGAGCGAGATGTCGATGTTGGCACGTGCCTGTGCGGGGTTGTTGCCGTTGCGGGAGTTATAGAGAAAGCCCACATCAGTTCCCACCAATCCACCGGCCTTCAGGCTGAGGCGGCCCACGGGCTTCCATACATAGTGCCAGCCGGCATCATAACCTATCCTGCCTCCCAGCTCGTTGGCGTTGCCGGCAGGGTTTTCGGTGTAGGACAAAGCTCCCTGGAACATGCTCTGGAAGGCGATGCGCCCGCCAGCCATACCCGTCATGCGCTCCCTCAGAGTGAGGAAGGACAACTGCGGACCGCCGTATTCCATGGGCGAGAGATAGGTGTCCAACTGGCTCACATGCCCGATGCCCACCAGGACGGAGCGGTCAATCTGCCTGCCCGCAGGTTCATACTCCACCGGCAGCAGCGGCTCACGGGTCTGCCCGCAGCACTCTGCCCCACCCGCCATGAGCAGTAGCAGCAGAGCCAGCAGCCCCATGCGCAGGCGGCAGGAATCCATCTTCATCTTCGTCTCATCATGTTCCTTGTACATAGGCCAAAGGGGTTCAGTCGTCGAACATATGCAGCTGTCCGGTCATCTCATCCAGCACATCCTGCTGGCTCTCCTCCCTGTCTTCGGCGTTGTCGGCACCTTCGGCATCTCCGTCGGTCTCCTGTCCGCCACCGGCAGCCTCATCATCATCGTCCTCGGGAGCCGGCATGCGGGTGGGTTCAAGCTCCTCCACACGCTCTACGGCAAAGGTGGTCACACGCTTGCCACGTGCCTTGAAACTCTTGACACCCACAAACTCCTCGGCTTCCATATCGATGGGAGCGCGGAAACTGTCGGTTCCGCCCATCGTGACCAGCAGGTGCGGGAAGGGAGTATCGGTGAGGAGAAGAAGCTTGTTGGCGGGATTCTCGCCCAGATAATTCTGATGGCGGGCAGTGGCCTCCAGCTTGAACCGCTTCACATACAGGTATCCCCCCTGCTCCTCATCGAAGAGAGCGGCTGTCCACACCTTGTCGGGGTCATACTTCTCAATGCGTGCTATGTTGTCCTCATAGTGGTTGTTGGCATCAAAGTTGGTGATGTAGAAGTCGGCATTGTCCAGTACCACCAGTATCTTGTCGTCATTGTTGAACTCGCCCAGATAGGTACCCTGCTCGTCGTAGTTGAGACGATGCACGTCGAAATCGAACCATACCTTCCTGCCGCCCAGCGTGCTTCCGCCGTGGCTCTTGAGTGTGATGCGGCTCACATCCAGCTTGGTGAGCAGATTGCCCATGCTCTGTCGGCCCTTGATGGCCAGCAGACTGAGGTCGCGATCAAAGAAGATCTTCTTCACCTTGGGGTTGGGCTTGAGCACCACCTTGATTGTCTCGGCCTCTCCATTGGGGTTGGCTGTGAAGTAGAGCACACGGCTCCCGGGCTTTCCTTGCGTCAGGTCATACTCACGGTCGCGGGTGATGCTGGTCACATTGAAGCGTTTCATGTATGAGGTGCCAGCCTTGCCGTCGCGATACACCACATTATAGATAGTGCGCGAATCGCCCTTGCGGAATACGGCAATGTGTATGATTTCGGCCTTCTTCTTCTCTGCCTTGCTTCTCTCAGTCTCTCCCACGAAGAGTTTGTCGGCTATGCGCACCACCTTATATGTGCCGTCGCGGTAGAAGATGATGACATCATCGATGTCAGAACAGTTGCTCACGAACTCGTCCTTCTTCAATGAAGTGCCTATGAAACCCTCCTCGCGGTTGATGTAGAGCTTCTCGTTGGCCTCCACCACCTTGGCAGCCGATATGGTGTCGAAGTTCTTGATTTCGGTCAGACGCGGGTGCTGCTTGCCGTACTTGCCCTTGATGAACTCAAACCACTGGCATGTGACTTCCACCATATTGGCCAGCTCGTGGTCTATCTGCTCCACTTCGGCGTTCATGCGGGCAATGTTCTCCTCGGCTTTCTCCTTGTTGAACTTCAGTATGCGGCCCATCTTGATTTCCATCAGACGCAGGATATCGTCGCGGGTCACCTCCCTCACCAGCTTGGGATACCAAGGCTGCAGGCGGCTATCCACCCACTCGATGGCGGTATCCATGTCCTTTGCGTTCTCAAACTGACGGTCCTTGTAGATGCGTTCCTCTATGAATATCTGCTCCAGTGAGGCAAAGAGCAGGCTCTCGAGCAGTTCGCCCCTGCGTATGAGACGCTCCTTGCGCAGAAGCTCCAGAGTGGTATCCACATTGTTGCGCAGCACGTCGCTCACCGTGAGGAAACAGGGTTTGCGGTCATCTATGACGCAGCAGTTGGGCGAGATGGATATCTCACAGTCGGTGCAGGCATACAGTGCATCGATGGTCTTGTCGCTGCTGGCACCGGGAGTAAGGTGGATGAGTATCTCGGCCTTGGCGGCTGTGAGGTCCTCCACATTGCGTATCTTTATCTTTCCCTTCTCGTTGGCCTTCAGTATGCTGTCGATAAAGGTGCTGGGCTTACTGGCGGTGCCAGTGGTCTTGCCGTAGGGTATCTCGGTGATGGCCAGTGTCTTGCTGTCGCGCTTCTCTATCTTGGCACGCACGCGCACTGCCCCTCCGCGCTGTCCGTCATTGTACTTGCTCACGTCGATACTGCCGCCTGTGGGGAAGTCGGGATAGAGATGGAACTCCTGCCCATGCAGGTAGGCAATGGCTGCATCGCATATCTCTCCCAGGTTGTGGGGCAGTATCTTGCAGTTCAGACCCACAGCGATGCCTTCGGCACCCTGCGCAAGCAGGAGCGGGAACTTCACCGGCAGGGCGATAGGTTCCTTGTTGCGCCCGTCATACGACAGCTTCCACTCGGTGGTCTTGGGGTTGAAGCTGTCTCTTATACACATCTGACGCTGCCGACGATCTATGTATCGGCCTGCAGCAGCATCGTCTCCTGTGATGATGTTACCCCAGTTGCCCTGACAATCCGCCAGCAAGTCCTTCTGCCCCAACTGCACCAGCGCATCCTTGATGCTGGCATCACCGTGGGGATGGAACTGCATGGTATGGCCCACGATGTTGGCCACCTTGTTGTAGCGGCCGTCATCCATGCGCTTCATGCTGTGCATGATGCGTCGCTGCACGGGCTTGAATCCGTCGCCTATGTGCGGCACTGCACGCTCCAGGATTACGTATGAGGCATAGTCCAGGAACCAGTCCTGGTACATGCGGTTGAGATGATGGGTGATTCCATCGGTCTGTGTCACGTCGTTTGTCATCTTCTTTACCTGTCCTTTCCCTGTTTCGCGCGGGTAACTTACAGCAGGCCCGCAAAGCACCCACGCGCGAAATACCCCACAAAATTAGCAAGAAAAGATGACACAGGCAAGAATGTCTGACATCTAATTTCAAACCCTATGGTACGGACACACACGCGGGAGACACGCAGCAAAAAGGATGAAATCAAACCAATTGCCTCCTCCAACTCGAAGGAAACCGACTCAGTTGCACAAATACGTGGCAACACAATCTTGTTATTCAACCCAAATCGGTCGTTAGAACGGCCATTTGTGTGGTTTGTCTTGTAACTATTTGATTATGCGTCTTCTATAAATAGGAATTTCTAATGACCACCATTAGAAAAGTGGTCTTATAAATAACACATTGTCAATGCATTATAGACCTATCCACAGATTATTCCTCTTCTATCGACCGATTTGGGGTTATAGTTCTTTACCAGCTGTTATAGTTTCTTCTTGAACCTGGCTTTCTCTTTGTTCTGTACCTTCTGTGCTTCCCGCTTAGCTTTGAGGCGGAGCTCCTCCACGGCTTCTATGCAACGTTTGTTAATATGGAAACAATCGATGACTACGGTCGCATAGAGAAAGGCCTCAGTGACGATAGCGAACATACTGTCGGAGATGGCCATGATAATTTCCTCGACCTGCTCTCGCAACCTTGATGGTATCTGCATAAAAACACTGATGACATCTGATGCCTTAGCGCCTTTTACCGCGGCCATCAAAGTGCGACGTTTACCATGCCCGTCTTTGTTGGTCAGAAAAGTCATCAAGTCCTTGTGAAGCATGGTCTCATCGATGCCCAGCCGTTTACCTATGTTCTCAGTTCGCCGCACGATCGGCTTGTTCCCAATCACGGAATCCGTCCAGATACTCCTTGTAAGCACACTCCAGATTGTTGCCATCTACCTTAAACCAGCAAGTGGAACGTTATCGGGTAGGTATCCAAATGTTTTTTCAAAAAGACATTAGCAACCCCCTTGGGGTAACTGGTGTTGTCCGCAAGCA
>ERZ1026872.402-NODE-402-length-12816-cov-5.057597_pt1 | contig 12816 bp, 10 predicted proteins | sample MGYA00380166_ERZ1026872 | MGnify/ENA primary metagenome ERZ1026872 (study PRJEB33269, sample SAMEA4719802) | human gut metagenome | biome: human-associated habitat; feature: organic feature; material: feces | place: Cameroon | collected 2013-10 ... | reverse complement strand
GCTGCAGTCATACATGGTGAAAGATGGGAAAACTTTCATGAAGTTCTGTATCAAATATTTGCTCTACGGATTCCGCAATTCAAAAAAGTTGTGCAATCGTTTAAATCAATTTGCTCAAACGTACAACCATACGGACAGCATTATCTATCAACGAGTAGTTGGAAGAAAATCCAAGTCTATCACAGAAATGAAGCTGTTTCCAATTCAGAAGACCTCTTTGGGCCGGATAACCATACCGATTCCATTCGATGTCAGTCCCTGGACGGAACTGGAACTGAAGAAATTTCGGAAAGAGAATGAAATGCTGCGCCCGATAGAGCTGGAATTATTGGCAGAAATGGAACGCGTGTGCACCGCTATGGGGGTAGATTATTTCCTGTGCGGCGGATCGCTTCTCGGATATCAACGATATGGCGGTTTTATTCCATGGGATGACGATATTGACTGTGGGATGCTCCGGGAAGATTACGATCGATTTTGCAAGCATGCGGACCAATATATCGATAAAAATCGATTCTTCCTTCAGACTCGAAAAAACGATCCGAAAATGCCCTATCTGTACATTAAGCTGAGGCGTAAAGGAACCGTCTATGAAACAAATTGGTCTCAGGGAAGAGACTTTAACAAAGGAATCGGAATCGATATTTTCCCATTTGACTACGTTCCAAATGAAGAAAAGGATCGAGAAGCGCACTGCGTTCAAGTGAAAAAAAGAGCTAGAAACCATACGTATATCGCAAATCGAGCAAAACCGAATCCACCAATCGAAGATGTGGAGACGGTGAAAGAACAGATGAATTATCGCTTCGGAAATATGAGAAGGTGGATTTTTCGCCACATCCCGCTGGGGATAACGCAGAAAAAGTTCGATAAGTTCGTGCAGCAATATAATGACAAGGCAGAACGACTGAACCTTCAGTATGTGGCGAGTTTTGTGCCTCAATATAGCGGTGGGGAACTGGATACCATTTTTCCGATTCGCAGAGCGAAGTTTGACGGCGTGTGGACGCGAATTGTTCATCGCCCGGAGATATTTCTGAGAGACCAATACGGCGATTATGAGATTGAACCGATGCCGCATAATCAAACGGGCCATAATCTGGCGAATATCGATATCGGAAATATGCATATAGGAGGCAAGCGTGGGATTTAGAGAAAAGCTTGAAGAAATACGAAACCGAACCGGATTATCCAATATACGACTGGACCAGCTACGAAATTCGATGCGGATTCTGGAACATGCAGAAAACGAAAATGCTGCGGAAATCAGACGATTGAGAGCGGAAGTGCAAAATGAATTCCGGCGAAGAGATATATGGGAACGTAAGAAAGCGGAAGTGCAGCGGTTGGCGAAAGGAAAAGAAATCCTTGTAATCAAATGTCCGGCGCTGGAAAGACGGGGGGCAAAGAGTGTCGATTATGCCTACTGCGACGTTTTAAAACGATATTTCGAGGAAGTGGGATATTACGTTCTCATTGACTGTTACGAAGATTGGAATTGCAGCATCAATGCGGATGTCGTAGTGTTAATTCACGGATATCGATATTTCCATCCGGATCGTCGAGATGAGAATACAAAGTTCGTCATGTGGATTAATTGTTTCACCGATAAGATAACAGCAGAAGAGCTGGCGTTGTACGATTTGGTGATGACCACATCGGAAACTCATCAAAAGATGCTGCAGCAGATGACGGATATTCCGGTAGCGTTTGTGCCGATGCTGACGGACACGGATTCCTTCTACCCATCCGACACTCCCGCACAACCGAAGTACAATTGTGTTTTTATCGGAAACATTATTCAGCGCAAGTACCCTCGCGACTGCATTCGCTGGTGCAACGATAACGGCATCGAGGTGGATGTATGGGGGGAAGGATGGGATAAATTCTATGCAAACAGCATGTTCGTCCACCTTCATGGCCGGATAGATTATAAAGATTTGCCGGAATTGTACCGGAATGCCCGATTCTCATTAAACGATCATTTTGCAGATATGCTGGAATCGGAAATGATGAACAACCGCTTCCCGGAAGTGCTCCTCTGTGGGACTCCCATGATCTGCGATTGGGCGGAGTCCTTTGAACGGAACTACGGCGACATGGTGCTGTTCTACCGAAATGAAGAGGAATTCGTGCAGTGCATGAAGGAGATGGAGGAGCGGTACGACGAGCTTCGGGCCAACGTGATGAAGAATCAGGACAAGCTTAAAGAAGAGTTTGACTTCCGCCGGGGCATTGAGCGGATGAAAGCGTTGATAGACGACATCTCCCAATGATATAATGACGGCGGACATGAAAATAAAATAATTCCAATAATATAAGTTCAACGAAATGAGGAGAATGAGATGATGACCAAAGAGACAGTAGCGGAGAATTTCAAGAACGGAATCGATTGCGGACAGGTGGTGGCCGGACAGTTCGAAGAGGAAACCGGATATTCCCTTTCCCAGCTGCGAAAGATGAGCGCCTGCTATGCGGCCGGAATGATGCGGGGCGAGACCTGCGGCGCGGTGCTGGCGGCATATAACGTAATCGGCCTGATCTACGGCCACGACGAAGAGGGGGACGATGCGCAGAAGGGACAGATGCTTCAGAAGATGCTGCGGTTCAACGAGCTCTTCGGTGAGAAGTATTCCCAGGGCTTCCAGTGCAAGGAGCTGCTGGGTGCGGACATTTCCACCTCGGAAGGCGGCAAGAAGATTAATGAAGAGAACCTGCTGTTCAACCTATGTCCGGCAATCTGCTGCGATGTGGTGGAGGTTTTGAAGAAAGTGATTTCGGAGTAATACAATGGATAAAAAGAATTCGATGACCATCGATACGATTCCGGGCTTGCGTGCGCTCACGTTAAGCCCGGATTATCGTAATGCGCTAAAACTGCCGGAGAAACCGGCGGAAGAATATGAAATGCTGGCCCAGGGAGAGTACAATATCAACTTCCGGTTCCGGCATCCGGTGACCGGAGAGAAGCTGGTGCTGCGGGTGAATTCCGAGAGCCAGATGCATCTGGAGAATCAGATTGAATATGAAGGAAATGCCCTGAAGCTGCTGGAGAACTCCGGACGAACTCCGGTTTTGAAATACATCTATCCCGGAGATGAACAGCTGACCCGGGGGGCGCTGGTGATGTCCTTCCTGCCGGGCCGGGCGCTGGATTACAGCCGGGAAACGGAGCTGGAAGAGGCGGCCAAATGCCTGGCGGAGATTCACTGCATTCCGGTGGATGAGACCGACGGATTGATTGAACCGGAGGCACCTATCCGCGCCATTCTGGAGGAGTGCGAGGAGATGTTCGCCACCTATTGGAATTCGGAGCTGGGCGCGCCGGATGTAAAGAACCGGATTCGCCGGCTGCTGGACGAGGGCCGGAAGCGGATTCAGGACGGCGGGGACTACACCGGCTATAAGTGCTGCGTGAACACGGAGTTGAACAACACCAATTTCCTGGTGGAAGAGGAAACCGGAACGGTCCGGCTGGTGGATTGGGAAAAGCCGCTGTACTCGGACCCGGCCCAGGATTTGGGACACTTCCTGGCACCTACCACCACCTTCTGGAAGACTGACGTGATTTTCGAAAACGAAACGATTGAGAAATTTATCGACACATATATTGAAGCGGTGGGGAACAGATATGATACAATAGGACTCAGAGCGCGAACGATGGAATTCATCGTCATCACCTGCCTGCGGGGACTGACCTGGTGCGCGATGGCCTGGGTGCAATACCGTCAAAATGACAAGGGGCTGACCAATGAGAGCACCCGCATTAAGCTGGATGCGTATCTGACGGACGAATTCCTGCGCCGCATTGAAGCGATTTACGGAATCTAGGGGGACGGCCGGATTCCGTTGCAGAACGAATTTTATTTTTGGAGCGGAAAGAGCATGGTATTACTGACAGCAAAACACATACAGAAGCGTTTTTCGGAGAAGCAGCTGCTGGAGGACATCAACCTCAGCATCCATTTGGGGGACAAAATCGGTCTGGTGGGGGTGAACGGCAGCGGCAAATCCACCCTCCTTCAGATTATCGCCGGGGCGATGGAAGAGGATGGCGGAGAGATTTTGCGGAGCAACGAGCTTCGCATCGGGTATCTGCCTCAGAATCCGGATTTTGGGCCGGAAGCCACGGTGCTGGAGCAGGCCATGGAGTACGTCCAAGGGGCGGTGCCGGAATACGTGGTGAAAACCCTGCTTACCAAGCTTCGGATGAATATGTTCGACCGGAAGATGAAGGAACTGTCCGGCGGGCAGCGGAAGCGGGTGGCCATGGCGGCGGTGATGTGCCGGGATACCAACCTGCTGATTCTGGACGAGCCCACCAACCACATGGACAACGATATCATCGAGTGGCTGGAGGAGCAGCTGGAGAATTACAAGGGCTCCGTGCTGATGATTACTCACGACCGGTATTTCCTGGAGCGGGTGACCAATCATATCTGCGAGATTGAGAAGGGAGCGCTGGTTTCTTATGAAGGAAACTACGAAGCCTACCTGATTGCCAAGGAGGAGCGGCTGGAGCAGGCCAAAGCCAACGAGCGGAAGCGAGCGAACCTGTACCGGAAGGAACTTCGATGGATTCGCTGGACCGCACCGGCGCGAACCACCAAATCCCGCAGCCGGGTACAGCGTTTTCAGGAAATCGAAGCGGCCAAGGAAACCTTTGACGATCCGCGGATGGAAATCGGCACTGTCAGCTCCCGGCTGGGCAAGAAGATCATCGAGCTGAAGGACATCGGGAAATCCTACGGTGGTGTGGAGTATATCCACGATTTCAGCTACAATATTCTTCGAAACGATCGAATCGGCATCGTAGGCAACAACGGATGCGGCAAAACCACCCTGCTTCGGATTATCATGGGGCAGGTAACGCCGGACACCGGTTCCGTGGAAATCGGAGAGACGGTGCGAATCGGATACTTCTCTCAGGAGTCGGAGGAGATGGACCCGAACCTGCGGGTAATCAAATACGTGGAGGAAATCGCCCGGAACGTGAAGACGAAGGACGGATACCTCTCCGCCTCTCAGATGCTGGAGAAATTCCTGTTCCCGTCCTACATGCATTCCGTGCGGATTGAAAAGCTTTCCGGCGGCGAGCGTCGCCGACTGTACCTGCTGGCGGTGCTGATGCGGGCGCCGAATGTGCTGATTCTGGATGAGCCCACCAACGACCTGGACATCGACACCCTGACGGTGCTGGAAGATTATCTGGACGATTTTCCGGGGGCGGTGCTCATCGTCTCCCACGACCGGTACTTCCTGGACCGGCTGGTGATTCGGACCTTCGCCTTTGAAGAGGGCGGGGAAATTCGGGAGTACACCGGCGGCTACAGCAAATACATGAACGAGAAGGAGGCCCGGGAGGAGGCGCTTTCCGGGGTAAAAACAAATTCCGCCGAGGACGGGGCGGCCGTTTCCCGCAGCAGTGACGGACGAAATCAGCGGGCGCCGAAGCTTCGTTTTACCTATAAAGAACAGAAGGAATTCGATACCATCGACGAGGACATTGAAACGCTGGAAGAGAAGATCGGAAATCTGGAGAAGGAGATGATGCAGAACGGCACCGACTCCTTCCTGCTGGCGGACCTGTCGCAGCAGAAGACTGCTTTGGAGGCGGAATTGGACGAGAAGATGGAGCGCTGGGAATATCTGCACGAATTGGCGGAGCGGATTGAGCGGGGCGAACGCACCGACGGCACGGTGGATTAATTGCGGAAAAGGAGGCAGCGGCGATGCTGGAAATGTTGCTGATGCAGTACGAAGATCAATTCGGGGAGGCATTTCCCCTGGCGGATTTTCAGGAAAAAAGCGAAATAGAAGTAATCAACATTCTGTACGACTGCGTGCAGAACAACACCCCATATGAAGCGGGGATGGAAGTATTCGGAAACCGGTTCGGTGATGCACCGGGAATGAGCAAATAGAAAGGACGAGTATGGGAATCGCAAACGGAAAAGAAATATCGACGAAGCAATTGTGCGACATTATGGAGGAAGCCTATCGCCGGGGAAAGGAGGTGCTCCCTCAGGGAAAGGTGGCCACGTACATTCCGGAGCTGGGAAAGGCCGATCCCGGAGCGTTGGGAATCAGCCTGTGCGCACGAGACGGCTGGCATTTCAACATCGGGGATACGAACCGCCGCTTCACCATTCAGAGTATTTCCAAAGTAATCTCCCTGGCGCTGGCGCTGGAGCTGCTGGGAATGGACAAAGTGTTCGAGAAGGTGGATATGGAGCCATCGGGAGAAGCGTTCAATTCTCTGATTGACCTGGACTTAATCAGCAACCACCCTATGAACCCCATGATCAACTCCGGGGCCATCACAGTGGCAAACATGCTGCTGGGCAAAATGAGCTTTGAGGAAATTCAGGATGTGTTCCGAAAAGTCTGCGAGGATCCGGAAATGGAGAGCAATGAGACGGTTTTTCGGTCGGAGATGCAGAACCTGTCCCGGAACCGGGCCATCGCCTATCTCCTTCAGAGCAAGGGAATTCTGGACGATCGGGTGGAGGAGACATTGGAGCTGTACACTCGTCTCTGTTCCCTGCAGGTCACCGCGGTATCCTTGGCCAGCATGGGAATGACCATCGCCATGGACGGAAAATTGGGAAACGGCGAATCTGTTTTTACCGGCCGCACCATGGAAATCTGTAAAACCATCATGCTGACCTGCGGGATGTACGACCGCTCCGGGCGTTTTGCGGTGAAGGTGGGACTTCCCACCAAGAGTGGCGTGGGCGGCGGACTGGTGTCCGTTGCCGATAATCACGTGGGCATCGGCATTTACGGACCGGCGCTGGATGACAAGGGGAATTGCGTGGCCGGCGGGCCGATTCTGGAATATCTTTCCAGAGAGCTGCAGATTCACCTGTTCCAGAAAAACACCTGCGTGGACCGCATGATGGAACAGCGGTAAGGAAATATTCGTAAAAAGGAAGGTACTCAAATGGGAATGAATGACACACCGTCCTCGGAACGCATGCACATTGCGTTCTTTGGATTGAGAAATGCGGGAAAGTCCAGTCTGGTGAACGCCGTGACCGGGCAGAACATGGCCATCGTATCGGACGTGCGGGGAACCACCACGGATCCGGTATATAAATCCATGGAACTCCTGCCCATGGGACCGGTGGTCATCATCGACACCCCGGGCATTGACGACGAAGGGGACCTGGGAGAGATGCGGGTTCGGAAGACGAAGGAAGTGCTGACCCGTACGGATGTGGCGGTGCTGGTTACCGATGGCTCTCGAGAGCGTCAGCCGGAAGAGGAGGCGCTGCTGGCCCTGTTCCGGGAAAAGGCCATTCCATATGTCATCGCAGAGAATAAAAAAGATCTGGTAAAAACAGATTCCATTCCGGCAGAGGATTGGTCCGTGCGCACCAGTGCCGTGACCGGCGAAGGCATCCGGGAGCTGAAGGAACGCATTGCCCATATCGGGCAGAAGGAAGGATTGAAGGAAAAACCGATTGCCGCAGACCTGGTTCAGCCGCTGGACCCGGTGGTGCTGGTAATTCCAATCGATGCTTCCGCGCCGAAGGGACGTTTGATATTGCCTCAGCAGCAGGTGATTCGGGACCTGCTGGAGGCCGGCGCCGTGCCGGTGTGCGTCAAGGAAACCGAGCTGGCGGGCCTCCTGGCAAAACCGGGATTCAAACCGGCCCTGGTGATTACCGACAGCCAGGCATTCCGGTTGGTATCGGAAATCGTTCCGGAAGATATTCCGCTGACTTCCTTTTCCATCCTGATGGCACGGTACAAGGGCTTCCTGGAAACCGCGGTGCAGGGGGCTTTTGCCATCGATGAGGTGAAGCCGGGGGACACCATCCTGATTTCCGAGGGATGTACCCATCACCGTCAGTGCGAGGACATCGGAACGGTGAAACTGCCGAAGCTCCTGCGGAAGCATCTGGGCTTTGACGTGAATATCGAAACCTCTTCCGGCCGGGAGTTCCCGGAGAACTTGTGGGACTACCGCCTGGTGATTCACTGCGGCGGCTGCATGCTGAACGGAAGAGAGATGCAAAGCCGGATGAACCGTGCGGTTTCCGGCGGACTTCCTTTTACCAACTACGGCATCGCCATCGCGTACATGCGGGGCATCCTAAAACGGAGCATAGCCATGCTTCCGGGAATCGGGGACGAAGAATAACATAGTAAGAAAGTGAGAACGAATCGATGAAAATCTGGATTACCCGTCACGGGCAGACGAAATACAACAAAATGAAATTGATGCAGGGCCGGACGGATGAGCCCCTGAACGAGACGGGGATCGCCCAGGCAAAGGCGGCGCGAGAGCGCATCGGCGACGTGCATTTCGATGCGGTGTACGCCAGTCCCCTGGACCGTGCGATTGTGACCGGCGCCATCATCGGCGGCGTTTCCCGGGACGAGGTGATCATCGACGAGCGAATCATCGAAACGGATTTCGGAAAATACGAGCTGCACAAATACTCCGGACTGGGACCGAGAATGTCCCTGTACTGGGCGCTGCCGGAGATTTTTCCCGCACCGCCTACGGTGGAAACCGTGGCATCCATGGTGCAGCGCAGCCGGGAGTTCCTGCAGGAGCTGGAGCAGAAGGATTACGAGAACGTGCTGGTATCCTGCCACGGGGGAATCATCCGAGCTCTGACCGGATACATGATGGACCGGAAGAACGGCATCTGCTGGCGGCCAAAACCCCACAACTGTGAAATCCGGGTGTTCGAGTCGGTGGACGGAAAACGCCGCCGCATTGAGGAATAAGTAGAAAATCCGGACCTGCCGCTAGCGGTGGGTCCGGATTTCATCTATATAGGAATTCATATATACCGTTTCGCCGGTGAGGCGGGATTCCTCCGCCGCATTGGCAATCAGGTGGCTTTCGATGGAGCGGGAGATCTCGGAAGCGCCGGATGGAATCTCCCCGTTGGGGGTGCCGGCAACTCTCGGCCGCTGGGATGTTTTTTTTACCAGAGCCTGCACGAAGGCATCTATCAATCCGATGTCTCCGCCTCCGTGTCTGCCTCGATACGGATGGAGCGCGATTTCCTCCGGTGGAGTGGGTACATCGGCGAAGGAGCCGAAGCGGGTGATGGTGAGGTGGTTCTCCGCATCGTCGCCGCGGATGGAGCCGTGTTCACACATGATTTTGATCCGGCGGTGCATGTGGTCGGAGAAGGCGCTCATCTGGAAAGCCGCGGTCACGCCGTTTTCGAACTGGATGGCGGTGGTCTGCTGGTCGCACACGTCGTTGTCGCAGTGGAAAACGCAGCGGCCGTAGGGCCCCTCGTCCAGGGCGCGGCGCATGCCTTCCTCCGTCATATCGTCGGTGACGTCCACGGCGCGCCATTTGCCAATCATGGGCAGGTAGGTGCGGTAGGCGTTGAAGCGGCAGCGCTCTCCCAGGGTGCAGTCCTTGCAGCGAAGGGCACTTCCCTCCGGCGCGTTTTCCGGGCGGAAGTAGGACAGGTTCCCGAAGGAGGAGACTTTGGCGGCGCGGCAGCCCACCAGCCAGGTGAGGATGTCCATGTCGTGGCAGGATTTCTGCAGGATGATGGGACTGCTGGTGTCCGTGCGGTTCCACTTTCCCCGCACGAAGGAATGGGCCATGTGGAAGTTGCCCATGTACTCCGCGTATTCGATGGTTTGAATTCGCCCCAGCTCGCCGGAGTCGATGATGTCCTTGATGCGGGTGAAGAACTCCGTGTAGCGCAGCACGTGGCACACCATGACCAGAAGGCCTCGGGCATCGGCGGCTTCCTGAATTCGGAGGCATTCTTCGGAATCCGGTGAGATGGGTTTCTCCAAGAGCAGGTGGTAGCCTGCCTTCAGAAGGGGCATGGCGCAGCGGAAGTGATCCCGATCCATGGTGGCCACCACCGCCGCATCGGCGATGCGGCCCTGCGCCAGAAAATCTTCCAGACAGGAAAAAGCCTGTGGAATATCGTACTCTTCCACGGCGCGGTTTCTCCGAGACGCAATGGGTTCCACGACGGCGCTGATTTCAATTCCTTTTTCCCGGAGGTAGGCGGCGTAGATGCTGCCCCGCTGTCCGGCTCCGATGAGTGCAATTCGCATATGGGGTCTCCCTGTTTGTGAAAATATACACTACATTATAGAGGGTAGCGCGGATTTTTACAAATACAAAGAAACTATAGCGGGAAAAAGTTGTAGGGTGGAAAGACTTTTTTTAATGCTCGGGGGATAGTATAATCAAAGGAGCTGAAATGAATCATAGGAGGAAATGATATGACGATGAACAGCAAGAAACTTATGCCGGTGTTCGAAAACGGCATGGCACAGCCGGTATTTCCTTTTACTGACGGAAAGACCGGAGATGCGTACGATGCGAAGACGTCCGATATCGTTCGGTTCTGCGTGTATGTGGAGGCGAATTTCGATACGAACGGAGATGGCAAGGGCGATCTGATTAAGGCGTTCGTTCAGGTTCCGAGAAGTGCGGCGGAGGGCAACTACAAAGCCGCTTCCGTGTTCGAGGCGCGTCCGTACTGCGCCGGCGTAAATGCCGACGGCTACGACCACATGAAAGAGGTGGAAGGAAACGCTTGTCCGGGACCGGATTCCATGAAAATCAACTATTCTCCGGAACCGGGAAATCCGAGCAAGTACATCAGCACGATGGAAGCGGCGGAGAAGGCCGACCCGGCGGATTGGCACTTCCCGGACCACGGAAACGGCGATGCAATGTGCTACGAGAACATCGATGCCTATAACTATTACCTGGTAAGAGGTTTTGCGGTGGTTCTCAGTGCCGGCGTGGGTACGCTGGGTTCCGACGGTTTTGAATATACCGGATCCGACTGCGAACGGGATTCCTTCCGCTGCATCGTGGAATGGCTCCACGGCGACCGAATTGCTTATGCGGACCGGAATCGGGAAGAAGCCATTCGGGCAGACTGGTCCAACGGAAAGGTGGCAATGACCGGAAGATCTTATGCGGGAACCATGCCGTTCGCCGTGGCAACTACCGGAGTTGCAGGTCTGGAGACCATCGTGCCGGTAGCGGGAATCAGTGACTGGTACAGCTTCCTGAATCAGCAGGGTGCGCAGCGGTACTGGCCGGCGGAAATGCTCATGAGCTTCCTGGCATACTTCTGCTCCAGCTGTTACAACGATCCGGCACTGACGGAAGAACAGCGTCAGGCGATTCTGGATTTCCATCAGTATTTTTCCTATGAACAGATGAAGACCGGATTCGACTACAGCGATTTCTGGAAGGAAGGAAATTACACCCTGAAGGCGGACGGTATCCGTTGCAGCGCACTTATCGTTCACGGTCTGAACGACGAGAACGTGTCCACCAAGCAGTTCGAGATGATGCTCCACTCCTTCGAGGAAGCCGATCGGACGGTAAAAGTAATCCTTCACCAGGGCCCGCATATTACGCCGACCATGGCCAACAAGGGGTATGGAATTTCCATAAACGGCCGGAATTACGATGATATCGTCAACAAGTGGATTTCCCACTATCTGTACGATGTGGAGAACGATGCAGAGGATATGCCGGCGGTGCTGGTGCAGAACAACGTGGACCAGGATCAGTGGGATGAAGTGGATTCCTGGGAGACCGAATGCGATTACGAATTCTGCAGCAGCCTCACCGGAACAACGGTAATCGATACGGATTGGGAAAAAGCCGGAATCAACAAGGAGAACTTCGACGAAAGAATGAGCCTGCTGGATTCCAACATGAACCAACGCTACTTCAGCGACAAAGCCGCGGACGATTTGACCATTCAGGGCTCCGTCTGCGTAAACTTCGATGCCGCACTGAAGGACGGCGATGCATCCAAGAACTTTGAGCCGGAGAACATCAACGATGCGGACCGCCTGAGCTTTGAGCTGGGCAGCGCCTCCGGCAAGATGGATGATGTAAAACTGACGGTGCTGCTGTGCGACGTGGCGGACGAGGAGTTCCCGAGCATTCAGACTGTCGATCCGGAACGAAATGTGATTCCGGTAGTGGTTCGAAACAAGGGCGGAATTCACAACGGCGGAGATCTGCCGGACTTCGATCAGTCCGTTTTCGAAACCGTGAACCGGAAGTACTGCGTCATCACTCGGGCGTATATCGACCTGTGCAATCCGGAATCCGGTTATGCACCGGAGACTTCCGAGAACAGCATTCAGCTGGTTCCGGGGGAAAAGCACTCCTACAACGTATACCTGAATCCGGCCAGATACACCGTGGAAGCGGGACACCGACTGGCAGTGGTCATCGGAACCGAAGATCCGGTGAACTGCTTGATTCACAAAAAATATTCTGTCGAGATCGACAACGCTTCCGTAAAAGCAGATATTCCGATGGTATAAAGAGGCCGAAGCGCTTTCACAGCGGAAAACGGCATTTTTGGCGAGAAAAAGGCTTTCTGACGGAAAAATTGGGTAAAAAAGTTCCCATTGGGGACGATTGAACTATGCCGACCTTTTCATACCGGGAAAAGAATGATACAATCTCTGTGAGATGTGGAGCTAGGTGTAGAGCATATCACGCATCTTCAATGGGGGAAGGCAAAGGGCCGCCGCACAACTGTGCGCCGGCCCGATTCTTGTTTTTTGGGTTTTTCAATTCCATGGAGAGTGCCTTTCCATATGAAGAAAGCTTTTCTGTCCGGCCCAATCAGGTCCGCCGGCGCCTCTGTTGGCGTCGCCCTCCCTGCAAAGCATTATTTCTTCGTTCGGAAGCACCACGCCTATCGGCCGGTCCGAGCCTTCGGCGGCTGGGGCGTGGTGCTTCACCATCCGCAAATCCTTATTCCTTCGTCCGGAAGCACCACGCCTATCGTCCGGGCCGAGCCTCCGGCGACCCGG
>ERZ1026872.400-NODE-400-length-12826-cov-5.666902_pt1 | contig 12826 bp, 10 predicted proteins | sample MGYA00380166_ERZ1026872 | MGnify/ENA primary metagenome ERZ1026872 (study PRJEB33269, sample SAMEA4719802) | human gut metagenome | biome: human-associated habitat; feature: organic feature; material: feces | place: Cameroon | collected 2013-10 ... | reverse complement strand
AGTATACGGGTAAATCCACGTTGCTACAAATGTGAGGTCACTTCATATTGTCTAAATTCTAAAAAGCGACGTTTTTTGCCTTTACGGATTTTTCGATTAATACTATAATTAAAGCAATCTCAGTGTTTGGATGAGTATAGAAAAGGGGCGTATGATGAAATATGAAAATATTAAAAATTCCAATGAGCTGGAGTTCGCTGTGTTTTGCATTGAAAATGTAGCGAAAAGGTTGGGTACGGATGCAGCGCGGGTCTATCTGGCATTTACCGAAAAGAGTGATATCCTGTACGGTTACATCGTGCCGGAATATGAAGTGCTGCATACCCAGAGCCGTGAATATATCGTGGACGACATCCTTGATGTGATGAAAGAAAGGGGCGTGGAAGTATGATTCTCTATCATGGTTCATTTTTAGAGATTGCAAAGCCGGATTTGATTCATTCTCGCCTTGATGTGGACTTTGGACGAGGTTTCTACGTGACGCCGTTGTATGAACAGGCGGCGAAGTGGTGCGGTAAATTCAAACGTCGTGGGAAGGATGCTATCATCTCCCGGTATAAATATGACAAAAGCCGGGAAGCCGAATTAAAAACATTGAAATTCGATTCTTATTCCGACGAATGGTTGGATTTCATTTTGAACTGTCGCAGAGGAAAAGATTCGACTGATTACGATCTTGTTGTGGGCGGTGTTGCCAATGATAAGGTATTCAATACGGTGGAACTGTTCTTTGATGGATTGATTGACAAGGCGGAAGCTCTTAAACGCTTGCGTTATGAAAAGCCGAACCGGCAAATATGTTTCCGCACGGAGAAAGCATTGTCTTTGTTACATTTTGAAGGGAGTGAAACACTATGATGGCAAACCCAATTTTGCTCCAGAAAAAATATGCTCGCGTCATTGCGTGCTTTGCCAAACAGCAAGGCATTTCACTGGACGAAGCATTGGATTTATTTTATCGTTCCGAAGTTTACCAATTAATGCGTGAGGGCGTTTCCGATATGCATTGCATGAGCGATCTGTACCTTGCAGAAGAATTAAGATTGGAATATGAAGAGCGAGAGTAAATTGCGGTGTTATGAAACAATAAAGAAGGTTGGTGAATTGAATGTTTGGATTTTTTGAAAAGAAAAAAGAATTCTGTTGCGCTATTTGTGGAAGCAAAAATCCTCAAGAAGGCTTCAGAGATTCAAAAGGCGATATTTGCAAAAACTGTGCAGATGCACTGGAAAAACGCGACCTTACTTGCGAGGATGCGTTCTTGTTTACAGAGGATCAACGAAAGAATTTGTGTAATCCGGCGCTAGATGCGGTCGAACTGGCGGAAACCTTTAAGATTGAAAAAGCACCGCTTGTATTGCAAGAGGGAGAGTATTGCTATTATTATGGCGATGCTTGCGGCAGTCGTATCCAGACTGTGACAACAGGATATACCGGAAGAAATAAAGGCGTGTCTGTGCAGATTATGAAAGGTGTTTCCTATCATACCGGCGGATCTGCAGGGCAAGCCGTTCGAGAACAACTCATCGAGAGTTCTCCTGTCGGAAGATTCGTTTTGACAAACAAAAGATTTGTTTTGCTTACCGCATTGTATGGTTTCGATATTCCAGGCGATAAGGTTCAGACAATCGAGGTGCGTCCGGATGGATTAGGAATATACGTTAAAAACAAAATGCACATTGTTTTAACTTCGGATGTAAGAAAAATCGCAATAATAATAACGATTCTGACAAATGCAACTAAGCAGCAGCAAGAAGAACGGAAACAGAAATCTATTGGGACAACGAAAAAACGTCAGACGAGAAAAAAGCAAGCACCTGTTTCGGGCGCAGACGAGATAATGAAATATAAGAAATTGATGGACGAGGGGATAATTACGGAATCTCAATTTGAGCGAAAGAAGAATGAAATACTTGGTTTCACGGAGTAGATAAAATCAAAAAATGGCGAGGCTTTATAGATGAAACTATTTGACTTATTATTTAAAAGGAAGAATTCCGAAGAGAAGCAATTGGAATTGAAGCTGGACAGAAGTCATTTAATTGATCGAAGCAAGGTTGATTCGGATGCAATCGACAGGATGCAAAGAGTTCCTGCATCGGAAGCGTATTGTAACTACATTTACAAAAAATACTATAGTGATTATCCCGAAAAACCTTTCATATCAAAAGACAGAGAAATATATTCTAACTGGTTGATAGAAACAGAGCAGTTTCCGGAACCCAGGCTTTTGCCAATTGAAATGATGACGCGATATGATGATGGCTTGTTGCCAGGGCATGTATATATGCTGTTTTGGATAGACTCCATTCAAGGAAAGGGAAGAAAAATTCCGGTGTATTTTGAATATGCATATGGAATTGAGTTTGTTAAAGAAAGAGAATTTTTGCTTAAAGAAGGTTATCTTGAAGACGAAAATCACCTTTCTGAAAAAGGGAGAAATGCAATAGAGCGGCATAAAGATATTATCGACGAACGGCATCCAGCTCCGGTGGTTGTCAACCATGAAGTAGGAAGTGATGTTTCCGAGATTTTTTCAGGACGCATCCTGCCGGATAAAATGGAGGATGGAGTCTTCAAAATCCCAGAAGAAGAACATGTGTGGCTGGATGCTGAAATAGCATTGTTAAACCAATTCACTAAAGAGGCATTGAAGTTGGCAAAGGTGAATACAAAGTTGGAAATACGACATTTGCTGTTTGATCCTGAATTTGAAGATACGATATTGCACTTACCGCAGTACACCTATTATGAGGTTAAGAATACTACGCCAACCGGAAGACTCAAAAAAGTTCCACTTACAATCCATTATGCTGCCGAGGATCATGAAAAAATGATGCATAGCTATGAAGTATTTAAAAATGGAAGAGACTATCGTGGTGAAATTCGAATTAATCGTGAAGGCAGAATTGATTCAGCAAATTTAATATTTTGGGTGAGGAAGAACGGAAAAGGAACAGGCTACCAAATAAAAATCGGTAGAGTGGATTCCATGTTAGTGGTAAAAAAGGTTGATATCAGCTACTATCAAAGTAAAAACTGGGCTTGTCAGTATAAACTAGATTTGACAAGTAAGAAATAAAAAGTAGAAGGGCATAAACCACCAAAGTATGACTGCTATTTCTACGAGAAAAACAATGAAAATTATGAATACGAAATCAATACCACAAGCGATGGTGAAGTGATGGAGGCAACAATGTATGCAAAGAATAGGGAGATGATGCTATGACTATAGAGGAAATCCTTGCAGGAGAATCGAAGAATGTGGAGTTCAAGGAGAACCTGCCAGAGAAAAGTATCAAATATATGAAATCTGTGGTTGCCTTTGCAAATGGTACCGGAGGGAAAATTATTTTCGGAATTGCGGATAAAACCAGAGAGGTTGTTGGTTTTGACAAGGAAGAGGTGTTCAAGAAGATGGATGCCATTGCTAATGCTGTGTCAGACAGTTGCGAACCGGCAATTATTCCGGATATTACGTTCCAGACGGTTAATGGAAAAACGGTTATTGTGGCAGAAATTTCCGAGGGGAGACAGCGACCGTATTATATTAAAGCTCTTGGCAGGGAGGGTGGTGTATATGTTCGCGTTGCCGGAACTACCCGTCTTGCCGATGAGTATATGGTAAAAGAATTATTGTTCGAGGGCAGCAATCGTCACTACGATCAGGCTTTATGTACTGGGTTGAGTGTGACAGATGAAGATATTGAGACCCTTTGCAAAGCTATGAAGGAGCAGGCTGTCAAAAATGCTCGCACAGAGGAGCAGAAAGCGTCGATTAAAGAGGTAGGCAGACAACAGCTGCGTTCCTGGGGTATTTTGATTGAGCGTGATGGAAAAGACTATCCGACGAATGCTTTTGCTATTTTGACTGGAAACGGAGGACTTCATGTTGCAACCCAATGTGGTGTGTTCAAAGGGACAACGAAAGCAGTATTTGTTGACCGTAGAGAATATACCGGACCCCTTTGGGAGCAGATAGACGAAGCATTTCAGTTTGTCCTGAGAAATATTCATTTGGGTGCTACCATTGTGGGAATTTACCGCCAGGATGTTTATGAGATTCCACCGGATGCCATTCGTGAGCTGATTATCAATGCGATGGTACATCGAAGTTATTTGGATCATGGTACGATACAAGTTGCGATATATGATAACCGCTTAGAAATTACTTCTCCCGGAAAACTGCCGATGGGCCAAACGATAGAGCGTATGAAAGAAGGGTATTCGAAAATACGAAATGAAGCTCTTGCGCATGCGTTTGCATATATGAATCTGATTGAACATTGGGGAAGCGGCATTCCGAGAATTATAGACAAAGTAAAAGCTGCCGGACTGCGGGAACCGGAGTTTATTGGTGGCGAAGTTGATTTGCGTATCAATATTTATCGAGGCCAGGTTGATGCAAATAACGCCACCATTAACGCCAATGGCGCTAAAGATGGCGTTAATGGCGTTAAAGTGCCATTTAATAGGGAACAGGAACAAATAGAAAAATTACTGCAGATTATAGAACAAAATCCGTCTGCAACGCAGTCCTATTATGCGGAAGAAATGGGTATATCAAAAAGGACCGTTTCTCGAATGTTTGCTTCTTTACAGAAACAAGGAATATTGGTACAGAATGGAACAAAACGAAAAGCAAATTGGACAGTTATAAGGTAGGAGGAAAATGGCCAACTCAGAAATGAACAATCAAGAAAAATTTCAACTGGTGATTTCCGCAGAGGGCGTGACATCCACGGATGAACGTTTTACGATGGATAATTTAAGCCTGGGGGATAATTACAAACCTTTAGGTGTGATCTTTCGAAATGCGAATGGGGAAGAAATTAAACGCAAGCTGAATAAGGGTGAAAGAAGAGTTTCCTGTCAGACACTTCCTCGTATTGCATGTCAGATTTTTGAAAAGGAACTGGCTTCTTTGTCCGTGGAAGAAAAAGAAGCCTTCCCAATCTGCCGGTACGCTCCCAACATGGAATTGATTTGCGGTATTTATTCCGGGGTGGACGAATTCCGGCGACACCGGAATACCATTGAGTACGTGGTTTACAAATACGATGTGGGGAGACAGTTTGTATTCTATTGCTGGAATCTTTTCTCCACGGTGATATTTGCACAGGAATGCTTGAAGCGGTTCGGGCATCCGGGAGATCAGTTTGTTCTCACATATCGTGAAAAGAATGAGAAGGAAATGAACGAAAAGAAGGAGAGTGTTCCGGAGGCAGAACCGGTGCAGGAAACTTCCGGATACAATAATCCCTATTCTTCGATGCTGCTGGAATCCAAGAATCTGATTTTTCGCGGTGCACCGGGAACCGGGAAATCATATCTCGCAAAGGAAATTGCAGCAGATATTGTGAGTGACGGATATTACGATGATTGCAAATCCTTGACGGATGAGCAGCGGCAGCAAGTGGAATTCGTCCAATTTCACCCGAGCTACGATTACTCGGATTTTGTGGAGGGTCTCCGTCCCTGCATCAATGATGATGGGTCGATGGGCTTCGAACTGCAGGACGGCATTTTCAAGCAATTTGTAAATCGCGCTCGAAAGAATTATGAGAATTCCTTGAAATCCAAAGAAATTATCGAAAAAGAGGTGTCGGTTCAGGATGCAATGATGGATTTCTTTTCAGGCATTGAATTTGGGAAAGATACATTTAAAACAGTCAGCGGAAATGAATTCACAATTACATCGGTGGATGAACGGTATATCAATCTATCTATTCCGGGGAATGCGATGGTGAATACGCTTTCTCTGAATGTAAGCGAGATTCAGCAGATGCTGGAAGCGGATACAAAGTTCTCGAAGGTGAAGGATATTACAGAGTTTTTCGGCAAAAAGTTTGCGACACAGCAGTATTCCTATAACTTTGCGCTTTACAATGAAATCCTGAAGAAGAAGGGGAAGAGAAAGCAAGTCATCCATCAGGAAGAGCTGAAGAAATACGTTTTTATCATCGATGAAATTAACCGAGGAGAAATATCGAAAATCTTTGGGGAGTTGTTCTTTGCCATTGATCCGGGGTACCGGGGAAGAGACGGAGAAGTCGCCACGCAGTATTCCAACCTGCATGCGAATCCTAACGAGAAATTCTACATTCCGGAGAATGTCTACATTATCGGTACGATGAACGATATCGACCGTTCGGTGGACAGCTTCGATTTTGCAATGCGCCGAAGATTCCGATTCGTTGAAATCAAAGCGGATGAACGGTTGGAAATGCTGGAAAGCCTGGAAGCCGAAGCATTGAAGAACGAGGCGATACAGCGCATGACAGCGTTGAACCAAGCCATAATCGATGTAGAAGATTTGAATCGGAACTATCAAATCGGCGCGTCCTATTTCCTGAAATTAAAAACGCTATCCTTCGACGAACTGTGGACGGATTATCTGGAACCGCTTTTGCAGGAATACGTTCGAGGAATGTATGATGAAGAAGAACGGATGATTCAATTTGCAGAGGCGTACGGATATTCAAAGCAGAACCGCGGTGAAGCCGATGAAATGTCTTAGAATTAAAGATAATCGGCAAGTAAAGAAGACGGAATTCCGAGAGATTGAGAATCTGACAGAACGGATTGCGGATAAAACACTGGACCGGTTAGAACAAGAAGGCGTATTTGTTTTTCCCCGGCACGTTGCGGATTCCGACGACCTTTCCGGAACCCAAACGATTCGGCAGAGTTTGAACGATAGCTTTCGTTCCGGAAATGTGATGGGATTCATCGGCTATGGAGACGAACGACTGATTATTGAATCTCGGTTCAGTAATGACAGAGAAGATTATTTTTTTCAGTATCTGCTGGAGAAAGTGATGGATTTTCCAAGCATCGTGAATCTGGAATCCGATGCGGATTATGACAGTCGGCTGTTTAATTTCCTGCTGTTTCTGTTTCCCTATCATCTTCAAAATGCGATGAGAAAAGGGCTGTTCAAGAAATACATTCGGCGCAGATACAACGATGCCCATGTTAAGGGAACCATCGATGTGGCGCGGCATATTGAAAAGAATACTCCGTTTGTGGGAAATGTGGCATACAACCAGCGAGAATTCGCCTACGACAACGAGTTGATGGAATTGGTTCGCCATACCATCGAATTCATCAAAAGCAAACCCTATGGCAGCAGCCTGTTATTTCCGGTAAAAGAAGAGGTCAAGCTCGTAATCGATGCGACCGCAGAGTATGAATTCTACGATCGTCAGAAGATTATGGAAGCTAATAAAAGAAATTCGGTTCGTCACGCGTATTTTAGAGAATACTCGGACTTGCAGCGCTTGTGCCTTTTGATTTTACAGCATCAAAAACATCGCATCGGATTGGGTGCCCGACGGGTGTATGGGATTCTCTTTGATGGGGCGTGGCTCTGGGAGGAATACATCGGTTCGCTGATTTCCGGAAACGATAAGGATGAAGACCGCTTCTATCATCCGAAGAATACCAAGGGGACCGGAGCACAGCGACTGTTTCATGGCGGCGTTGGGCGGATTTTTCCGGATTTTATTAGCAAGGAGAAGCAGCCAAGAATTATTGCAGATGCGAAGTACAAGCCACTCGAAAATATTGGTAATAAAGATTATCTGCAGGTATTGGCCTATATGTTCCGCTTTGATGCGAAGACGGGATACTTTCTTTATCCGGAATCATTCGGTGCAGGTGATACAGAATTTCGGATGAATCGCGGCCTCACATACGAAAACAATGTTGCGCCGCGAGAAGATATTCGTGTTATAAAACATGGCCTTCAAGTTCCAACGGGGACGAGCAGTTATGCGTCCTTTGCAGCGGAAATGAAAAAGAGCGAGAAGGCATTTCAGAAAGTGTTGATTAAGAACAGTTAGGAGGTACACATGGCGAAGGTTTGTTCTATATGCGGAAAGAAATTGGGTTTCCTGTCGGGGAAAGTGACGGTATCGGACGGAATCGTCTGCGATTCCTGCTGGTTTGCCGCGGGCCTGGATTTGAGCATTAATTCCATGATGACCTCGAACACGCGCACCGTGAACCAGCTCCGGGACATGATTGAAATCGAGGTGCTCAAGCGGGCGGCGGAGCTGACGGGACGGACAGATCTGGCGGCAGCGGTCCCGCAGGCAGAGGTTCCGGCAGAGAAGACCCCGGCGGTAAAAACAACACCGGCGCGGAAGGCGGGGGCGACCGATGCCAAACCGGTGGACATCTTTCTGGAAGTGGGTAAGGACCGGAAGGTGAATTTCCAATGCGTGGGACAGCCGGTCATCAACCTGGAAGATTTGATTCAGGGCAATGAGATGATTATCGGAGATGGTTTTATCCGTAACCAAAGCAAAGAAACCTTACCGGACGTTCGAATCGCCTGCGAGTTTCAGCCGGCCATTGTGGACCCGGGACTCCTGTACTACGAAGAGGGTGCTTTTACCGCGGGCGTAGAAGGAAAATTCGAAATTGACGACCCGCCGGTGAACCTGGAGGAATACGCGAAGATCAAACGCACCCGGAACGGCAAAATCCGTTTCACCCTGTTCATGGGGGAGCAGGAGGTGGGCACCGCGGAGTGCAGCATGCGGGTGAAGCCGGCGCCGGAAGAAGAAATGCAGAAATACATGAAGTCGGTGATGTACGAGACGGAAAAGAACGCCTCCGGTCCGGTGAACGTGTTTTTATATGCCCGGGCGGACGGCACCTTCGACGAGGATCTGATGCGGCGGCCGGACCTACTGTACGCCATGTACGCCAACGGTCAGGAGCAGCTGATCGGGGACGTGTACGTGGCCAACGAAACCGGAAAAAAGCTCAAGAACATCCAGTTCCGGGCGGATTTTACGTCGGATATTCTGGAATCGGTGGATGTTTTTCTGGGGGATGTGCCGGCGGGGGAGAACATCGTCTTTGAGGTGGACGACCCGGCCATCAACCTCCGTAAATTAGAGCAGATTACGGAAATCGAGACCTGCACTGCTACCTACACCCTCACCGTGAACGGCAAAAAAGTCTCGGAGGCCTGCGGCCGTGTGACGATTTGTCCGTACGACCAGTGGAACGGCGCGCTGGTTCTGCTGCCGGCCTACATGACGCCGAACCATCCGGATATTATCGGGCTCCTGCAGCAGGCGGCGCGTTGGATGCAGAAGGAGGGCATGAACCCGTCTCTGGAAGGCTATCAGGGCGATGCCAAAAGGGTGGAAGAGATGACCATGGGCGTGTACAACGCCATAAAAGAAGCCGGCATCATCTACTCGAATCCGCCGGCCAGCTTCTTCGGACCGCAGCGGGTGCGTCTGGGGGAGACGGTGATGCAACAGAAATTTGCTACCTGCATGGACATTACCGTGCTCTTCGCCTCCTGTCTGGAGTCCTTTGGGCTCCACCCGGTCCTGATTACGGCACCGGCACATATTTTTGCCGGCGTGTGGCTGACTTCCAAAGGCAGATGCAGCGAACCGGTTCTTTCCGATACGGCGCAGCTGCGGAAGCTCATCAAGGAGGGGAAACTGGTGGCTTTGGAATGCACCGCCATGACCCTGGGGAAAAACCTTTCCTATAAAGAGGCGAGGAAGGAAGCGGAAGAAATCCTGAAGGCACTGGACGAAAATAAAATCCCGGATAACGATTGCATCGACGTGCAGCTGGTGCGGAACATCGGCATCCGGCCGATTCCGATGCGCCGAAATCCGGCAGGTGTTATGGCCGAACCTTCGGTGGAAGTGCCGGCGGCCCCGGCCGGAACCGCTCTCGAAGCGCCGGCGGGGACCGTCGAAAGCGCTAGCAAGGCGCCTGCTGAGACCGCTGAGAAGGCACCTCGCAAAACCCCGGTGAAAGAAAAGCTGGCAGCTACGAAAGAAGTGCCGGCAGCCCCGGAAATCGCCGAAACTGCCACCGTTACAGCGGCAGCGGCCGCAGCCTCCGCGGAACCCCTCCGCTATATTCGGGAAGAGTACCGCGTGTTCGAGAAAGACCTCTCGCAGATTACCATCGATAATTTTTACGACCGTCAGACCAAAAAGCTGATCAAGGAGGCCATTTCGGAAATCGTGCAGGTGGAAGGCCCAATCAGCCAGCCTGCCCTGATTCGCACGCTGATTAATTCCACCGGTCTAGGCAGGGCCGGCAAAAACATTTCGGAGCACCTGGATAAGCTGGTGGCAACGGCGGACGTAAAAATCACTCGCCAATCCGGGGTTCGCTTCCTGTGGAATCACGGTTCGAATCCGGCAGACTATCACACCTTCCGCTTCCGGGAGCAGCGGAACACGGAGGACATCTGCAAATACGAACTGAAGAATGCCGTGTGCTGCCTGCTTCAGGAGAACGGCCCTATGACCAAGGAGGAAATCACCAAAGCCATGGTGAACCTGCTGGGATACAGTCGCTCCAGCCACCGAATCGAGGAATGCGCGGCGGACGCCATCAAGGCGGCCCGGGAGCTGAAAGCCATCGAGCAGAATGAGCGGAAGCAGTTTGTAGTGCGTTGAGGAGGAAGAGATGCAAGCGGGCATCTTTCGGTCAAATAATGTAGGAGTCTATTCCGGAACCGAACTGATTCATGCAGGGACTCCCGCAAATTACGTGCCGGAAGTGATTGAATGGAAGTAAATAATAATGCTTGCATGTCTTGCAATTTGTGGAATAAAAATTTTTTGACATTTTCACAGATGCGTGCTAATATGACTACAGAAGAAGAGTGCTACCGATAGACGGTTAGTCCGTTTACTATTTGAAATATCTATCAAAGATAACCGCTTAGTTTGCAGACAGGGCGGTTATTTTTGTGGCTTATTATTATCCTTGCCAAAGGTATATCCAAGACCAAAGCAGGTTAAGCCGAAGCTTACCACTGCTATGAAGTCAACAATACTCATGGCTTAGCCCTCCTTTCCAGTGGATTCCCTTTCGGGTTTCTATGTAATCAGAGGGTCACAGTCCCTCTGTTGAAGGACTAACCGCCTACCGTTATGGTAGCACCCATGTTTTGATTATAACAGTCTGAAATTGTCAGCGCAATATAAAGTCGATAGCGTATGGGTTCGGGCAAGTCGAAGACACGCGGAGCCCGGCCGGTTAAGGCGGAAGGACGCCATTTTTTGCATGGTTGCCGATAGAAACTTTGGTTCATGAGAATGATGGTGGGAGGTCCGCTAGGTGTAGATTGTTTTTCGGAGGCAGGTTTTAATTGCATGGTGCCGACATGCTCATGTCGTAGTAAATGTCGTAAGAAAATGGGTCGCAACTTTTTCCCGCCGCATAGCGTGCGGGTTTGGCCCGGTCGACAAGGCGGAAAGGGACCGGCCCGGGAGGAGATGATAAGAATTGACGACGAACGGGGAACGATGGGGGCGTTCGTCGTCAATTCTTTTCCTTTTGGAATGATGATGTGAAGAGCTGAGCGGAGGCCGGGCCTCCGCTCAGCTCTTTCCGCTTTGGAATTAAAAGATGAAGAAAAGCGATGCGGGAAGCCCGGTGGGCCTTCCGCATCGCTTTTCATCTTTCATCAGACGGCGGCCCGGGACTAATTTGGACCGCCGGCCGAAAACTCACCGGGACTTGGTGCACCGGGAACGGAGGTACAAGGTTTTGCGGGTAATCGTGCACCAAGCCCGTGCCGCCTGCCGGCCGAAAACAGTGCTACTCTAATATAGTTATCCATATCACGGACGCACAATCCCATATGCCTAGAAATATGGGGGCGGTTCACGCTATTTGACAGAAAACTCCGAAATAGCGTGAACCCAATTTGCCGATTTGGCGGAACTCTAATTTTGAAGTGACGAATTACCAGTGTCAGTTCACGCTAGAAAGGGGATATCCCTTCAAAAAGCGTGAACTGTTTTCCGAAGACCGGGTTGCACAAAGAGTATCACATGCCGAAACCGTGTATCGCCAAAAAATGATTCACGCTAATCGACCCCAAATGCAAGATTAGCGTGAACTCGCTTTTAAATTCTAGACATATTTAACTGCACGCGGCAGAAAAACTCTAATTTCTGCCCCTGCACCGGATGCCACGCACGCGGGGAAACCCAAAGTTTACAAATGCCCCTTTCCGGTTTAAAAGCGAGCCGGATGATAATAAATGTGTACTGAAGGGGAATTTTTTTTGTGGTACAGTAGGTGCACAAAGAGGCGGGGTGGCGAATGCAACCCGCGCCGCCCGCCGCCGGAGGCGCTGGAACGAATCCCGGAGGGTGGTAGGAGCGCCGCCGGAGGCGCAGAACGGAAGGCGGCGCGGAGCGAGAGGACGAAGTGATGAGATTGAAATTGGTGATGAAGGATCGGGAATACCGGGATGCGTTAGCGGAGCGAATTCGCCGGAGCCGGTGGAACCTGTACGTGATAATCGAGGATAATTTCCGGATGGAAGAGGATACGCTCCTGGTGACGGATGTGGGCGAAGGCAAGCTGCGGGAAGGCATGGTGCTGCTGAGCTCGGAGTGCCGACGGGAAGTGGAAGGCAAGGGCCCCTATGTGTTGTTCAAGTATGCCGGAGTGGATGAGCTTCTGACAGACCTGCGGCTGTGCGCCTTTCTCTGGACGGGAAAAGGAGATTTGCGAAGGGGAGAGGAACGCATCGTTACCGTGGGTGCGGTGGAGCGCACGGATCTGGGGCACCGGCTGGCGGAGCAGATGGCCTTGGAATTGGGAGAACGCCTGGAAGAACCGGTACTGCTGCTGGATTTAACGTATTTTTATCGGGAGGGGCAGCCGGAAGAATCAGGGAATACCTTTCGGAAGCTGGTGTACTACCTTCAAAGCGGGAAGAACATTCCGGTGGAGGTGTTTTTTCGGCGGGAGAGGGGGAACGTGTTTCGGGTTCGGATGCCGCGGGGGATGAACGAGCTGATGA
>ERZ1026872.399-NODE-399-length-12889-cov-6.312451_pt1 | contig 12889 bp, 12 predicted proteins | sample MGYA00380166_ERZ1026872 | MGnify/ENA primary metagenome ERZ1026872 (study PRJEB33269, sample SAMEA4719802) | human gut metagenome | biome: human-associated habitat; feature: organic feature; material: feces | place: Cameroon | collected 2013-10 ... | reverse complement strand
GGCTGAAATGCGACTTTATGCAGGATCAGGTGGGTAACGTCTTTAAAGGCGTGATTGCCAGCGTGACCGGTTTTGGCTTCTTCGTGCGTCTGGACGAACTGTTTATTGACGGCCTGGTGCACGTTTCCTCGCTGGATAACGACTACTACCGCTTTGACCAGGTTGGCCAGCGTCTGATTGGCGAATCCGGTGGCCAGACTTATCGCCTGGGCGACCGCGTAGAAGTCCGCGTGGAAGCGGTGAATATGGACGAGCGTAAGATCGACTTCTCGCTGATCTCCAGCGAGCGCGGCCCGCGCAACGTCGGTAAAACCGAGCGCGAAAAATCGAAGAAGGAAGCGAACGGCAAACCGGGCGGCGGCAAACGTCGTCAGGTTGGCAAGCGCGTAAACTTCGAGCCAGACAGCGCCTTCCGCGGCGAGAAGAAAGGTAAGGCGAAGGCCAAACCAGCTTCTGGCGAGAAGGGCGGTGAGAAAGGCGGTGCGAAGAAGGCCAAAAAGCCTTCCGCTAAAACGCAGAAAATCGCCGCCGCAACCAAAGCGAAGCGGGCCGCGAAGAAAAACGCCGACAAGTAATACACTGCGAATAACCCCTTCCAGCTGGAAGGGGTTATTCTTTTTTGACGTAAGACATTCCGTAACCGCATAGATATTCTCGTTTTATCCCCTTATTCCCTGCTTAGTTATTTTTGTGAAATCCTTATTTGTTCTATTTGATTAGCCATATTCCGCAGATGTGTATAGTGAATCCCACGATTCAGATTGCCCTCTTATTGAGCAAGGAGCATATATGCATTTGGCCCGCTTTCCGAGAGTTTCTCTTGGTCATTTCCCGACGCCGCTGGAGCCATTAAATAATTTAAGCAAGCTGCTGGGCGGCCCCCAAATATGGATCAAACGTGATGACGCAACGGGGCTGGCGAGTGGAGGAAATAAAACCCGTAAGCTGGAGTTTTTACTGGCGGATGCGCTAGAGAAAAATGCCGATGTGATCATCACCCAGGGGGCGACGCAGTCAAACCACGTGCGTCAGACGATAGCCGGCGCGGCGCGTCTGGGGCTGAAAGCCAAAGCGCTGCTGGAAAAGCGCGTTTCTGATTTTGGCGATGATTATCAGCATAATGGCAACGTCCTGCTCGATACGCTGCTCGGTGGCGAAATTGTTGCCCATCTGTCCGGCGGCACCGACATGCAGCAGGCGATGGAAACCTATGCCGATACGCTTCGTGAACAGGGGCATCGTCCCTATGTGATTCCTGGCGGCGGCTCTAACCCGATTGGTGCGTTAGGTTACGTTGCCTGCGCCGAAGAGCTGCTGTATCAGTCTTCGCAACACCGTCTGCGTATTGACCACGTTGTACATGCGACCGGCAGCACCGGCACACAGGCGGGTCTGGTCGCGGGCTTTACCGCAACCAACAGCCGGGTTCCCGTGCTGGGCATTAGCGTCCGGGCGCCGAAGGTTAAGCAGGAAGATAACGTCTGGAACCTGGCATCAAAAACGCTGGCGCTGCTGGGCGTCTCCGGCGAGCTGCCGCGAGATGCGGTCGTGGCGAACAGCGGCTATGTCGGTGATGGCTACGGCCTGCCGACGGCCGGTACGCTGGAGGCGTTGACGCTACTGGCGCGCCACGAAGGCATTCTTCTTGACCCGGTTTATTCCGCAAAAGGCATGGCGGGGCTGATTGACCTTATTCGTCAGGGACATTTCCGCAAGGATGAAAACGTCGTGTTTATTCACACCGGTGGTTCGGCGGGGCTGTTTGGCTATCGCCAGGTGCTGGAACATGTCTGAGACGTTTCTACTGGGCATACTCGGTGGTATGGGGCCGCTTGCGACGCTCGATTTTCAGCGCCGCTTGCTGGAGGCGACTCCGGCACAGAGCGATCAACAGCAGCTGCCGTCGGTGGTGTGGAACGTGCCACAAATTGCCGACCGGCAGAAGGCGCTGGCGGGGATGGGGCCATCGCCTTTACCGCAGCTGATTTACGGTATTAAAAAACTCAACGAAGCGGGGGCGAGCCATATTGCTATTCCCTGCAATACCGCTCACCACTGGTATGACGCGCTTGCGGAGGCCAGCGATGCGCCCATTGTGCATATCGTGGATGCGACGCTGGATGCACTGGCTAAGCAGGTGACTCGCCCGCAGCGGGTAGGGATTATCGCTACGGAAGGGACGCTTAACGCAGGCTGGTATCAGCAAAAGCTGGCCGCTCATGATATTGAATCGCTGCTACCGACGGCGGATGAGCTGCGGGAATGGTTTGTCCCCGGCTGCTACGCCGTCAAGCGCGGTGCGCTGCGCGAAGGTGGCAAGCTGCTGGGGCATCAGGCAAGCGCGCTGTTTGCGCGCGGCGCGCAGAAGCTGGTGCTGGCGTGTACCGAAGTGCCGGTAGCGCTGGAGGCTGTGCGCGCACCGTTTCTTCATTTGACCTACGACCCGTCGCAAGCGCTGGCGGAGCGATGTGCGTCTTTATGGCAGGCCTATTAATAAGATTTTCGTAACTGACTTTCCGACCCGGCATCGGGTTAATAAATTCTTAAAAGGATAAATAAAATGAAAAAAGCACTCAGCTTATTAATCGCTGCGGGTGGGCTATGGGCCAATTTCAGCTTTGCGGATAATCCGGCGGAAGTCCGCGTTGCCTATAGCGGTGGTTCCCAGGTATTAATGCTGGCAAAAGCCGACGGCTCTTTAGATAAAGCGTTAAACAGCAAAGTGAAATGGGTGCAATTTGCCTCAGGCGCCGATGCATTAAATTATTTCGCCAGTAATGCTATTGATATTGCTAATTTTGGTTCGAGCCCGGCAACCGCCGGTATCGTACGTAAATTGCCGGTGGAGATTATTGGCGTGTCCGGCGTGATTGCCAGCTATGAACGGCTGATTGGTAAAGAAGGCATCACGAGTATCAAGGATATTGAAGGTAAACGCGTGGCTTATCCGCCAAATTCCACGGCGCAATATGCGCTGGAAGCCGCTATCAGCGTGAACAAATTAGACCGCAGCAAAATTACGCTACTGCCGCTGCGCCCGGCGGAAATGGTCGCGGCATGGAAACGCGGTGATATTGATGCGGGCTACGTCTGGGCGCCGTTTGCTCAGGAGCTGGAAACGTCCGGCGGCCATCAGGTGTTTGCCACCAAAGACCTGCAGAAAGATGGCTATCTGATTTACAACAACTACGTCGTGCGCAAAGCCTTTGCCGAACAGTATCCGCAGGCGGTAAGCGCGTTCCTGCGAGTGCATCAGCAGAAGGTTGATGAATTCAAAAAAGATCCGGAGCGCGCGGCGGCTATTGTGGCAAAAGAGGTGGGGGCACCGGTAACCACCGCAGCGAACACGCTGGGCGGCCTGGAATACCCGACGCTGGTGCAGCAGGGCACCGCCGACTGGCTGGGTAATGGTACTCAAACCACCAACAGCGGCATCGGTAAAGCGTTGACCAAAACATCACACTTCCTCGCGGGTATTGGTGAACTGCGCCAGCGCGATATTCCGGCAAACTGGGATAGCGCCATTAACTCCCGCTACATTCGCGATGCAGCGGTGGCGGCGCAATGAGATTAAGTCAGCACATCGCCATCAGCGTGCTATCGGTGGCGGTCTTTTTTACCCTTTGGCAGGTGGCGGCCATGCGGCAGTGGGTTGACCCACTGCTGTTGCCTTCGCTCACTGATATTGGGTTGACCACGGAAGAGCTACTGGCGGATGGCTACCGCCAGGTGCCGCTGTGGGAGCATGTCGCCGTGAGTTTAGCGCGCGCGCTGAGCGCTTTTGCGGCAGCTATTATTATTGGTATTCCGCTCGGGCTGCTGATGGGGCTGTCAGAAGGGCTCTCGGCCGTACTGAATCCGTTCGTTCAGTTCCTGCGCCCGCTGCCGAAGATAGCCCTTATCCCGCTGGCGGTCGTCTGGCTGGGGATCGGTGAGTCGTCGAAATTTTTCCTGATTTTTATCGCCACGTTTTTGAGCGTCGTCGTGGGCGCTGCGGCCGCGGTAGAGAGAATCGGGCGTGCGCGCATTCGCGTGGCCCAAACGCTGGGCGCATCTCGTCAGCAAATTTTCCTGCGCGTGGTGATGCCGGACGCGTTACCGGACCTCTTTACCACCGTCAGGCTCTCTATTGGTATCGGCTGGACATCGCTTATCGCGGCTGAAATGGTGGCCGCCAGCTCCGGTCTGGGCTGGATGGTGATCAACGCCAGCGCCTATCTGCGAACCGATATTGTGATGCTGGGCATTCTGCTGCTGGGCGGCATTGGTTATCTCCTGGATCTGCTGCTTCTCGGGCTGCAGCGTCTCTTTGTACCCTGGGCGGGGAAAGAATAATGAGCGCGATTACGCTGGAAAACGTTTCACTGACCTTTGCGGCAAAGCCGCAGCCGTTTACGGTGCTGGAAGATATTAATCTTTCCCTCAATCAGGGGGAGTTTGTGGTGCTGCTGGGGCCATCTGGCTGCGGAAAATCGACCATTCTCAACCTAGTCGCGGGATTTAATAAACCGGATCGCGGGCGCGTGGCGGCCGGCGGGAAAACGGTGCGCCAGCCCGGCCCCGATCGCGGGATGATTTTCCAGCAGCCGAATCTGTTTCCGTGGCTATCGGTGCTGGAGAACGTCACCTTTGGTCCACGACTGGGTAAACACCTCAAAGAGGAAACCAACGCCGAGGCGCAAACGTGGCTTGAACGGGTAGGCTTAAAAGGCTTTGAGCATCACGCGCCCTGGCAGCTTTCCGGAGGCATGAAGCAGCGCGTCGCCCTGGCGCGAGCCTGGCTACCGGGCCCGGAAGTGCTGCTGCTGGATGAGCCTTTTGGCGCGCTGGACGCGCAGACGCGTTTGATGATGCAGGAGCTGCTGCGCGAAGCCTGGCTCTCTACCGGCACTACGTTGCTCTTTGTGACGCACGACGTGGAAGAGGCGCTGTTCCTGGCCGATCGCATTCTTATCATGTCGGCAAAACCGGGCAGGATCGTCGAAGAGATCGTGCTGCCATTTGGGCGTGAACGGGACATTGAAACGCTGGCGGAACACCCGCAGTACAGCGATATTAAACATCGGGTTCTGCATCGGGTGAGGCAGGAGGCGAAGCGTCATTTGGGTTAATTGCCCGTGGGGGGCGGACAAAAGTCGATTTGAACGCTTTGTCGGTTATAATAGGCGCAAGTGACCTCGATTCACGGCCTAATTAACCCGGCGCACACCGCCACAAACGAGTATGTTCAATGAGTGAAATGATTTACGGCATCCACGCAGTGCAGGCACTGCTGGAGCGCGCGCCTGAACGTTTTCAGGAAGTGTTTATTCTGAAAGGCCGCGACGATAAGCGTCTGATGCCGCTGATCCATGCGCTGGAAGCGCAGGGCGTGGTGATCCAACTGGCGAACCGTCAGTACCTCGATGAGAAAAGCGAAGGTGCCGTGCACCAGGGGATCATTGCGCGCGTTAAGCCGGGGCGTCAGTATCAGGAAAACGATCTGCCGGATCTGCTTGCTTCGCTCGACAACCCGTTCTTGCTGATTCTTGATGGCGTGACCGACCCGCATAACCTGGGCGCCTGCCTGCGTAGCGCCGATGCGGCGGGCGTGCACGCGGTTATCGTGCCGAAAGATCGCTCTGCCCAACTTAACGCTACGGCGAAAAAAGTCGCCTGCGGCGCGGCGGAAAGCGTACCGCTGATCCGCGTGACCAACCTGGCGCGCACCATGCGTATGCTGCAGGAAGAGAACGTCTGGATTGTCGGTACTGCCGGTGAAGCCACGCATACCCTGTACCAAAGTAAAATGACCGGCTCCATGGCGCTGGTGATGGGGGCGGAAGGTGAAGGCATGCGTCGTCTGACTCGCGAACACTGCGATGAGCTGATCAGCATTCCGATGGCGGGCACCGTGTCGTCGCTGAACGTCTCCGTAGCAACCGGCATCTGCCTGTTTGAAGCGGTACGTCAGCGCAGCTAACCGCCTGATGGCGCTACGCTTATCAGGCCTACAAATTCTGTAGCCCGGCCAAGCGAAGCGCCGCCGGGTTCTGCGTCAAACCACGCTCTGTATGACCTAAGCCACCCTTTCGGGTGGCTTTTTTATTGTGCATCTCCCCCGACCGTCCATACTTAAAAGGTTGCCCATTGACGGAGGGAGACACAATGAACTGGCAAACACATACCGTTTTTAATCAACCTATTCCCTTAAATAACAGTAACCTGTTTTTATCTGACGTTGCGCTACGTGATGCGGTGACCCGCTATGATGCTGGTTGGGACAGCGAGCTGCTGGCGAGCATCGGCCAACAGCTTGGCACCGCCGAATCGCTGGAGCTCGGCAGGCTCGCCAACGCTCATCCCCCTGAACTCTTACGCTATGATCCGCAGGGCCAGCGGCTGGACGATGTGCGCTTTCATCCCGCCTGGCATCTGCTGATGCAGGGGCTGTGTGCGAACCGCGTGCATAACCTTCCCTGGGACGTGGAGGCACGCAGCGGCGCATTTGTGGCGCGCGCCGCACGCTTTATGCTCCATGCGCAGGTGGAATCCGGGTCACTGTGCCCGATTACGATGACCTTTGCCGCGACGCCGCTGTTGCTCCAGGCGCTGCCGACGGCGTTTGCCGAATGGCGAACGGCATTATTGAGCGATCGCTACGATCCGCATCAGCAGCCAGGCGTGCAGAAACGCGGGCTGTTGATTGGCATGGGCATGACCGAAAAGCAGGGCGGTTCCGATGTGTTGAGCAACAGTACGCGCGCGGAGCGTCTTGCCGAGGGAAACTACCAGCTTACCGGACATAAGTGGTTTTTCTCGGTACCGCAAAGCGATGCTCATCTGGTGCTGGCACAGGCTCGCGGTGGGCTGACCTGCTTCTTCGTCCCGCGCTTTCTGCCCGATGGCTCGCGCAACGCCATTCGTCTTGAGCGTTTAAAAGATAAGCTCGGCAATCGCGCGAACGCCAGCAGCGAAGCGGAGTTTCAGCAGGCGGTGGGCTGGGCGGTTGGTGAAGAGGGCGACGGTATTCGCCAGATCCTGAAAATGGGCGGTCTGACGCGTTTTGACTGTGCGTTGGGCAGCCATAGTCTGATGCGCCGCGCGTTTTCGGTGGCGCTATATCACGCTTTCCAGCGTCAGGCGTTTGGCCATAATCTGGTTGACCTGCCGCTCATGCGTCAGGTGCTGGGTCGAATGGCCCTTCAGCTGGAAGGGCAGACGGCGTTTATGTTCCGCCTCGCCAGCGCCTGGGGCCAGCCGAACGTGCCGCAGGAGGCGCTGTGGGCGCGGCTGTTTACGCCTGCCGCGAAGTTCGCCATTTGTAAGGCGGGGATTCCGTTTGTCGCTGAGGCCATGGAGGTGCTCGGGGGTGTAGGTTACTGTGAAGAGAGCGAGCTGCCGCGGCTGTACCGTGAGATGCCGGTGAACAGTATCTGGGAAGGCTCCGGTAATATTATGTGCCTCGATGTGCTGCGCGTACTGATGAAGCGGCCGGATGCCGTCGCGCTGCTGGCCGCCGAGTGTGCAGACGTGAAAGGCCAGGACCGTCATTTCGACCGCCACTGGCGTCAGCTTCAGCAGCGGCTACGTCGGCCTGGTGAAGCGCAGGGCCGGGAAATCACCGGTCAGCTTTATCTGCTGGGCGTGGGGGCACAAATGCTACGCTATGCGTCGCCACCGATGGCTCAGGCCTGGTGTCGAATGATGCTCGATCCGCGCGGCGGGGTGCTGCTGCATGAACAGGTGATAAGCGAAGTATTACATCGGGCAACGGGCGGGGGAAGGTAAACCATTGGGGGAGTGGAAGAGGCGTGACACAATAACGCATCTTCCACTATAGGCTGGTCTCAGGCATAGATAATCGCCTGTGCACGCCAGTTATCCGGCTGGGGTTCTTCGTACATCTGAACAATGCGATACCAGGATGCGCCCTGTTCATCCGCTTTGCGGGCGATCACCTGTTCGACGTCTTCCTGGCTTCCGGTCACGTTGTTCACCGAAATCAGCCCGATCTCATTGAGCCCGGTGACACAATCTGCGCTGGCGAATTCTGCTGATTGCGCCGCAGCAGCGTGCGAAACGCCCGGCAAAAGCAGGGTAGATAAGGTAAGTGATTGTTTCATCGTCAGCTCCATTTCACATAACCCAGTAGGGCAGTCCATAGCAGACGCATATCCTGTTTTTCGATAGCGGCGTCATTGTGCATCAGGGAAACGTGAAACGGTGCAAACCAATGTAAAACTGCTCAAGGTTACTTACGGTAGAGGATGGCCTGGGAGTACCACTGCCCCGGCACGACGGTATCGTCTATCATCACGATCACGTAGTAATCCGCTTTCTGCGCGGTGGCTTTCGCCCTGATCGTCTCTTCAACGTCCATCGGCGAGCCATAAATCAGCGCGCTAACCGTACCCATGCGCTGCAAACCTTCCGTCTGGTTGCGACGAATCTCCTGCGGGTGGTCGGTGGCCGGAGGCGGCGCTTCAGGCGTGCCTTCCAGCAGGGTACAACCGCTCAGCGAGAGCGCCAACAACAGTGGGATTAACCGTTTTATCGTCATTTCCCGTTTCCTGATAGCCATAGTGTAGTGGGGAAAAATTTCCCTTTTGGGTTAATGTTCCTGATTTGTTAACCATAGCGCTATTTTCGAATGAAAATATCACGAAACCGTAACCGGGTTCTCAATGTTATCAATCAGGGGTATTGTCGTCATATTAGTGCATCAATTTTCGTATCATATCTCATCATCGTTAAAGGAAGCCCTATGATTGAACTGGAAACGCGCACCCTGGCCGGGCAACAAATTCTGCATGCTTACCCTAAGGGATGTGCAGAAAAAGCGTTGCCTACCATCGTGTTTTATCACGGTTTTACGTCCTCTAACGTGGTGTATAGCTATTTTGCCGTCGCCCTGGCACAGGCGGGTTTTCGGGTGGTCATGCCCAACGCGGCCGAGCACGGCGAGCGTTTTAACGGCGATAACGCGGGGCGTTTGCAGCGTTTCTGGCAGATTTTGCTGCAGAATTTTAACGAATTCTCCCCGCTGCGTGATGCGCTGCTGACCAGCGGACTGGTCAGCGAGGGGCGTCTGGCGGTCGCCGGGGCGTCAATGGGCGGTATGACCGCATTGGGGCTGATGGCGCAGCATCCCGAGTTAAAATGCGTGGCCAGCCTGATGGGCTCGGGCTATTTTACGTCGTTGGCAACCACGCTCTTCCCCGCGCCGGAGGCACAGCAGGCACGCCTGCAGCCGCTGCTGGCGAAATGGGAGGTGGGTCACCAGCTGGCGGCTCTTGCCGACCGTCCGCTGCTGCTGTGGCACGGCGAAGAGGATGATGTGGTTCCCGCCGGGGAAACCTTCCGCCTTCAACAGGCGCTGCGTGAGGCCGGGCTGGATGCGCGATTAACCTGCCTTTGGCAGGCCGGCGTGCAGCATCGTATTACCCCCGAGGCGCTGGACGGCGCAGTGGCGTTTTTCCGCGAGCGGCTTTAAACGCGAATCACCTGAACGCCCTGATCCTCAAGCTTTTTGAGGATCGTGGCGTCAGCCTGCTTACCGGTAATCAGCAGATCGATCTCCTCGGCGCGGCTGAACAGCATGCCCGCGCGCTCGCCAACCTTACTGCTGTCGACCAGTACCGCCAGCTTGCCGACCACGTTCAACATTTTCTGCTCTGCCATCGCCGTCAGCATATCGGTTTTATAAAGCCCTTCTGCCGTCAGCCCCTTGCCGCTGGTGAACATCCAGTGCCCGGCATAGAGGCTGTTCTCGCTGCCCTGCGGGCTGAGCGTAATGGCGTGGCTGCGATTATATTGCCCGCCCATAATAATGACGCTGTCGTGCTCTTTGTTGATGAGGTAATTCGCCAGCGGCAGATAGTTAGTAATGATCTGTACCGGTTTGCCGCAGATCTCCTGGCCGACCAGAAAGGCGGTCGATCCGCAGTTGATCACCACGCTTTCGCCCGGCATGACCAGCTGAGCAGCCGCTTTGGCAATACGTACCTTCTCGTCGTGATTCTGCGCCTGGTGAATGTTCATCGGCGACCAACGCGGTGCCTGCTGGCTGATGGCTTCGGCGCCGTTGCGCACTTTCTTCAGCTTGCCGCTTTCATCCAGCTTATTGATGTCCCTGCGTGCCGTCGCGGGTGAGATCCCCAGACGGGAAATCACCTGCTCTACTGTAACAAAGCCCGCTTGTGCCAGCAGTTCCAGTAGAATCTGATGTCTTTGCGCTTCCGTCATGAGCTAATCCGAAAAAAAATGATGAGTAAAGATGATATTTGAAATGTCGCTAAAATACTAAAACTATTGTCTGGGTGGCGGATAACGGCGTCTCACCGTGGCGGGAGACGCCGGGAAGTCACTGCGCTAATTACAGGAACGATTTGAACGGCAGGTCTGGTTCAAGGGTAAAACAGTCGTCAAAGCCGCGCGGGTAGTGGTATTCAAAGTTGTCTTTATCCAGCGGCCAGGTGAATTTGCCGCCAACCTGCCAGATGAAAGGTTTGAACCCGTACTTCAGGCGATCTTTCTTCATTTCCCATAGCACCCGAATTTCCTGCGGGTCGGCCTGGAAGTTTGACCAGATATCGTGGTGGAAGGGGATGACGACTTTGGTGTTCAGCGCTTCACCCATACGCAGAATATCGGCGCTGGTCATTTTATCGGTAATGCCGCGCGGGTTCTCGCCGTAGGAGCCCAGCGCGACGTCAATCTGATGTTCGTTGCCGTGTTTTGCGTAGTAGTTGGAGTAGTGGGAGTCGCCGCTGTGATAAAGCGTACCGCCCGGCGTTTTAAACAGATAGTTCACCGCGCGGGCGTCCATGCCGTCCGGCAGCACGCCTGCGGCTTTTTGATCTGCCGGCAACGTGATCAGCGCGGTGCGGTCAAAGGCGTCAAGCGCATGAATTTCAATGTCTTTCACTTTCACCACGTCGCCCGGTTTGACCACGATGCAGCGTTCTTTTGGCACGCCCCAGCCGATCCACAGGTCAACGCAGGTTTGTGGGCCGATAAACGGCACGTCGCTGGCGCAGTTCTGCATGACGGCGGCGGCAACGTTCACGTCGATATGATCGTTATGGTCATGCGTGGCCAACACGGCATCAATCTGGCGAATAGCAAAAGGATCCAGCACAAAAGGCGTGGTGCGAAGGTTGGGCTGTAATTTTTTGACCCCTGCCATGCGCTGCATCTGGTGGCCCTGTTTCATCAATGGGTTACCATGACTTTGTTTCCCGGTGCCGCACCAGAAATCGACGCAGATATTGGCACCGCCTTCTGATTTCAGCCAGATTCCGGTACAGCCCAGCCACCACATGGCAAAGGTGCCCGGTGCGACCTGTTCTTGCTCAATTTCTTCATTCAGCCAGCTTCCCCACTCCGGAAACGTGCTCAGGATCCAGGATTCCCGCGAGATGGTCTCTACTTTGCTCATCGTGTTTTCCTCTTGAATATGTCATTTGTGATCATTTGGTGATTTATTGTGATTGATAATCTCACCGTTTTTTCACGATTGCAATGGGGTGTTTTCAGCGGAAGAGACGTTTTACCACCGCCAGCCTGACTATAGAAACTGGCTTTAATCTATGTTTTTTATCTATTTAATTGATTTGAATTGATTATTTTTAACGGTATTCGATGGATCTCTATTCCATTGTAACCGTAGGTTTATTATTGCGGTGCGCGTCACATTTAATCAAATTGCATCTTGTTGTGATTATTTTTGATTATTAGAGTGTGTCACACCACCGCTGAGCAGGGTTGCTGGTTCAGCCACTTCATTTATCGGAGAGCGTTATGGAGATCCTCTACAACATCTTTACCGTCTTTTTTAATCAGGTGATGACCAACGCCCCGCTGCTGCTGGGTATCGTGACCTGTCTTGGCTATATCCTGCTGCGTAAAAGCGTCAGCGTGATTATCAAAGGCACTATCAAAACGATTATCGGTTTTATGCTGCTGCAGGCGGGGTCCGGCATCCTGACCAGCACCTTCAAACCGGTGGTGGCAAAGATGTCCGAGGTCTACGGCATCAACGGTGCCATCTCTGATACCTACGCCTCAATGATGGCAACCATCGAACGCATGGGTGATGCCTATAGCTGGGTGGGATATGCGGTGCTGTTAGCGTTGGCGCTGAACATCTGCTACGTACTGCTGCGGCGTATTACGGGGATCCGCACCATCATGCTCACCGGGCACATCATGTTCCAGCAGGCCGGGCTGATTGCGGTGTTCTTCTATATCTGCGGCTACTCGATGTGGACCACCATTATCTGCACCGCGGTGCTGGTGTCGCTCTACTGGGGCATTACCTCCAACATGATGTACAAGCCGACCCAGGAAGTGACGGATAACTGCGGCTTCTCCATCGGTCACCAGCAGCAGTTTGCTTCATGGATTGCCTACAAGGTTGCGCCGTTCCTCGGTAAAAAAGAGGAGAGCGTGGAGGATCTGAAGCTGCCGGGCTGGCTCAATATCTTCCATGACAACATTGTCTCCACCGCCATCGTGATGACGGTCTTCTTCGGCGCGATTCTGCTGTCGTTTGGTCTGGACGTGGTGCAGGCGATGGCCGGTAAAACCCACTGGACCATCTACATTCTGCAAACCGGCTTCTCGTTTGCGGTGGCGATTTTCATCATCACCCAGGGCGTACGTATGTTCGTCGCCGAGCTGTCCGAAGCCTTCAACGGTATCTCTCAGCGTCTGATCCCCGGTGCCGTCCTGGCGATTGACTGCGCCGCCATCTATAGCTTCGCGCCAAACGCCGTTGTATGGGGCTTTATGTGGGGCACCATCGGCCAGTTGATTGCCGTGGGCATTCTGGTCGGCTGCGGCTCTTCCATCCTGATTATTCCTGGCTTTATCCCGATGTTCTTCTCCAACGCCACCATCGGCG